>Ga0194133_10007281_pt1 | contig 13323 bp, 8 predicted proteins | sample TA2KigOf40mmetaG_FD_155448 | JGI IMG/M metagenome (GOLD analysis project Ga0194133, IMG submission 155448) | Freshwater microbial communities from Lake Tanganyika, Tanzania - TA2015055 Kigoma Offshore 40m | ecosystem: Environmental > Aquatic > Freshwater > Lake | place: Tanzania: Lake Tanganyika...
GATATGTTGTTTCCCACTTGGAAAAGTCGCATTCATCATCATCATCACAGACCTCTATTTCATTGTGGCTACAAATGGTTCTAGGTCCCAATTGTGTATTATTGATGAAAGAGTCGTAGTGGTCTGCCAATATAATCTTTGCATTTTCCTTATCTAATTTACCATAATATTTGGTATTCAACAAATAATCAAGTCTCGAATTTCTTGAGCCGGAAGACGTACTTAAATCACGTATATCAGCGTCATTCGTATCCAATGATCTTACTTTATAAGTGATTGCACTATTCATCCCGTAATACACTCCACTCAATGTTCTCTGTATTGAATAATTCTTTTTTCCCAATTCTAAAAGGGCAATTTCATTTGTCTTCAAATTTCCAAACATCCAGGAACACGCATAATCTCCCGCATTATGATCCAACATAATTTGAACATAATCATCTATACTGTTTCCATATTGCATTGCTTGGCGTATTCTGCAATAATAGGGATATCCAAACTCCGGCTTCTCTTTCATATCTCCAATCGTGCATTCGCAGCCTACCATTCCATTCTTACATATAAACCAGTCCGTTCCGCTTGCAATAAACCCAGGGGCACATTGCATAACAAATGGGGTTCCGTCGGTAGGCGTCATATATTGAACAATATTTTGCATGAATCCAGATACAAAATCAGAATGTGTATTGTGTGCCATTACTATTTTTCCGTCTCGCGTAGCCTCTCCGGTCGCAATAAACGCACTACATCGTTCATCCCTTTCTTCGTTTTCTTTATCAAAATAGGAATACATGCTTAATACGCTGTTCCATTCAATCAATGTATCTATTGTTATTTTGGGATGATTTGCCCCTTTCACCATACCTTCCATTTCCTGATAAAACTCCGCAAAATGTTTTTTGATGATAGGCTTCACCTTTTTACATACAGAAGCGTAGTCTTTGTAATTATCTACACCCAATTCATGTTTCACAACAAATTTCAACACACGTGGTACTTTCGCCATTTCTTTTTTCAATAAATATCCATGAGCATATCCGCGATCATAGGCGTCTCCATATACATGTATAACTTTCCATCCTTCTTTTTCATATTTTATTTCTCCCTGTACTTTTTCTTTACGATTATAGATTCTTCTTGTTTTTTTGGATTCTCCTTTTCTTTGATTTCGAGTTTTATTCATGTTTGGATTCGAATGAAATAGTATATATTATCCTATGGTATAATATATATTGGTTGTTGGTTATCTAATACTTTATTTATATATTCATAAACATAAACGACAATAGTGCGACAAAAAATAGCAAAAATGGAAGCAATACTAAAAACCATGCGACATAGGTCGCTCCAGATCTACATATGATATTAAGCACCCATGTCCAAAATAACATGTATATAATAGAGGTTAGTATAATCAGTGTTTTGTTAGCATTACAGGTATAATCTCCTAAACAATATACATCGGTAATACCATTATTGTTTTGATAGATCATTACAAAGATAGAAATGAGAGAAATGAAAAAATAAAAGTGGGCAGGAGTGCATAGGTTGCGGAATCCAACTATATCAACCATTCTGTATTTTGTTTTTTGTGATATAGATACATATTCTAGATATTTTATCATTTATTCATGGAAGAATACGAGTTGATACTATCTCTCTCTGAACGTCTCCTCCCAAATAATTATTATAGGGTATAACACTACCTATTTTCATTGAAAAACTCCCGCCGCGTATTTTTCGAATGCTTTTTCTTCTACTTTTATTTCGTATTTGTTGTCTTTTGCTTTGTTTCTGATGTTTTCGAGTCTGTTGTTTTTGTTGTTTGTTATTTTTGTTTGCCATATGTGTATATTTTATATACACATATTTCTGTTTTCAAATACATAGATGGTATGAATAAATTATTATTACTCCATATCGACATGCGTAAGCATATGGCGACGGCAACATACATTAAACAAATGCAATTTGTCTAAAACAGTGCCTTCTGCGGTCTTTTCCATATTTTCCTTTGTAAAATACATAACGTTCTCGCGATGACTAGTATCCAATGCATCATACTTTGCCATTTTCATACGACGTACCTCATCTTGATAATACCGATATTTGTCGGCCAACACTTTACCACAGGTGAAACACTTAATAGGAATAATCATACTATAATATAATCTGTTGCTATATTTTATTGTATATTTCTATATTGTTCCTAGCTTCCTTCAATTTTATAGAGTCTATCTATCTAAATGAAAAGTTTCTTATTTCTTTGATATTGTATATATAAAATATAAAATGAACCGAAAATGGCTTCTGATTATTTTTTTCATTCTTTTAGCAATGATACTACTATACTTATATTTTGGAAGTCCATGTACTGCGAATAATATAGAGGCATTTCAACCAAAAAATGATACATTGCCCCTTCCGCCAGATGGGATTGTTCCACCGGGATTTTATCAGATAGATACAAATACTATTGCTGAATTACCCAGTAATGATATTGTGTCTCCTATGCCAGATCCAACAAAAGGATTTTTCATTCCCGATGGATACTATAGAGTCATTATAGACAATATAAAATGGATTGCCAAAGTTCCAACTGGATATGTTTCAAATGCTGCAAAAGACAATATACTACCTATTACATCAGGACAAGGTGGTGCTATTCTAAGCAGTGTAAATAGTCCTGGATATGCCGGATCTGGAAATGATGTAGAAAATAACCCAAATTCTTTAAAATATAATGCAAATGACATAGAAATACAGTATCATGACAATATTGATGATTTAGTTGCCCAAGGCGGTATTTATGATCTGAGCTTTGGGACCATGGTTGTGGTTGATTCTGCAGGTCAAAAAATAGCAATACCATATGTTCCTGGACGAGCATTACCCATATACAATACTCCTGGATCCTTTGTATATGGACCCTCCAATTATGTCCCGAATTATGCCGACAGTATTTATTTGAGCCGTTCCACGGGAATGAGCACGGTATCCACTGCAGTACCTGTAACTACCGAGCTGGGCGGATTCTGCGAACATTCAAAAATGAATAAGACGGAGATCGAACTAAACTGTAATCGTTTAGAATCAAACGTATGTGCAGCTACATCATGCTGTGTTTTATTAGGAGGAACTAAATGTGTTGCAGGTGATGAAAAGGGTCCTATCATGAAAGCAAATTATACGGATCCGTTTATTCGCAACAAGGATTTGTACTATTATCAAGGAAAATGCTACGGCAATTGCCAGTAAGCGGTGGTGGTATAATGTTTTATTTACTTATGATTTATATAAGTAAATAATTGGATTCGTTCAAAAAACGCGTATTATTTATGCAATGATATATTCTTTTTTGGTGGTCTTCTTTTTCCGAACTAAGGGTGCGGGTGCGCTGGTTGGTAAGTTTGCGTCATTATCTGCTGCATGTATTTTATCATGGCACTTTTGACATATCGATATTAGGTTGGCAGGATGATTTTTATGGATTCCTCCAATAAACCCATCTTCATTTGCCAAGTTCTGTTCCTGTAGATGATGTATCTCTTCTCCCATTGCTCTATTGCATATTTCACACATTCCCCGTATTTTCTTTGTATTGTACCTTGTGGATTTCATTTGAAGAGACCCCTGCGTTTCCGGATAATACTTATTTCGTAGTTCATAGGCTTTATTCAAAAAATCGTCCGGCAAATAAAGCGATTTGCATACTTCTAGACCATACATACGTGTTCCCGATCCCTCTTTTAATATGCGATCATAGACCAGACAGTCCTTCTCCCTGTCGAAATAAACAGATAAGTGTTTCATCGATAAATTAGGTAGCCCCTGGATCTCCTCGTAATGTACGATCTCATGAAAATGCGTCGCAAACATGAACGATGCCCTTTTTTCATGCAACCACATCAGACCACTTGTGAATATAGTTAGCGCGGATTCCGTTTCTGTACCACTACACAATTCGTCTCCCAAAATTAAACTGTTGCTGTCCGCCATTTTTAGTATGGTTCTCAACTCAGACATTTCCACGACAAAGGTCGATAGTCCCTTAAACAGATTGTCGTTTCCGAGAATACGCGAAAAAATAGCGGTGTATGGCTTATATACCATGGACGAGCAGGGAACAAACATTCCCGCTTGCGCCATGATAACCGCAATTCCAAGGGATCGGATTAAACTGGTCTTTCCGACCGCATTTGTTCCGTATAATAATATACCATGTTGCCCTGGTTTTCCGAGACATACATCATTTGCAACATACAATTCGTTTTGCTGAATATGCTCAATGAGCGCATGACGTAATCCACGGGCATCCACATAGGAATTACCATCGGGAGAAGATGATGTATCGATGACTGGGCGATGATAATTGTATTCGCGAGCAATATGGACTTTGCAGAACAACACATCCAATTTTGATACATATTCAGCGATTTCCTCCAATACATGAATCCATTTTTCTTCAAAGGCTTCCACGAATTTCAAATATTCGACGGAGATTACATTACACAACTTTTCTTTAAAATGCAACAAATCTCGTGTAATTTTGGTTAATTGCGGACATTCAATTTCGCTGTTGTTCGTTGTCGCCTCAACGATTTTAATATCTTTTGCAAATATGCGTTCGCATTTACTATTACCATTGACTCTTTCTTTTTCACTGCATGTATCTTGATCATTACCAAAATATACATCGATATATGGGGTTGCGCTGGCCTTAAGAATATCAATTGCGGTTTTCAGAACTTTTCCGCGTTTATTGGTTATCTGAAGGGAGACGCCCATTTTTTCGGTTTCATGTTCTTTCACGTGATCGATTTCCGTTTGCGATTTTTCGTGTTTCTGTATTAAACGGTTCAGTGCATCCCGGATCCCATAATAGAATTGATTCGTTTCCCATTGAGAATGCACTATTTTATCCAATTCACTCGAAAACCCAGGTTGAATAATCGATTTAGTAAAGAACTGCATACTATTTGTGTTTGCACACTCGGGTAAAATAAAGTATTGTTCCAATGTTTCAATCAGTTTTTGACACTTAGAATCCATAGCCTCGGGAGATTCTCCTAAGTAGTCAGATAGCTCGGGAGATTCATAGAAGCATATATTGATTTGTTGAAGAGATTTGATCGAATTATACAAATTGTATAATGTGCATGGATAAATCCGGCGCATAACAAGTTGCCTGCATATTTTTTCAATATCAGTAATCTTACCCATAACTTTACGTAAGGCACTAACCATCGAATCACTTGTATTCGATGTATGGTCTTTTTCCAATAAATGATCGATCATAGAGTATTCTCGATTTAGCCATTCTTCGTCATAGGACGGCATCAATAAATGCGTTTTAAAACGTCGGCGACCCATAGATGTTTGGCATTTATTCAATAGCGATAATATGGACGAGTATTTTCCACTTCGGCGGCCATCGTCGCTTGAATCGTCGATGATATTCAGCTGTTTCAATGTATGATTCACCAAAAGCATTCGCGATCCGGAAGCCGCATCAAACTCGGGAATACTTATTTTGCGAACCAAATTCGGATTATGTTCCTGGACAAAATTAAGGAGATAGCAGAATGCCTGCGTCGCGACGCTGTTCATGGAGAATTCACTGCAAATATCATAGCATTCGTCGCCATAATAGGTAGATAATGTGTATTTTGCGTATTTTTGAGTCGCGCATTTCATCGCAATTTCACTGGAAGCACTTACTTTATGAATCATGGGAGATTTCACACCTGAATATTGCAAAACAGACTGTATAGTGTTTTCGTCGAAATCAGATACAATAATAAGTTCGCTGGGAGCATGCATACACATACAACGTTCTAGCTCATCAAACGTCGTCGGATTCATAATCCAAGGACTATTATATTCGAAAATAGAGGATTTCCCCGTGAAAATATTGGAAACGGCGACGCCGCATGTTATATTCTTTTTGGTTCCGGGTGCAGATAATAGGGGCATATGGGTTTCGAACCATATACACATGATATTATTGGTAATTTGCGGCGACGTATCATTTTCATAGGGTATATAGGTTCCTGCGGAATGGACGGAGTGGAAAATGCGGCGGACTTTAGTACCCACTTTTTCTTGAACATACACGACTGCAGTATATCCGTTATCGCATATTTTCTGCAAGTATTTCTCCACGACGTAATCGCGGAACCCGGCACCCAAAATTTGGTGATTCTGAAACATGATGTCCTTTTCAGAAATATTAAGCTGGCATATTTGGGCAAAATGTACAATGGCACTTCCGCTTACATTATTATTTTCCGTATTTTTCATTCCGTACACCTCGAAAAAGGATCCGATCTGCATCAATAGGATGGTATTGGATCCATATTTTTCGTGATATTTGGCCAGAGTATCAAAGTACTCTTTGTATATGTTCGATGCATCGTCCTTGTTATCATTGGCTTTGCGAGGCGGCATATTTGTATTATATTTGAATTCAAAAGAAAAACCAGAAATGTCTATTTGTAATATGATTTAATTTCTATATATTTTGTATGCATGTATTACTGTTCAATAATTGTAAAATTGATATATTTTTTGGCATTTCGATATTATCTTATCAAACACTATACGTAATAATAAGAATAACGCGAAGAATGTTCTCGGATAATGCTAATAAATATAATTATGATTATAATTATTACCAGCGTAAAAAAGCAAACCCAAATAGGTATATTATAAATGAAGATCAAGATATGGATGATGACTACGGGTTCTTTGTTATACTTGATTATGATCATGATGCATTTGGACATCATATTTATATGAATGGCCGTGATCGTAATCGATATACAAGTCAAAAGAATAATAACAAAAAGGATGAAAACAAAATACGTGATATCCAAATCGTTGTTCATGTACCTAAGGAATACGTGTATGATAGTATCGTAAATCGACCCTTGTCCTATAATACATTTGTAAAAACGGTTTCAAATTCACCTGTTATGAATATATATGGACTTGTGTGTAATCTTGTCAATTGGTTCTTCTCTTAGTGAATAAATATTATTCTATATGTAAATCGCGGAACACATGTATAAATAAATAATATTTTTTATGCAGAATATATTTTTTATACAGAATATAAAACAATATGATTTTAATTATTTAGGAAAAATATACCGAATTTCGGTAAAAAATTGAAAATATATAAAGACATAAGTTATATATATATATCCTTTATTTATTACAAAATGCCCATTTATACTTGCGAAAAGTGTGCCAGAGTGTTTAAACAAAAAAGCGGATATAACGATCATATATCTAAGAAAAACGATTGTGCAAAGAATACCATGATTCATACAATTATTGAAACCAAAGTGGAAGATGCTGTTCGAAGGGTAATACAAGTACCCAAGCCCGAGATTACTGATAAGGCGCAATTTCAAGCCTTTTTCGAAGATTTGCATAATCTTTTGTGGAACAAGGCTGGATTAAACCCGGAAAAAGCACTTGAACACATGACATTCTTCTTTGCCTACCGTCTTATTGAACAACAGGCGGACACGCTTAATCTTCCTGCCGAGTGTAGATGGTCATATGTTGCCAATATACGCAACGAACAAGACATGTTTGATACAGTGAAACGTGGAGTGGCGGGATTTCGAACAAATCAGAAAACAAAACCATTCTTCAAACCGCATGAAATACAGAAATGCGATATCGTCGCTGAAATTATTCAGCAAATTAATCGCATTTCACTTACTACATTACAAGAAACCGATGCACTCGGAGATATATTCGAGTATATGATTGGACGCGGTATGAGCACAATGTCCGATGAAGGCCAATATTTCACTAATCGCCAAATATGCAGGCTTGCATTTAAACTTGCGTATCAAATCAAAAAAATCTTGCGTCGTAGTGATGGATCGCTTTGTACATTTGCAGACTGGTTTTGTGGAACGGGAGGATTTGTGGCAGAATATGTCAAGGGTGTAAAATCACGTATTCTAGATATTGACTGGCAAAAAGATTGTGGATCTATTTATTGCCAAGACATGAATACAAGCAGTGTTACTACCACCTTACTGAATATGCTCATTTTAACAGGCATTCCATTCAGTGAAAGAAATATTCGTAGTTCAAATTCATTTTCAGACGAAATTACAATGGGAGCAAGCGCGCCCTTTCCAGGATTGACTTTGGATTATTCATTTATGAATCCGCCCTATGGAGGTGATAAAACAAAGGGTAAAGAATATAAATTTGCATATTCGAAAACTGTGACAACGGACAACGGTACCAAGACAAAACGATTCTATGTTAATCAAGAAATTCAGAGCATTGGAATAGAGGACGATGATAAAGTTTCAGCAGGTGTTCAACTCAGTATGGCAACGCTTTCTCCAGATGGCGGAGTATGTTGTCTGGTGCTTCCCCAGGGATTCTTCTTCGGTTCTTCCAAAAAATGTGTGGAGTTGCGAAAGAAGATTGCAGATGAATACAAGATTTGGTATGTTGTTGATATTTCATCGGGGTTATTTCTGAATACTAACACAAAGACATCCATGATTGTATTTCAAAAAGGAGTGGGAGCAACAGAGAAGATTTCATTCATAGGAGTTGATGAGAATTTTCTGGCGGAGGCGACATTGGATGAACTTAAAGACAAGAATTACTCTCTTGATTACAAGCGATATATTCCACAAACCGAGATAGATGTTGAAGGGTTTGATATGGTGAAATTGGGAGATATTTGTGATATTCATTTTGGAGAGCGGATTACAAAGAAAGAAAATATTGGCACACTATATCCAGTGTATGGTGGTGGAAATGATACTTTTAGAACAGATAAGAAAAATAGAGATGGAATAACTTGTAAGGTTAGTCGTTTTGGAATTTCAGAGCATAACTGTGTTCAGATCATTCACGGCGAGTATTGGCTGATGGACTCGGGTTTTACTATTACCGCAAAAGAAGGTAAAGCAGTAAATTCATATATTTGGAATTGGCTTATACAACACAAAAAGTCTGTATATCAATGTGGCAGAGCGACTGCACAAATGAATATGGATATTGATACATTTAAATCACTTCAAATTCCTCTTCCATCAATTGAACGCCAACAACAAATTGCAGAATCCATAGACGCTTTCACGCAGCTTGCTCATCACGAGGAACAAGCCATTAAAATGCTTGAGAAACAGGTTATGTTCTTTGTTAAGGAAATGGGTCGCGGACAACCTCGTATAAAGTTGGGAGATGTTATCACAAAAAATAAGAGCGGAAAGACGAATTCAACCGAGGCGTCTGGAACAGGTGAATATGACTTTTATGGATGCACTGCCAAGGTGCCAACAAACACGCACAATTCCTATGATTTCGATGGAGATGAATATTTATTATTTGCGAAAAGTGGTGGAAATCCGAAAACAAAGGTTGGTGAAAATCTAGGAATAGGAAAATTTCACTATGTTCGGGGTAAGACCGCTGGTAATATTGCAGTGTTTCAATATATGGTGGATAGTAGTAAAGCTACATGTCAATTTATGTATTATTTGCTTAAAACTAAATTGGAAGAAATTCAATTACTTGCAGATTATACTACTGGAAATGGAAACATTAATATTGAACTGATGTATCAAAATATTGAACTACAACTCCCATCAGTTGCCGAACAACAAACACTTCAGTCAGATTTTGACGAGATTCTTCATAAACAAGAAAAAATCACTGAATATAAAAAAAAAGCACAAGATGCTATTATACGTTTAATTCCTGGTGCTTAAATATCATATTATAATTATAATAGTATAATTACCATACATAATCTTCTTCTATACCAATCTCTCTATCCCAGTTGCTATAATCTTCATACATTTCACCTGGATTCTCAGGTAAGTTATTCATTTTATATTTTTCCTTGTAATCTTGCCATTGCATGATTCCGAGGTCTTTGCATTTTTGCATCCATTCATTCTTGGTTTGCGGGTATGACGATGTATCAACCCCTAGATAATCGTACCAAGAAACCCATTGGTCCTTGAAATAAAATCGCGGGTTCTCTATAAATTTGATGTGTTCAGATTTTTTGTTATTGTATTGATCTTTTGACTGAATCAACAATTCACGGTTTGCATTGCGCACCACTTCATATTTCTCTTTTGGCGTAGAATTCTCAAAATCCTTGCGTATGTAAAAGGACTGAATGCGACGCACTGTTTCCTCTACATCATATACTTTTCCACTTATTGCGACTTGACCAAAGTATTTTTCCACCATCTGCCTTACTTTTTTTTGGCCAGGATTACTGCCTTGACCAATAAAATCCATAATTTGCAACATAATTGAATCGAATACATCATCCTCACTAATTCCGTCTTCGCTAGGACGAATAATTATACACCATCCTTCTTTGCCATCATAATCTCTACGCAAAGCCCTTCCGACGATTTGAACTATAATGTTGGCTCCAATAGTGTTGCCCATCAATACAATTGTCATTTCTAACCCGTAAATATCAGATCCTTCACGGTATCTTTCACATGCAAACAATATTCTAGGCGTGCCATCTGCTACATCCGATACAAAATTATCATCTTCATGTGCGTCTGCACCTTCGACTGCAGTATATATTTTTGCATCCGGAATCATATCTTTTGCCACTAAAACTGCATCGCAAATATCAGTTCGAAGAGGCATATATACTATTATTTTTCCGCCTCTCCATTTTTGCTGTCTCTGTTTATCCAATATAGATGTTCGAACTATGTTAATCACTGAATACATTGTCTCTTTTCTTTTCATATTTTTCGGAATAACATTCACCCCAAATCTGGGTTGTGCTATCCATTTTTCATCAATGGCTTCATCCACGTCGCATTTATGGAGTATATTCAGTGGATTTCCAAACAATTCTGCGATTTTGTTATGTTGGCTTGTTATACACGTTTTTGGTGTAGCCGATGTACCCGTTAGGAATCGAGTGTTCCATACTTCAAGGTATTTTTTCAATAAATCGTAGAAAGTGTCTCCTGTTATGCGATGCACCTCATCGTAATGACAGTGGGTTATATTTGGTAGTCTTTTCCACTGTTCAATATCCGTAAGGGATGCATGTGTTGAAGTTATTAATATATGTTTGTTTTCAGGAATTTGTAAATACGAAAGTTGTGCGTTATGACCTTGACATACAACAATATCCCATTTACTCAATTTTTGAATATGATGAATAATTGTATTGAATATATCATTTTTAGGAGCTATAAATAAACCACGAAATATTTTACCTTCTCGTTTGCATGTAATAAAACTTAGCATAAACAATATTAAAGTTGCAATTGTTTTACCTGTTCCAGTTGCCCACTGAACAATCCCTCTATACTTTTCATTATCCAAACAGATATGTTTGAAGGTATTCCAAATCTCTATTTGGATTCTTCGCGGCATTTGTCCATCTGGCAGAAATGTCTGAAAGAAATCATTATAATTGTCTTTCATACATTTTTTATCTTTAAAGATACGTATTATACTGGTTAATGCTTTTTTTATTTTGGGATTTCCTAATCTTTTGGTCCGTTCTGCCATTTCAATTTCAGATAGAGACAATACTTTATACTCGATATTAAGCGAATCCATAAATGGAACTAACTCTAGTTCAATGCATTCTAAAAAGTATTCAGTCCCTCCACCCAATCGCTTGTTAAACTTTTTAAAATGGCGTTTCAATTGATTATCGATATCTTTCATAAACTCAAGAGGAATTTCTATGATCATTATAAATTTTCCGCGAATAGGTTCTGAAGTTATATATGTCGATTCTCTATCAATAAAACACTTCGCTATACCCATTTTTATTACTTTGTGGATTTTAAACCACTCGTTTGTTCGTAAATAAATGTATCCTTTCATTGGCTGGTTTTCTCGGTAAAATACTTTTTGGTTATATTATTTTTTCAATTTTACAGAATATATTACATGCCATATAATATATCAATCACATAAATCTGCTGGTAAATAAAATACAGGTTGTTCGTGGAAAAACAAACTGTTGCTGCTAATATAATACCTTTCAATAGGAGTATGAAAAATTTTGCATACCATGTCGCTGAACCCCGATCCCCAGCCATACACTGATAACTGATAAATCTTTTTACTGGACTTCAATAACATAAATTCCATCATGGTATCTATACATTCCTCCTTTGTTGTCTTATGTAATCCGACATGACCTCGTTTTAGATTCGTTTTAATCAAGTTGGGGGATGCATTTATTTTGTCCAAATACATATCACTACTACCCATAAGTATTATCTTTTCTGTTGGATTCTTCGATTGAATATGCTTAATAATGTAAATTATGTTTTGCAACAAGGTATCGTTATACAGATTATCATCATTGGTGCGTATATGGATAACAGAATATTCGCCATCATTAATACCCAATTGAGATCGAAACGCGGTCATCTTATTTTCAAAATATATACGTGGCGTCAAACAGTTCTTGATAATAAACTGGCGACAGTCTTCGCGAATCGGGTCTTCCAACAAGAAACGATTTGTAAATATACACTTGTATTCCAGAGGGTCTTCCTCATTGCCAAATATATATTGTACATCGTTCTCGCTCTCGTCGATGCTCATATGATTATCGCATACAAAAACATTGCTTAGAGGATGGTTGGAGAAATTCACGTTTAGTTTGATTTCCATTCCTGTATCTTTTAGAAATTGGTAGAGATACATAGTACCGCGCAAATAATCACCAAATCCATGAAATGTATGTTTTTTCTCCCGGGGTTCGCTGGTATAATATACTTGGGTTAGCGTTTTTTGGGTATTGAGTTTATGTCGGATCTCTTTTATTTTTTGAAACAAATGGGCACCAATATATGCATTACCTTCATCCGTATAATGCGCTAGGACAGGTTCATTAGATATAAAATGTGGGTTTTTCCAAACTATATCGGATTGATTGATGAAAGGTATATCGTAGTTTATACAGAGACGATTCAATAGCTGGATCAACTCATGCCGTTTTCCGTGATTATATGTGGAAAAATGAGAAATAATAATGAGCGGTCTCGGATAAAGCTCATTTCGTATCTGAATAAGATCTTCTTCAATTTCCTCGTCGCTAAGATCACGGATTTTAATATTTTCCCAGTCATAGAACCCATACTGCTCTTCGGTCGCAATATGGTGCATATAATGATTCTGTCCATTATTATACCACTCATACGATATACGACTGGCGATTTCTATCAAAAACATGGTGCTATTGTCAAACTGCGACTTCAAATAATCGTATTTCCAATTAGACATCGGCTGTCCCAAGAGTCCAGAACG
>Ga0194133_10007283_pt1 | contig 13322 bp, 18 predicted proteins | sample TA2KigOf40mmetaG_FD_155448 | JGI IMG/M metagenome (GOLD analysis project Ga0194133, IMG submission 155448) | Freshwater microbial communities from Lake Tanganyika, Tanzania - TA2015055 Kigoma Offshore 40m | ecosystem: Environmental > Aquatic > Freshwater > Lake | place: Tanzania: Lake...
TGGTTCAGGCAATTGTTGGTGCTAAGGCTGATGGCGACTTCGGTCCTGGCACTGAAGCAAAAGTCAAGGCATGGCAGAAGGCAAACGGCCTGAAGGATGACGGCATTATCGGTCCTGTCACATGGGATAAGATGTTCTGATGCGTAAATATATTTTAATACTAGCATCAATATTGGGAGCCTTTTGTATGGGTCTTTTAAGCGGATGCAATGATTCATATCGTTATCCGTGTCAGGATCCAAACAATTGGGAAACTGCGGATTGTAAACCACCAATTTGTAGCGCTTCTGGAACATGTCCAGAAGATATTTATGGGAGTGTTCCAGAATGAATAATTATCAAAAGAAAAGATATACAAATAGTGAAATAAAAGCCAGAATGGTTTTAATAGTCGGAGCAACCTTAGCGTTCACTTTCGCCGTAATTGTAACTGGCGTTATGTATGCCCTGGTGTTTGTAACGCAACCAATTGATCAGCAGTCGCCCAATGACAAAGCGTTTATTGACTCACTGCTAGTTCCTATAGTATTATTTTTGTCTGGTTGTCTATCGGGAGTTCTGGCAGCAAATGGATTAAAAGATAAAGAAAAAACTTCTACCACTGGCAATACCATTTACGATCAGGATCAAGAATAATGGCACAAAAAAGAAACGTAGCAAAAAATCCAAAGCTTTGGAGCCAAGCTAAATCTATGGCTAGATCAAAATTTGACGTATATCCTTCCGCATATGCTAACGCATGGGCGGCTAAGTGGTATAAATCTAAAGGCGGAACATGGAGAACAACCTCTGCACCCAAAAAGAAAAAGTGATATAATATGGCTGGTCCAAAGGGCGTTGGCTTAACTAAATGGTTTAATCAGAAATGGGTAAACATTGGTGCCCCTAAAAAGAATGGCAAGTGGCAGCCCTGCGGAACATCTGGTAAGGGCGGTGGGTACGCAAAATGCCTACCTATTGCCAAGGCTAATTCCTTATCATCTTCTCAACGGAGAAGCGCAGTTCAAAGAAAAAGAGCTCAAGGCACTCCATCAAAAGGTGTTAAGGGGCAAGCTCCAAAAAATGTTGCTACCTTTAAAAAGAAAAAGAAAAAATAATGGATGAAGAGTTTTCTGGCTTTATGCCAGCTATAAAAAATATAGAAATAACAAATCAAACCTCTATGATAGCTACAGATGGCTCTTTAGTAAATGGTCATATTATTAAAATAATACTAGGCGATGGGCAGGAGATAATATTATCAGTCATAGAGGATCAGCTTCAGAAATTATTTTTTCTAATATTAAAAATATTAAATAATTAATTACCTATATAATGGTGGCGTGATGTAACATTGTGAGCATTGCGTCACCATTTGTGTTATACTGTATGATTATTATGTAGTGTCAAAATGATTCTACCCGATTGAAAAGACGGTGCTATCATGGCAAAAATTTTATATTATGATATAGAAACCGCTCCAAACCTTAGTTATGTCTGGGGCCACTATGAGCAGAATGTTATTGAACATGAGCGCGAATGGTACATGTTGTGTGTATCATATAGATGGGAGCACGAAAAAACTACGCATGTTTGTTCCTTGATAGATTTTCCTGATCAATATAAAAAGAATCCAGAAGATGATCTTTATGTAGTTAAAAAGCTTTGGGATTTATTGGATGAAGCCGATATAGCAATTGCGCACAATGGCGATAAGTTTGATATGCGAAAAGCTAACGCAAGATTTATATCTCATAATATGGGTCCAACTTCACCAGTTAGACAGGTTGATACATTAAAAGTTGCTAGAAAATATTTTATGTTTAATAGCAACAGATTAGATCATTTGGGGCAGCATTTGGGTGTTGGTAGAAAAGTTGATACTGGTGGCTTTGAGACGTGGGCTGGATGCATGCGTGGCGATTTAAAATCATGGAAACTGATGACGAAGTACGCTAAGCAGGACGTAGACCTTCTAAGAAATGTATACATGAAGTTGCGCCCCTGGATGAATAACCATCCTAATTTAAATGTGTACGAAGGCGAGTGTAATTGCCCAACTTGTGGGTCTGATGATTTGCAAAAGAGAGGTCAACGATATACTCAAACTGGAACATATCAGCAATGGTATTGTAATTCATGCGGGGCATGGAGTAGAACTCGTTTAATGGAGGACGTAGAGCGTCCAGGGCTTGTACCGTAATAGTACTGGAGAGGTGCCAGAGTTCGGTTGAATGGAACATCCTGCTAAGATGTCGACATCTCAAAAGGTGTCCGTGGGTTCAAATCCCACCTTCTCCGCCAGTTGCATTAAAGGATAATTGTGAAAGTATTTATTATAACAATTGAAGGGATGGATTCATCAGAGCGTTTAGCGGCTAAAGCTTTTGAGTCAGCTAAACAATTCGGTTATGAGGCTTTTTATTTTGCAGCGTATACCAAAGACGATTCTCTATCATTGTTTGAGGATCATAATATAAAACCTGTTTGGGACTATAATATTCCTTATTTTGATCTATACAATAAATGGACTTCCGTTCCTGGTACTAGGGGATGTTTTGCTTCACATTATGCGTTGTGGAATATTTGCGTAGAATTTAATGAGCCTATCATCATTTTGGAACACGATGCTATATTGTTGAGAGAATGGTCAAGCCCAGAATGGAGTGACGTTCTTCATCTTGATTGGGAGGGATCAATCCGCCGTAGAAAAATGCGAAATGGTTTTGATCAATACTGCACTGTTCAAGAAAATTCTGTTTTTAGAATGGGTTTCTCTCCTGGTGAAGCTTCTGGTGTGCATTCCATGAATTGCACCTATGCTTATGCGATAAATCCAAACGGTGCAAAAAAGTTAATAAATGAAACAAAAATAAATGGTTGGTTTGCATCTGATAGGTTTATCCGTGAACCAATTGTTAGTATAGAAACTATACATCCAAAAATAGCGGAAGAACAACCTGAAGCTATAGAGATGTTTACAACAGCTTTTTGAGGAGTGTCATGGTAGAAGATTGGTATGGGCAGACGGTAATTGTTACTGCTGTTACTGGAGAGTATGATCATTGTCTTACTCAGAATCATATACATGGCGTAGATTATGTTTATTTTACTGATGGAAAAAATTCTTTTGATGCCCCAAAACCATGGAAGGTGGAGCTTTTGGGCGATGAGCATTTGGATAGTAGACGTAGATCCAAGAGACCAAAGCTGAATCCGCATTCAATACCAATCTTGAATAACTATAAATATATGATATGGATAGATGGCTCAATGGCTGTTATCAATATGAATTTTGTTTCTGAAATAATGTCGTATATGAAAAATGGTTTTGTTGCTTCACCTCATTTTGATGGTAGACATTGCGCCTACGGAGAAGCTACCATTAGGCCGCCAAAATACGCAAAAGAGCCACTTGATGAACAGGTGGCATCTTATGTTGCTGAAGGTTTTCCAACAGAATATGGCTTATATGAATGCGGTGTGTCCGCTAGAGATTTAACTAATCCAAAAGTTAAAGAACTTGGAGAGCTTTGGCATCAACAAAATCTAACATGGTCATATCAGGATCAGGTAAGTTTCCCTTACTGTTTATGGAAAACTCAATTTCAGCCAGATGTACTACCAAAAAGCTGGAGAGATATGGGTTGGCTATATTTATCGGCACATAAGAACGCAGATTGATGTAATTGGAAGAATCAAAGAGATTCTTACATGAGATTTAAAGATGGCTATACTATTTGTAACTTACGCAAATGATAAGTTTTCTGACAAGCAGCTTGCCCTATGTCAAAAAGCTGTTTTAAATAATTTTAAAATAGCACCCTATACAGAGCATTGGTTTCAGAGAACAGATTTTTATAAATCAAATAAAAAAATTTTAGATCAAACACGTGGTGCTGGATATTGGTTGTGGAAACCTTATATTATAAAGCATGCCCTAGAAACATTTGCTGATGATGACGATACTGTTTTCTATATTGATTCTGGAGACGTATTTCATTCGCAGCTAGATGATATTTCTTTTGAATCAGAATTGATAAGTCAGATGAATAATGTAGATCAATTATTTATCACTTATGGAAACAACAACGCAAAGTGGACTAAACGAGATTGTTTTGTTTATATGGATTGTGATTCAGAAAAATACTGGTCAGCTAGTCAGTTGGAGGCTGGAGTATCTTTTTGGAAAAATAAAAAGTCATCTATTAGTTTATTAAATGAATGGCTACATTATTGTTTGGACGAAAGAATATTAACAGATATACAAAATGTATCTGGCAAAGATAACCTTCCTTCATTTCAGGATCATAGACATGATCAAAGCATACTTACCAATCTTGTGGTAAAATATAATCTTAAAGTCGATAATGGAAAAATTAGAAAGTACACATTCCCAAATGCATAGTCTTATATTAACAGTACACAATAAAGATTTTCTTTTAAAAACCGTATTAAATAACATCAAAAAATTTACATCAGGAAATTATGAATTGATTATTGTTCTTGATGGATGTGATGATAAGTCTGAAGAAATAGCTGTATCTTTTTCTAAAAAGTTTAATAAAAATATCAGCATACTATATGCGGATAATGTTTTTGAGACAAAAGCAAACAACATTGGATTAAAGCACGCTCGGGGCGATAAGGTTGTCATCATCCAAGATGACATGGTTATAAATGAGCAAGACTGGAATCTTAGAATGGAAAAGCCTTTTGGTTTTTCTGATGTCTTTGCAGTGACTGCTAGAACTGCTCACGACTGGAGATATAACCCTAATTCAAAGCACATATATGTTACAGAAAATTTAGATAATTGTTGGTGCGACATATTAGTTCATACTAACCACGCTGATAAAAATAGTATTAACAGAGAAACATTTGCTATTAGAAGTTCCGTTAATCGTGGACCACTAATGATAGACCATGATATTTTATGTAAACTAGATTATCTTGATGAGGATTATTCTCCTCAAGAACTAGATGATCACGATCTTTGTTACAGAGCTTTTAAATATTTTGGAAAAGTTGCTGGGTTTTACTGGATTGATTATATTTCAGACTATTCTTGGGGAGGCACGAGAAAAACTGGTTCCGTTGGCAGCTGGCTATATGAGGCTAATCATAAAAATATGAAATTATTATATAATAGACATAAAGAATTAATCTTAACTGAAGATCATAATGAGAATAGGAGATTATCATAATGAAAATTTTAATTACTGGAGCAGGTGGATTTATTGGTGGACACCTAACGAAAAAGCTTTTGCAAGAGGGGCACACTGTAACGGCTGTAGATAAGAAGAATTCAATAGAATGGTATCAACTTCACAACGATGCCCATAATATAACTAGTGATGTTTCTATAGCAAATAATTGCGATGCTCTGACTAAGACAATGGATCGTGTTTATAATCTTTCAGCCAATATGGGTGGTATGGGATTTATTGAAAACAATAAGGCAGACTGTATGATGACCGTATTAATCAACACAAATCTGATAGATGCCGCTAGAAAAAATGGTGTAGAAAGTTATTTATATACATCTTCGGCATGCGTATACAACGCTGGAAAACAATCGTCCGCTGATGTTACAGCCTTAAAGGAAGAGGATGCTTATCCTGCTCAGTCAGAAGATGGTTATGGTTGGGAAAAATTGTTTTCAGAAAGAATGTGCAGACATTTTATGGAGGATTATGGAATTAAAACCCATGTCGCTAGATACCATAATGTTTATGGACCATATGGAACTTATAAAGGTGGAAGAGAAAAAGCTCCAGCAGCTATTATAAGAAAGGTCATTGAAGCTAAACTTTCTGGTAATCATGAAATTGAGGTTTGGGGAGACGGTGAGCAGACTAGATCTTTTATGTATATTGATGATTGTGTTCGTGGAACCTGGGAGCTTTCTAACTCAACATTGCATACGCCGGTTAACATAGGTAGCGCAGAGTTAGTAACAATCAATCAGCTAGTATCTATCGCTGAAGATATTGCTGGAATTAAAGTTAAAAGAAATTACAATCTTGATGCACCTCAGGGTGTGCGTGGTAGAAATAGTGATAATACTTTATTCCGTAGCACGTTTGGGTGGGAGCCTAGTATTACATTGACAGATGGCATGGAAAAAACATACGAGTGGATTTACAATCGTATGACAGATGACCCAATGGGCTGGAAGAAGAAATGAAAATAAGACCAGCAGATAAGCTTTCCCAAACTCATCATTTAACTTGGCGATATCCGTTTATATGGGAAAACTGGGAAAGAAATGCTGTCCTATAGTAGACTTGGGCTAAACGGTCGTCTTGGAAATCAGATGTTCCAATACGCATCCCTTAGAGGGATTGCGCATTCTAACAATTATGATTTTATTATTCCCGCAAATCGTCATCAACTTTTTGATCTTTTTGAAATGAATGAGGCCTCTAATAGGTTAGGTAATAATTTTCCTAGTCAAACTTTTAATGAACCACATTTTCATTTTGATGAAAATTTTATGAAAGGATTTCCTGATAATATAGATTTATTTGGATACTTTCAAACTGAAAAATATTTTAAAAACATAGAAAATATTATTAGGAATGAGTTTGCTTTTAAGGCAGAAATAGTTGAGGCAGCAGATAGGTATTCTGAAATATTTAGTGATCACAAAGTTTTTTCTATTCACTTTAGAAGAACTGATTATTTAAATAATCCAGATGCACATCCTACGCCAAGCCAAGAATATTATGAATCTGCTATCAGTCTTTTTAATGACTATGATTTTGGTATTGTTTTTTCTGATGATATTAATTGGTGTAAATCTTTGTCATTATTGGATTCAGATAGGTTTGTTTTTTCTCATAACCATCATTTTATTGATTTGTATTTAATGACCCAGTGTCATTCTAATATTATAGCTAATAGCTCTTTTAGCTGGTGGGGAGCGTGGCTTAATAAGAATAATAATAACTCCGTTATAGTCCCACCAGTTTGGTTTGGCCCGAAAATAGGTGCCGATACAAAGGATCTAATACCTGAAGATTGGACTATTCTTCGATAAAACAATTACTATATCCTTGTGTTTACTATGATAAGGAGTAGGTAATGGCAGGTAAAAAACCAGCAAAAAAGAATTATGCAAATACCTCAACCGCTGTTCAAAAAGTCGAGCAGAAGGGTAAACCAGTCTTATTTTATGGTATATCCGGTGTTAAATTTCATTGTGCATCTTGTAGCAGAGAATTTATTAGAGGTATGGTTTATGAGCATAATAATCAGAGATTCTGCTCTAGAAAATGTATTAAATAATAATCGGAGAATGTAATGACAGCAGACTTAAATGAAGTAAAGGCGCGTTTTCCAAAGGGCTATTCACCCCCCCGCGCTGACAATAATGCATTTGAATCTAATGATTTGGTTAATTTAAAAAATCAAGCACATGGAGTCAATACTAACCATGGATGGAAGTTACACGCAGATCTTAAGGCAGAGCTCACGCAAGAAGACGCTTTTGCAAAGATGGGATTAAAACTCAAGGATCCCTCAAAAGGGATAATGGGAGGCGCTGATGTTATTGATCAAGAAGTTTTCTCAAATTTTCAGAAAAGAACAAGTGCTCTTGGAGTTAACCTTGCGGGTATGGATCCAAGAGAGCGCTTAAAATGGTTCTATAAATTCATGTTAAGAGCTGGTGAGCGCGGTGCAGAAAAATTTGTTGATCCTAATGATACTTTGAGATTAGTTGAACTACTAGGAGAAAATGATGTAGGATTTAAAACTAGCTCTGCGTATGAACCAGGAAGACAATTTACCTTCTATGCTCAAACTATAGAAGAAAGAGATAGGATTATTGGCATTGTAGAAGGAAGCGATCTTTTTGATCGTCTCGAAGATCAATACGATCCTAATTATCGCAAAACAGTAGATTATAATGTTGAGCAAAAGAATGCCCCCATTTCTCAGAAAACATCTGGTAGATTTACCACAGATTATCTTAATCCATATTACGTTGATGATAATGGGCGTCCATATTTAGATTTACAGCATGATCCACATAGTGGGGAGGTAAAAGATCGACCAGGAAAAACTCCCGCCACTGCAGCACAAGTGGAACAAAATAAAAGGATGATAATAGCCGGCACTCTTGACGCAGCGGATATAGAGGCAATTGAGCAGGTGAAAAACAATTTTCCAGAAATGGATGAACTTTTAAGTGGTAAACCTGGTTACACTACCCCATATTCAACAATTGAAGATCAAATAGCATGGCGCCAAGCAAATGGAGTACTGGGGAAATATCCAGGAACTATTGATGGGCTAGCTAAAACCGCTGCCAGAGACGCTGCCAGAGCTGCTGGGCGTCCATATTTCGATCAGCCTACGGTTACTACCGGCCCAACTCCAGGCTCCGTTCCTTCTCAGCCTACGGTTACTACCGGCCCAACTCCAGGCTCGGTTCCTTCTCAGCCTACGGTTACTACCGGCCCAACTCCAGGCTCCGTTCCTTCTCAGCCTACGGTTACTACCGGCCCAACTCCAGGCTCGGTTCCTTCTCAGCCTACGGTTACTACCGGCCCAACTCCAGGCTCGGTTCCTTCTCAGCCTACGGTGACTACCGGTGAAACTCCAGGCAGGAAACCAATTGGCAGACCGGTTATCGATGCCAATACGCCATCGCCACCACCTACAGCAACTCAGGCAAGAGAAACAGCAGAAAAGGTTACTAAATCTGGTAACGCAACACCACCGCCACAAGCAACAATACATTCCAATGCCCCAACACCACCAAGACCATCTAGTGGTGCTCCAGCAAAAGTTCCAGGAAGACTTAGAGCCGCAGCAGATGATTTATCGGCTGCCGTCACACAAGGTCCAAACGGCGCTAGAAATCTTAAGATGTTAGGTATAGCTGGGGCTCTTGGTTTAGCTGGCTTTGGAATGTCTCGTGCTAGAGGTTTAGCTCAAGATGACGAAGAAGCTAGAAGAAGATTAGAGATGCAACGAAGGGGAACAATGTAGTAATATATTGTTACTATATTTTTATGCAAAAGATTGGAGAATAACAATGTCTATTTATTGGTTAGCAGAACTATTAGAGCAAATGGATAAAAAACTTGCTCCCGCAGAAGCCGAGTATGTCAATGCCATGATTGGTATTGTTGGTAAATATGGAAAGTTAGCCAATGATGATGGCAATGGTATTTGGGTGGGATATGTTCCTGGCATTGAAAATGATAATCTTCCAATAGGAGTTAAGTGTGGAAACTGCGCCTTTTATGAGGGCAATGGGGTCTGTAAAATTGTTGCTCAGACCGTTGAAGAAAATGGCTACTGCAGACTGGCTGCTATTTGGCAGGGTGCAGTAAGCGGAGGTTCAAAAAATGAGTAATTATTGGTTATCAGAATATTCTAATGGCGATGATGAAGAAATGCCAGAAGATGAAATGCCAGAAGAAGCCCCTGAAGACGAGGATCCAGATGACCCTGAAGAAAAACTAAATCCTCGTCAAAAAATGATGTACGATCATTACGAAATGTGTGTAGAAAAACATGGTAAATTTGATCAGACAGCAAAAGCTAATGGAGCACATTATGCTCCAGCTAAATTAAATCCTTTTATCAAAGAAGGAATGATTTGTGCTAATTGCGTATTCTTTATGGGTGGTCAAGGTTGTGAAATTGTGGCTGGAAAAGTAGAGCCAAACGCAATCTGTAAGTTGTGGATTATTCCAGAGAATCTAATCAAGTAGATTCTTTTTCGTCGTCATTTGATTTTCTGACGACCACACCAAGTAGGTGTATACCAAGAGTAGCTAAACTTATTTTAATTCCCCATTCCTGCACATCGCCAGACAGCGTAATTAATACCAGTACTGTTCCGGCTATTGTCCAAGCTTGATTATAAATTTCTTCTACTATTTTATTTATTTTCTTTAGCATTATTTTCTCCCTGATCTTGATGATTGACTTCCTCCAGCTACAGGAGCAGCAGCTAAAACAGCCCCAGCAGCAATGACTACTCTTCTTTCTCCAACTGGAATAGCAGAACCTATAGCTACATAGGTATCAAAGTTTCCTTGGAATACGTTAATTTCTTCTTCGAATGCCTCCTTAACTTCTGTTGGAGCATTCTGAACAGCTTCAACAATTGCTGCTCCCTGTTCTTCAGTTAGATCTGAAGCTACAACGGTATCGAAAATTTCTGTAGCTTGATCTCCAGTAATCGATGATAAGATTTCTGGACTGGTAGCAATTTCTGCAGCCTGATCTTCATCAATACCGCTTTCAATAATTTGATCAACGGCTGCCTGGACCTGTTCTTCTGTTACATTTTCTCCACTAAGTACATCAACAAGTTCTGAGAATTGTTCATCACTTAATGGCTGATCTAAAACCGCACTAATGACAGCATCAAATTCTTCATCACTAAGTGGTTCATCAAAAACAGTTTCTAATACTTCAGCAAAAGCTTCATCAGTTAGTTCAGCAGAAAATACTTGGTCAATTACCTCTGTGAATTGTTCTGTCGATAATTCGCCAGATAGTAATTCTGCTGCTGCAGCGACTAATTCTTCTTCGTTTAAATCTCCAGATAAGATTTCATCTATTTGATTATTGACATCTTCAGTTTCAGTCGTTGGAACTTCTGGTTCTGTTGTTGGGGGTTCTGTTATTTCTGGTTCAGCAATAGGTGGATCTGTTGGTTCTGGCTGAATAATTTCTGGTTCAGTAGTAGTTGTTGGAGCTTCTGTATCTGGTGGAATAACAACTGATGGAATATCTTCTGGTTCAGTAGTTGTAGTCGGCAGATCTGTTTCAACAGGTTCGGGTTCTGTAGTTGTAGTTGTTGGTTGCGTAGTTGTTGTTGTTGGTGGCTCTGTAGTAGTAGTAGTAGTAGTAGTAGTAGTAGTAGTAGTAGTAGTAGTAGTAGTAGTAGTAGTAGTAGTAGTAGTAGTAGTAGTAGTAGTAGTAGGTGGAGTGGGGTCAATCACCACAGCATCAACAGTTGCTTCAGGTCCGTACATACAAGACCCTTCGCCCTCTCCGACGCACGGGGCGGTTCCTGCCTGAATCTTAAATCTCACTGGCCCGTATCCAGTTGTTTCGGGCCACATCCACGGACCGAGACTGTATGTAGTGTTTGCGGCGTATGTCCATACCCCCCAACCACCAGTTTCCACTTCATTAACGAGGTCAAAAAACAAAATATTGTACATATATGGGGCAGTGTTGCTTGGTGTTGGAGAATCCCAGCTCAAAATAACATTCCCATCGTTGTCTGCTACTGCTGTGAGATTTTGAACAGAGTTAAAGTATGGGGCTATTGTCGTAGTTGTAGTACTGGTAGTTGTTGTGGCAGGGGCTGGAGCGGATTGTGTATACCAAGATTGTGGGACAAAAGCCCAGCCACCATTACCTGTATAATAAGTCAGATATGCTGCAGCACCACCACCATTTTCATAAAAGTATGCGGTTAGTTGTTTTGGTTGACCGTTAGAAAAATCAACATCAGCAGTTTGTCCACAACCACCACCTCTGTCATACCAGTCATTGATAACCAAAACATCATCTAAATATAAACGAAATCCATCATCAGAGTTTGCGCAAATATAATATGTCTCATTGGATGAAGGTAGTATCCAACCTTCATATTTTACAATAACTCCATCAGATCTACCACTATTTAATACTTGTTCTCCACCCCAATTCTGCGCTATCCATAATACGGTTCCAGTTGATAATGGAGAAGAGTTTGCATTTGGCATGGGGGGAGATCCACCCCCAGCTGCATAAGTTGAGTATGTTAATCCAGGTAAAGCTTCTACTGCATTAGCTGGTGGAATAAATGATAATAATCCCACTAAAAATGGCATAAGCCTAAGTACTATTGACATAAGTTTCTGCATAATTTAAACTCCCATCCCTACCCTAATAGTAAGAGTGAAGCTTTTAATTAAAAAGTACAATAACTGGATAAGGGAAATAAAATATGTTACTATTATTGCATAAAGCGCTTACTTTATTTGTGTTTATAGAGGTTTTTAATGGCGAATACTCTTTTAATTAAAAATTCAAGTACATCTACGTCTGTACCCTCTAGTTTAACTCATGGCGAAATAGCAATAAATTATAATGATGGTAAACTTTTTTATAAAAATGCATCTAATACAATTGTTGGCGCAAAATTAATTACAGGAATTTCTGGTACAACAAATCAAATAACAGTAAGTGAGACATCTGGTTCATTTACAATAAGTTTACCTAGTTCCGTCTATGTTTCAAGTTTGTTTGTTGACAATATTGAGATCGATAGCACTGGTGCAACAAACGGTCAGGCTCTTGTTTTTAACGGAACTAAGTTTGCCCCAAGTAGCGCAACTGGCCCACAAGGCGCCCAAGGCGCAACCGGAGCAACTGGTGCACAAGGACCACAGGGGGCAACAGGCTCTCAGGGTCCTCAGGGAGCACAGGGGGCGACCGGTCCTCAGGGCGATGTGGGCGCTACGGGCGCTCAAGGCCCTCAGGGAGCCACTGGAGCACAAGGGGCCACCGGAGCACAGGGGGCAACAGGGCCACAAGGCGCAACTGGTGCCACTGGTGCCCAGGGACCGCAAGGGGCGACAGGGCCACAGGGAGACACAGGGCCACAGGGGGCAACTGGCCCCCAGGGTCCTCAGGGGGCACAGGGGGCACAGGGGGCGACAGGGCCACAGGGCACCCAGGGTCCCCAGGGCCCTCAGGGCCCTCAAGGTTCTACTGGCCCCCAAGGAGCGACTGGTCCCCAGGGGGATACAGGGCCACAGGGCCCCCAAGGGGCACAGGGGGCGACAGGGCCACAAGGAAATGCTGGTCCACAAGGCCCTACGGGCGCCACGGGTGCACAAGGAGCAACCGGTCCTCAGGGCGCTACGGGAGCACAGGGTTCACAGGGAGCAACTGGGGCTCAGGGCGCGCAAGGCGACGTCGGACCCCAGGGCGCAACTGGCGCTCAGGGGGCAGCCGGTCCACAAGGAAATACCGGCGCACAAGGAGCAACTGGTCCTCAGGGAGATGCTGGCCCTCAGGGGGCCACCGGAGCACAAGGCTCAACCGGAGCACAGGGAGCAACAGGCTCGCAGGGTCCACAGGGTGCTCAGGGCAACTTTGGTGGAATTACATTTGACTACACCTTTAATTCAAATACCGCACAAACTGACCCCGGTGCAGGAAAACTAAAGTTCAATAATTCACCCCTGGACACATCGACTGAACTAATTATTGATGATGTTGATGACAACTCAACGGACATTCAGTCATACCTAAGGACAATTGATGACTCTACGAGCACAATTAAGGGTCACTTCCGTGTTTCTAAAAAA
>Ga0194133_10007284_pt1 | contig 13322 bp, 12 predicted proteins | sample TA2KigOf40mmetaG_FD_155448 | JGI IMG/M metagenome (GOLD analysis project Ga0194133, IMG submission 155448) | Freshwater microbial communities from Lake Tanganyika, Tanzania - TA2015055 Kigoma Offshore 40m | ecosystem: Environmental > Aquatic > Freshwater > Lake | place: Tanzania: Lake...
CGAACTGCTCGGCGTGAACGGCGAGCGCGGCAATGTCTTCTACGTCGCGATCCAGACCGGCGCCATGCTCGCCGTCCTGTGGGAATACAGGGCCCGCTTCCTCAAGGTGGATCCGCTGCTCTGGCGTAACCTCGCGCTGGCATTCACGCCGGCCGTGATCCTCGGACTGCTGTTCGGCGCCTACATCAAGGCCTACCTGTTCAAGCCGGTGCCGGTGGCGCTGGCGTTCATCGTCGGCGGCCTCGTGATCCTCTGGGTCGAGCGCAGGCCGCGCGCGGCGCGCATCGAAAACGTCGACACGATGTCGCCGCTGGATGCATTCAAGGTCGGGCTGGCGCAATGCTTTGCGCTCATCCCGGGCACTTCGCGCTCTGGGGCGACCATCATCGGCGGGATGCTGTTCGGGCTCTCGCGCCGGGCGGCGACGGAGTTCTCGTTCTTCCTCGCGGTGCCGACGCTCATTGCGGCGGGGGCCTACGACCTGTGGTCGAACCGCGCGCTGTTCTCGGCGGCGGACCTGCCGTCGTTCTCGGCCGGCGGCGCGGCCGCCTTCGTCTCCGCGTTCATCGTGATCCGCTGGCTGGTGCGCTACGTCGCTACGCACGATTTCCGGCCTTTCGCCTGGTACCGCATCGCCTTCGGCCTGGTGGTGCTCGCCACCGCGTGGCTGGGCTGGGTCGACTGGGCCGTCAGCTAGGAAATCAGGCAGGAAATCAGGGACAGACCACGTTTTTCTAACCTTGGATCCAGGGCAGTCCGGCCTTGCGCCAGCCGCCAAGGGTGCCGCGATGCTGCTCGGCGTCCTTGTCGCCTTCGAACCCCTCGAGGATGTTGTAAGCCTCTTTCCAGCCGGCCTCGGTGGCAGCGATCGCGGCATGGTGCGAGCGCGCACCGGAGCGGCACAGGAACAGGACCGGCACATCCTTGGGCGCCGCATCCTCGAGTTGCTCTAGGAAGGCCGGGTTGCGCTCGCCCTTGGGGTAGGTCGTCCACTCGATGGGTGCGCTGCCCGGGACCAAACCGACGAAATGCCGTTCGGCGGTGGTTCGCACGTCCACCAGCGTTGCGCCCGCCTTCATGAGCGCGTGGGCCTCCAACGGGGTAACCGCACGGGCTTAGGCAAGGTTCATCAGCCGGGCCCGATCCCCGGCCTTCTGCCGGATTTCATCCTTGGCGAGGAAAATTATAGGCGATGGCACTTTTGCACCAACATGGTGCAAACGCGGAAAGAGAGGTACCATCCTGGTGCGCCCCCCTCAGGTAAACTTTCTTCGCCTTGGCTGGAAGAGGGGCTGGCCAGGGTCCGGGCAATTGGCATGGATCCTGCTGATGTTCCACTGAACATTGCGAGTCCGGCTGGGGGGCCCAGCCCGCATGGTTTTGATGCCCGTCCAATTACCGCAAACGGAGAGTTGAAATGGCGATGACGCCCGAAGACGTATTGAAGATGATCAAGGACAAGGAGGTGAAGTTCGTCGATATCCGCTTCACCGATACCCGCGGCAAGGAGCAGCATGTCTCCGTCCCGGCCAAGCAGTTCACCAAGGACAAGTTCACCGACGGCCACGCGTTTGACGGCTCGTCCATTGCCGGCTGGAAGGGCATCCAGGCTTCCGACATGCTGCTGTACCCGGACCCTGTTACGGCGCGCATGGATCCGTTCACCGACGAACCGGTCCTCAATATCAGCTGCGACGTGATCGAGCCTGCCGATGGCAAGCCCTACAACCGCTGCCCGCGGGGTATTGCCAAGCGCGCCGAGGCGTACCTCAAGTCCTCCGGCATCGGCGATGTTGCCTATTTCGGCCCGGAACCCGAGTTCTTCATCTTCGACGGCGTGACCTGGAGCGTGGACATGTCCGGGTCCTCGGTGAAGATCAAGTCCGAGGAGGCGCCCTGGTCGACGGGGATTGACTACGAATCGGGCAATATGGCGCACCGTGCGCCGGTCAAGGGTGGCTATTTCCCGGTACCGCCGGCGGACACCCTGCAGGACATTCGCAACGCCATGTGCATTGCGCTGGAGGCGCAGGGCGTGGAGGTCGAAGTGCACCACCACGAGGTCGCGGCCCCCGGGCAGTGCGAAATCGGCACCCGCTTCGCGCCGCTGGTGCAGCGCGCGGACTGGCTGCAGATCCTGAAGTACACGGTGTGGAACACAGCGGCCTCGTTTGGCAAGACCGCGACCTTCATGCCTAAGCCCGTGGTCGGCGACAACGGTTCCGGCATGCACGTGCACCAGTCGGTGTGGAAAGGCGGCAACAACCTGTTCGCGGGCAATTTGTACGCCGGACTGTCGGAGTTCGCGCTGCATTACATCGGCGGCATCATCAAGCACGCCAAGGCGCTCAACGCCATTACCAACCCGGGCACCAACTCGTACAAGCGACTGGTGCCGGGCTTCGAGGCGCCGATCAACCTCGCCTACTCGGCGAAAAACCGCTCGGCCTCGTGCCGGATTCCCTACGTGGCAAGCCCCAAGGCACGCCGCGTTGAGGTACGGTTCCCGGATCCAACCGCGAACGCTTACCTCGCGTTTGCAGCGTTGCTGATGGCGGGCCTGGATGGGGTGCAGAACAAGATTCATCCGGGTGACCCGATTGACAAGGACCTGTATCACCTGCCCCCCGAAGAGGCCGGCAAGGTGCCGCAGGTGTGCGCATCGCTGGACGAGGCGCTGGACAACCTGAAGAAGGACCATGCCTTCCTCACCAAGGGCGGGGTGTTCGACGAGGACTTCATCGAGTCGTACATCGCGCTCAAGTCCGAGGAAGTGACGCGTTTCCGCATGACGACCCATCCGGTCGAGTTCGACATGTACTACAGCTCCTAGCCGCCTGTAACCGAATTGCGGCTGGTGCGTTAGGCAAAGGGCGGGGAAACCCGCCCTTTTTCATGGCTCCTTCCGGGCCCGGGTTGTTTGCCTAAAGTGTCAATAAAGGCATAGACTTAGCCTTCCAACCTCAGGCGCCTTCTACCCATGCGCTTCCGTTCCCTGCTAGCGTTGCTCGCCAGCTGCCTGGCCGTTCCGGGCTTGCCGGCCCGCGCGCAGCAGGTGGAGACGTTGTGGAACTGCAAGGACAAGGATGGGCGCACCACGCTGACCAACCAGCAGGCCGATACGGCGGGCAAGGACTGCCGGGTGGTTCAACAGCAGCGGGTGGCCTTGGTACCTGCCGGACCAGCGCAAAAGCCCGCCGCGAAAGCACCGTCGCCGCCCGGATTCCCGAAGGAGTCGCCCTCCGACCGTGCCGCGTCCAGGACCAAGCAGCGGGACACGCTGGAGAAAGAGTTGGTCCAGGAGCAGGCGATGCTTGGCGATGCCCGCAAGAAGCTTGCTGAACAGGAGGCGATCCGTACTGGCGACGAGAAGAACTACGCCCGAGTGCTGGAACGGCTCAAGCCGTACCGCGATTCGGTCGAGGTACACGAGAAGAATGTCGAAGCGCTCAGGCGCGAAATCGCCAACCTCAGTCGTTAGCGGCGAGCGCCGCTAACCGCTCCGCGCGATTTTCCCATCTGCCGGCCCATGGCCGATCCGACCGCCGGAACCAGCAGCAGCCTGACCGGGCTGGAGCTTCTTGCCACGGCGGTTGTCGTGCTCGACGAGGCGTTCGTCCTGCGCTACGCGAACCCGGCGGCAGAGAACCTGCTGGGGGCGGGTGCCAAGTCGATCATCGGGCAGTCATTCCCGGTCCTTTTCGCCGAGCGCGAGGCGATAGAGGGAATGTTGCGGGATGCGAAGTCTGCGCACTGGGACTACCACGCGCAGCATGCGAACTACCTTCGCCCCGGGCGCGAACCGTTGCCGTTGTCGTGCCTGGTGACGCGGACCGACCTGCCGCAGCGTCCCTTGCTGGCCGAGCTGCGGCCCATCGAGGAGCAGTTGCGGGTCGAGCGCGAGGAGCGGCGCCTGGACCAGCGCGAGACCAGCCGCCAGCTGATCCGCAATCTGGCGCATGAGATCCGCAATCCGCTGGGCGGCCTGCGCGGCTCGGCCCAGCTGCTCGAGCGTGAACTGGACCGCCCGGACCTGCGTGAGTACACCCAGGTCATCATCAAGGAAGCGGACCGCTTGCAGGCGCTGATGGACCAGTTGCTCATCCCGCAACGGACCGTCCGGGTGGCACCGGTCAACATCCTGGAAGTGCTGGAGCGGGTCAGGAGCCTGGTGCTGGCGGAGTTCCCGGCGTCGGTATCCATCCTGCGCAACTACGATCCCAGCATTCCGGACCTGCTCGGTGACCTTGAGCAGCTGGTGCAGCTGGTCCTCAATCTGGTGCGCAATGCAGCGCAGGCCCTGATGTCCGAGGCCAATGCAAAGCGGGGCGGCACCATCGTCCTGCGCACCCGGGTCGCCCGCCAGGTGACCATCGCCCGGCGTCTGTCGAGGCTGGCATTGGAATTGCAAGTGATCGATGACGGACCGGGTATTCCCGGGGACATCCGCGATCGCGTCTTCAATCCCTTGGTCTCGGGACGGGAGGGTGGCAGCGGCCTCGGCCTTGCGCTGGTCCACACGTTCGTGCAGAACCACGGTGGCGTCGTCGAGTTCGACAGCCGCCCGGGACGCACGGTGTTCACCATACTGTTGCCGCTGCCATGAAACCAGTCTGGATAGTTGACGACGATCGCTCCATACGCTGGGTGTTCGAAAAGGCCCTCGGCCGCGAAGGCATAGCCTTTCAGTCCTTCGCGTCGGCGCGCGAGGGGCTGGATGCGCTCGCCGGCGGCGAGCCACCGCAGGTGCTGGTGTCGGACATCCGCATGCCAGGCACCTCGGGCATCGAGCTGCTACAGGTGGTGAAGGCAAAGTATCCGGCGGTACCGGTAATCGTGATGACTGCCTACTCGGACCTCGAGTCCGCGGTGGCAGCCTTCCAAGGCGGTGCCTACGAGTACCTCCCCAAGCCTTTCGATGTCGACCAGGCGGTGGAACTGATTCGCCGGGCGATGGAGGAGAGCCAGCGCGAGGCGGCGGCCCTGGATCCCATCGCCGAGGAGCCCGAAATCCTGGGGCAGGCGGTGGCGATGCAGGAGGTGTTCCGTGCCATCGGCCGCCTGTCGCAATCCAGCGCGACGGTCCTGCTCACCGGCGAGTCAGGCACCGGAAAGGAGCTGGTAGCGCGTGCGCTGCACCGGCACAGCAAGCGGGCGCACAAGCCCTTCGTCGCTATCAATACCGCGGCGATGCCCAAGGACCTGTTGGAGTCGGAGCTGTTCGGCCATGAGCGGGGATCCTTCACCGGCGCGCAGGCGCAGCGCCGCGGCCGTTTCGAGCAGGCCGAGGGCGGATCGCTGTTCCTGGACGAGATCGGGGACATGCCGGCGGAACTGCAGACGCGCCTCCTGCGCGTGCTGTCCGACGGCACCTTCTACCGCGTCGGCGGCCACCAGCAGTTGAAGTCGAACGTGCGCGTGATCGCGGCCACACACCAGAACCTGGAGGCGCGGGTGCGCGAGGGGTTGTTTCGCGAGGACCTCTACCACCGGCTTAACGTCATCCGCATCCGCCTGCCGGCGATGCGCGAGCGGCGCGAGGACATCGGGCCGCTGGCGAGGCATTTCCTGGCGCGCAGCGCGCAGCAGTTGGGCGTGGAGCCCAAGCGCTTGTCCGAGGAGGCGCTGGCTCACCTGGGCAAGCTGGAGTTCCCGGGCAACGTCCGCCAGCTCGAGAACCTGTGCCACTGGCTCACAGTGATGGCGCCGGGTCAGGTGATCGGCATTGCCGACCTTCCGGCCGAGTTCCGGGACGAGCCCCAGGGGGGCGCTGTGTTGGCCTCGGACTGGGTGGCCATGCTCGCGAAGGAGGTCGAACGGCGCCTAGCGCGCGGCGAGACCGGGATCCTGGACAAGCTTTCGCACGAGTTCGAGCGCTCGCTGATCGAACGCGCGCTCGCGCGCACCGGCGGTCGCCGCATCGAGGCCGCCAGCCTGCTTGGCATCGGCCGCAACACCATCACCCGCAAGATCCAGGAACTCGGGATCGGCAACGGCAACAGCGCCGAAGAAGCCTAGCCAGGAAACCGGGAGAAAAACGGGGACAGTCCACGTTTTCGCGGCACGCCGCCACCGGAAAACGTGGACTGTCCCTATTTTTTTGCTTTGCGGTTCTCGTCGAGTTTGGCGTCGACCAGCGCAACGGTCTCGTCGATCGCGGCGAGGCGTTGTCCCTTTTGCTTCGCGATCGCCTGGACCAGCCGGTCTACGCGTTCGATGTTGGGCGCGCCGGCGTAGAGGGCGCGAGCGGCGGAAGAAGGACTCGCGAGCCCCTGCGCGGCGGCGGCGTACTTGTCGAAGGGCACCAGGTCCCTCTCGTTCGCGCCCAGCGAGACGCACAGCTTCATCACCCACTCGTACACCGCGCGCGAGGCGGCGACGTCGCCATGCACCGCCTCCTTGATGGAACGGATGCCCCCCGCGGTGACGCAGCGGTAGTTGCCCGCCAGCAGCATGGACCATTTGGCGAGCGGCACGAACACCGAGTCATACACTTTCAGTTTTACCGGCAGTTCGATCTTCTGGCCTGCGCTTTCCCCGCCCAGGTCGAAGCGCGCCGCCTCGATATCCGCCTCCAGGCGGCGCAGGATCGCGGTGTGGGCCTCAGAGGGAAAGCGCGCCGACTTGAAATTGGTCGGCAGCCGCACCTGCAGCACGTTCACCGGTTCCTCCGGCGGGCGGAAAGCCTGCGGATCCGGGCTGCAAAGTGTCATGACCTGCGGGTCGAATCCGTCCCACACCGTGGCATCGGCGTAGCAGTCGCGGCAGGCGCCGGGATCCACGCCCGGTATGCGCGCGAGGTAGGGCAATGGCGGCATGTTCATGATGGACATGCACGGCACTTTCGCTTTCGCCACTGCCGCGGTGAGCTCGCGAACGCCTGGGGAGCGGTACTGCGGTTCCTGCATCGCCAGCGCGACCAGGTCGTAGTCCGACGGATTGGCCTCCGCAGGTCCGCCCGCGGTGACTCTGCCCCGCAGCTTGCGGGAGGAAACCTCGACCAGGCCATCGCGGCCCTTCACGGGCATGCGCACGACGGCGCCGACACTGTTGAACAGTTCGGCCTCGTTGGGCAGGCAGATCATCTTTGCGTTGTGGCCACCCAGCGCGAGCTTGGTAGCGAGCAGGGATCCGTAGGACGCGCCCAGGATCAGGATATTGTACGGACTTCCCATAATGTGAAATGTGAACCCAAAGGACGAGATAAAAGGTTACTCTCCCCAGCGGCGCACGGCAACCGCGCACTGCAACATGATTCCAGCCTCGCCTCAGGGTCACTTGTGAAATTGACAGTGTGAAATTTCGTTTGTCAAATTTCCCAGAAAGGTGTCGCACAATACCGCTCCGCCCGGGGGCGACCGCGCCCACCGGGGCGCGCATGATTCACCAATGGAAAGAAACCACCATGAACGCAACGCTGGCCGCAAAACAACAGTCCCTGCCGCGGGTGACCGGCAAGGTCACGCCGCAATTCGCGGAGATCCTGACCCCGCAGGCGCTCGAGTTCGTGGCGATGCTGCACAGGCGGTTCGAGCCGCGCCGGCAGGAACTGCTCGCGGCGCGGGTCGTTCGCCAGAAGGAATTTGACGCGGGCAAGCCGCCCGACTTCCTGGCGGCGACCAAGCCGATCCGCGACGGCGACTGGACGATCGCCGCGCAGCCGAAGGACTTGCTCGACCGCCGGGTGGAAATCACGGGCCCTACCGACCGCAAGATGGTGATCAACGCGCTCAACTGCGGCGCCGCCACCTTCATGGCGGACTTCGAGGACGCCAATTGCCCGACCTGGTTCAACATGCTCGACGGCCAGGTCAACCTGCGCGACGCGGTGCGCCGCACGATCACGCTTGAAGCCGGCGGCAAGCGCTACAAGCTGAACGACAAGACTGCGGTGCTGCTGCCGCGGCCCCGCGGTTGGCACCTGGACGAGAAGCACGTCATGGTGGACGGCAAAGCGGTTGCCGGCGGCATCTTCGATTTCGCGCTGTATTTCTTCCACAACGCCAAGGAACTGCTCGCGCGCGGCTCAGGTCCGTACTTCTACCTTCCCAAGATGGAGTCGCACCTGGAGGCGCGGCTGTGGAACGACATCTTTACCGTCGCGCAAAAGGCGCTCGGCATCCCGCACGGCAGCATCCGCGCCACCTGCCTGATCGAGACTGTGCTCGCGGCCTTCGAGATGGACGAGTTCCTGTGGGAACTACGGGACCATTCCGCGGGCCTCAACATCGGCCGCTGGGACTACATTTTTTCCTGCATCAAGAAATTCCGCAGCAACAAGGATTTCTGCCTGGCTGATCGCGCGCAGGTGACCATGACCGCGCCGTTCATGCGCGCCTACGCGCTGGCGCTGGTCAAGACCTGCCACAAGCGCAACGCGCCCGCGTTGGGCGGGATGGCGGCGCAGATCCCGATCAAGAACGACCCGGCGGCCAACGAAGCCGCGATGGAGAAGGTGCGCCAGGACAAGTTGCGTGAGGTGACCGACGGCTGCGACGGCACCTGGGTTGCCCACCCCGCGCTGGTCCCGATCGCGAAGGCGGTGTTCGACCAGCACATGCCGCAGCCCAACCAGTACGGCAAGCAGCGACCCGACGTCACGGTGTCGGCGGCGGCGCTGCTCGACTTCAAGCCCTCGGCGCCGATCACCGAGGCGGGCGTGCGCAACAACATCTCGGTCGGCATCCAGTACCTGGGCGCCTGGCTCGCAGGAAATGGCTGCGTGCCGGTGTTCAATCTGATGGAGGACGCCGCCACCGCCGAGATCTCGCGCTCGCAGATCTGGCAGTGGATCCGCTCGCCCAAAGGCGTGCTGGAGGACGGTCGCAAGGTGACCGTGGAGCTGTTCTGCCAGCTGCTCGCGGACGAACTGCCGAAGGTGAGGGCCTACCTGGGCGAGGAGGCCTGGAAGGCCGGCCGGTACGAGGATGGCGCCAGGCTGTTCGAACAAATCACCGCCGGTGAGTATGTCGAGTTCCTCACCTTGCCGGCCTACGACCGGATCGACTAGTCCGTCTCGTACAGCTGCCAGTCGTTGCCGCACCTGCGGCAATGCGCCTGCGCCGGGGGCACCAGCCTGAAGCGCGCGTAGGTTCCGCAGTTTCCGCAGGTGGCGTGCTCGCCGATTCGCTCGGCCTCGGAGAGGATCTGGCTGTAGCGCCGGATAGCGTAAACGCCGATCGCGAGCGCCGCGCCCACCAGCGCGGCGTATCCCAGCAACCGCGGCAGCGAGCCGCGAAAGTGCAACTCCTCCATGCATGCCGCGATCGCAATCATGCACAGGAATCCGCTCACGAACCAGGCGTGACCTTCGATCAGGCGGCGCTCGTACCAGCGCGCAAAGTCGAGGCGGCCCATGCTGTCTGCGGGTTCCATGCGTCAGGCCAGTTTCCCCCGGTCCCGGGCGAATCTCAAGGCCCGGATGAGGATGCCGCGATCTCGGTGAGTACCGGCGCGTGGTCGGAAGGCCGCTCCATCTTGCGCGGGGCCTTGTCCACCGAGCTGGCGGTGCAACGCGCCGCCAGCGGGGCCGACAGCAGGATATGGTCGATGCGCAGGCCGGCGTTGCGGCGAAAGCCCATCATCCGGTAGTCCCACCACGAGTAGACCTTTTCCGGCTGCTCGAGCAGCCGGAACGAATCCTCGAGTCCCAGCGCGAGCAGCGCGCGCCAGGCAGCGCGCTCGGGTTCCGATACGAGGACCTGGCCCTCCCAGGCCTTGGGATCGTGCACGTCGCGATCCTCGGGGGCGACGTTGAAGTCACCCGCGACCGTCAGCTGCGGATGGCGCGACAACTCGGCGGCGAGGTAGTCCTTCAGCGCGGCGAGCCAGCGCAATTTGTAGTCGTACTTGTCCGAGCCGACGGCCTGCCCGTTGGGGCAGTAGACGCAGACGACCCGGATACCTGCCGTGGTCGCGGCGAGCACGCGCTTTTGTTCGTCGGCGAATCCGGGAATCCCGGCCACGACGTCCTCCAGCGGGGTCCTGGAGAGCAAGGCGACGCCGTTGTAGGTCTTCTGGCCGGAGAACGCGACGCGGTAGCCGAGCGCTTCGATCTCGGCACGCGGGAACTTGGCGTCCTCGCTCTTGGTTTCCTGCACGCAGAGTACGTCGGGCAGGGTTTGCGCCAGCCAGTCCGCGAGATGCGGCAGGCGGACCTTCAGTGAATTGACGTTCCAGCTCGCGAGCTTCACCGGCGCCGGCTCCGTTGGCTTGCGGGTGCGCGGCTATTTCAGCTGCTTCTCGGGGTCGTAGCGACCAGGTTTCGGCGCTGGTCCAACCAGTCCGCTGGTGTCGTAAGGTCCGCGCGGCGCGGCGGGCTTGGAGGGCTGAGGCGGTGCGGCCGAGGCCGAGGAACCACCTGTAGCAGCAGGGTCGGTGTCCGGCCCTTTCCTCGTTCCCCGCGGCAGAACGCCCGCCTTGGGGTAACCGGCGCGATCCAGCATGGCGTCGACTGCGCCGGGTTCGAAGCCGCGATACGCCTCCCGTCCAACCACCACGGTAGGCACTTCGACCGCGCCTGCGAAGCGCTTGAGCTCCTCATGGGCCTCTGGGGTCGTGACCGCGGTCTCCTTGAAGGGGATGCCCCTCAGGTTCAGGGCTTCTCTCGCCACATCGCAGGCTTCGCCACAACTGGAAGTCGTGAAGAGCGTGACCGGGTACTCCGACCTGTGCCGGGTCAGTTCAAAGGAGGCCTGCGGTGCCGGCGGCGGCGCGGCGTTCTGCAAGATCTGCACGTTCCTGGCCGACTATGGCGGCGGTGTCGCGGTATAGCGCACCGTGCCCCGTTCGTCGGTCCAGCGGTAAGTCTGGCCGAACGCGAGGCCCGGCAGGGCCAAGGCGAACATCAAAAAACCTTATGAATCATGCAGGAATCATACCACTGCGCCTCAGCAGGGCGTCGATGCTGGGATCCCGGCCGCGAAACGCGCGGAACGATTCCGCCGCGGGCCGGGTGCCGCCTACGGCAAGCACCTCGTCGCGGAACCGGGCGCCGGCCTCGGGATTGAGGGAACCCTTCGACGCACCCGATTCCTCGAACAGGCCATAAGCGTCGGCAGAGAGCACCTCCGCCCACTTGTAGCTGTAGTAGCCCGCGGCATAGCCGCCGTCGAAGATGTGCGAGAAGCTGTTCTGGAACCGATTCCAGGCTGGCGGCACCATCACCGCCACCTCGCGGCGCACTTCGTCCAGCAGATCCTGGACGCCGCTGGCCGCTTCTGGGTCGTACTCGGCGTGCAGGCGCATGTCGAACAGCGCGAACTCCACCTGTCGCAGCGTGGCCAGCCCCGACTGGAAATTCTTCGCGGCGATCATCTTGTCGAACAGTTCGCGCGGCAGGGGCTTGCCGCTATCCACGTGCCGCGTCATCCCGGTCAGCACATCCCACTCCCAGCAGAAGTTCTCCATGAACTGGCTGGGAAGCTCCACCGCGTCCCATTCCACGCCATTGATCCCTGACACGGCGAGGTCCTCGGCGCGCGTCAGCAGGTGGTGCAGGCCATGGCCGGACTCGTGGAACAGCGTGATCACGTCGTCATGCGAGAACAGGGCGGGCTTGCCGCCGACCGGGCGCGAGAAGTTGCAGTTGAGGTAGGCCACCGGCGTCTGGATGCCGGCGGCCTTGCGACGGCGTCCGATGGCGTCGTCCATCCAGGCGCCGCCGCGCTTGGTATCGCGCGCATAGAGGTCGGTATAAAACTGCCCCACCAGCTCGCCGTCCTTGCCGCGGGCCTCCCAGAAGCGCACATCCTCGTGCCAGCTGAGCGCCTTCGCCTCGGCGATGGTCAGGCCAAAGATGGACTCGACGACGCGGAACAAGCCCGCCAGCGCCATGCCTTCGGGGAAGTACTGCTTCAACTCCTGGTCGGAGAAGGCATAGCGCTTCGCGCGCAGCTTCTCGGAAACGTAGGCGACGTCCCAGGACTGCAGCTCCGCGATGCCCAGCTCCTCGCGCGCGAAGGCGCGCAGTTCCGCGGCGTCCTTCTCGGCGAAGGGCCGCGCGCGCCTTGCCAGATCGCGCAGGAACGACAGTACCTGGGCTGGCGACTGCGCCATCTTCGGCACCAGCGACACCTCGGCGTGGCTGGGGTAGCCCAGCAGCTGCGCCGCCTCGCGGCGCAGCGCCAGGATGCGCGTGATCAGCGCGGTGTTATCCCATTCCGGCTTGCCGAACTCAGAGGCCCGCGTGGCGCTGGCGCGGTACAGGGTCTCGCGCAGCGCGCGGTCGTCCGCGTACTGCAGCACCGGGAAGTACGACGGCATGTGGAGCGTGAACTTCCAGCCGGCACGGCCATCCTTCTGCGCGGCCTCGCGCGCCGCCTGCAAGGCGTCGGCCGGAATGCCGGCAAGGCGCTTCTCCTCCTCAACGGCGATAGACCAGGCGTTGGTGGCATCGAGCAGGTTCTCGGAGAACTTCGCGCCCAGCTTCGACAGCTCCTCCTGGATCGCGGCAAAGCGCAGCTTCTGTGTCGCGTCGAGTTCCGCGCCCGACAGCTTGAAGTCGCGCAGGGCATTGTCGACCACGCGTCGCCGCGCCGCAGTCAGGCCAGCGTAGGCGGGGGCGTTCTTCAATGCGTGGTACTTCGCGAACAGCTTCAGGTTCTGGCCGAGCTCGGTCCAGTACTGGGAGATCTTCGGCAGGTTGGTGTTGTAGGCCTCGCGCAGGGGCGGCGTGTCCATGACGCCGTGCAGATGCGAGACCTGGCCCCAGGCGCGGCCGAGGCGCTCGTGCGCGTCTTCAAGCGGAGAGATGAATGCCTCCCAGCTTGGCGCCGCCGACTCCGCGACGGCGACGGCGGCGCGCGCCTGCGCGAGCAACGCCTCTACCGCTGGCGACACATGCTCTGGCCGGATCTCCGCGAAGCGGGGCAGGCCGGAGAAGTCGAGCAGGGGATTGCCGGACGGATGCAAGGCGCGTTCAGACAAGGAGGTTCTCCGCAGCTTTTACAGTGTTTACCATCAGCATGGCCACGGTAATCGGGCCGACCCCGCCGGGAACGGGCGTGATCCACCCGGCGACCTGCCTCACCGCGTCGAAATCCACGTCGCCCACCAGCTTGCCGTCGGCGCCGCGATTGATGCCGACGTCGATGACGCAGGCGCCCGGTTTGACCATGCTCGCGGTGATGAGTTTCGACCGCCCGACCGCCGCCACGAGGATATCCGCCTCGCGCGTCACCGCGGCGAGGTCCGGGGTTTTCGAATGGCACATGGTGACGGTGGCGTCCTTTTGCAAGAGCAACAGCGCCGCCGGCTTGCCGACGATGGTGGAGCGGCCGACGATCACGGCGTGTCGGCCGGCGAGGGGCACCCCGGAATGC
>Ga0194133_10007286_pt1 | contig 13321 bp, 10 predicted proteins | sample TA2KigOf40mmetaG_FD_155448 | JGI IMG/M metagenome (GOLD analysis project Ga0194133, IMG submission 155448) | Freshwater microbial communities from Lake Tanganyika, Tanzania - TA2015055 Kigoma Offshore 40m | ecosystem: Environmental > Aquatic > Freshwater > Lake | place: Tanzania: Lake...
CGACTCAAAGTTTTTTTCTTTTCTATTCAATTCAGTATGTTAAAAGTTACCTGCAGATAGAATCAAGTATGGAAGACAAAGAACTACGAGTGTGTGTTCAGAATGAAGGCCGTTGATAAATACTAGAAGGTTATAACAATTTCACTTTTACAGCAACTGAAGTGAATTTATGTAGAGAATTTGAAAAATTGCAATGGAAAAATAATTTTTTTTCCATTTCCCTTAAATATTTTGCCAAGGAAAACTTTAATTTGATTTGAAATTCGTTGGAAAAATAGCATGTTTGGCATAGGTGTTAACATTTTGACTTTTTCCCCATCTTTGCCGGTATCCCATTATGATTCTTTCACGTTTTACCAAACCTGGAAGACCTTGTTGCATCCATGAAATGATTTTTTTTACAATTGAGAATGGTTTGAAAGATAGATTTTTTCAGACGAGGCATCTAAAATGTTATTTTTATTGGAGTGAAATATTTGTAGAAAACATGAAATTATCAATATACCATAAATTAATGGGAAAAAGATACATGTTTGTATTGAGTAGAATGAACCAAAATTTAAAAGAAAAGGTCACTTTGGCCATCCGTTCTAAAAATAAAACTGAGCTTGAAATGTCAGCAAAGATCTTATTTTTTCTATTTCAATGAGGTTATGAATTTCAATCATGAATAAGTCTGGTGTCATTGGGCCTCATTGCGAATTGGCCACAGCTACCACAGCCATTCAGGAGCAAAGGTGTCAATAATATTAATAACTCAGAGATTATTTATTCAAACTTGGACTGTACTGTAGGGTGGAGTTATGCATCTTCAAGCTGTTCTGGCCAATTTTCACTTCACCTTAGCAGAAATCTGGTAAATAAGATTACTATGTGAGATTCTTCTCCTGAGTCAAAGTTGCACAGATCATTTACTTTTTAAATTAAATGTACTGCATCCCTCCCTTAAATCTTATCCTAGTTCAATTACCAGCCCTTCAGCTCAGGCAGCCTCTCCAAGTTGGATCTAATCGCCTCATAAAGAAAAAATTATTTTGGCAACTCATCAATCCAACCAACAATAGTTTTTGTCTCCAACATCTATGCATAGTTTATGTTGCCAAACATGCGGAAGTAATTTGATGATAAAAAAAACCTGTCTTTCAAACAGTAAGAAAAACAAAAGATTTTTCAAAGTATTTTTCTGCTCCAAAAAGTCTTTTTGCAGTAAATTAATTATATTTGATGATAAAGAAAAAATTGTTAATTTTTTTCGATGGGATTTTAAACTTTTCATCAAAAAGAAGTTTTCTGAATTTTTTAATTTTTTAAAAAGTTGGGGTTTTTTAACTTACGTAATTTTTACGAGGGTACCCACATTTTTAAACACGGTTTGTTCATTTTGTCTTATAAGAATTACACTTTCGTGATCAAGGAAAGAAACAAAAAATAATTTTTTTAGCTGTCACTTTAAGGAGTTTCTAAGTGTCTGAAGCACCTCACAGTAATTGAAATTCCTGTACAAATATTGGACCAGTACTTCAAAAAGTTTAAAATGGTCTGTATCCTAAGCTTTGTAATGTTTATCTATTAAGGAAAAACAATGCCCCTTGTCAGCTAGTATAACAAATAATAATAGCCTACAAGAATGATTAAAACCAGTTCAATTCCAGGATTGGACAAGCTCCATATCCCTGGAATCAGCCTAAATCAAAAATTTTATTAAGAAGTTTGACTATGTGTTTGTTCCCCATCAAGTTGATTTATGAGTTATAACCCATTTGACATTTACATGATGTTTCCAATTGACCAGGCAGTGTCTGAACCACTTTTACTTTTTGTCTCCAAGTGTTCCCGGCGCATCATGAATTGTATACCTACATTAACATGTGTACCTGAAGGATTAAAACAGTTAACATTCAACCCACGTCTTCTTTTGTAGCAGAATATTATCACTAAGCAAATAACTATTAATTCAATGATTTCAACAAGTAAAAATTAATGGGTTTTTATTTACATTTTACATGTATTTGCACTTCAAAGCCTACAATCTCAACGACAGAGATCAGTCTAATTCCTCCAAAAATAATCTAAGATACAATTTTTTTGTATGTAGCCTATAGCTAAAAAATAAATTCTGGTAGAAAAACATCCTCAAAACTCGTTTCTGACTCAAAGTAAACAAAAAAGTATTAGAAAAAAGTAAAATCTCATTTTTACTTACATGCAACCGACTCAAAAATAATATTTTATAAATCTTTCTTTGCTGTGTAAACATGTTGCAAAGATAATTTCTTATCTTTGCAAATATAATTATACGCCATCTATCTATATCTATATCTATCTTCTTTTCTATCTATAAAAATGGGCGTACAGATGTTTGTCTGTTGGTTGGTATGTGGAGGGCTAATGGAAATCCCAGCCCCTGCACCAATCTTGAGGAAATTTTCTACGCACATCCCCACATTTTGGTGCAGGTTTGACCCCGTCCCCTCCACCCTGGGCCTGGGGGCTTGAAACCCTAAAAGCTGAAGGACACATTTTTAATATGCTCAGCAGGTTGTAAATTAACCCGGGCAGCGCCGGTTACCTCAGCTAGTATCTATATAAAAATGGGCGTACAGATGTTTGTCTGTCTCTCTGTTGGTATGTGGAGGGCTGATGGAAATCCAAACCCCTCCACTGATCTCAATAAAATTTTGCACACACATCCCCACCTGTCCAAGAAAGGTTTTGGTACTGGTTTGACCCCCACCCCTTTCCCCACCTGGGCCTGGGGGCCTGAAACCCTATGAGCCGAAGGACACATTTTTTTACAAAACAAAAGATGTTTTGCAGGTTGCAAATTATCCCGGGCAGCACCAGGTACCTCAGCTAGTTTAAAAATAAAAAGTATTTTTTTTCTCTGAGATGAAAAGACTTTCAATAACCTATATTGCACAGTTTTAAAACTTTATGATTTGATGTGTCATTAGTGGTGGTGTGTACACTGAGTCCTTAATAAAAGCATTGAATGAATGATGTTTGCGCGATTTTATTTATAATTTAGTAATGGCATCTAACTGCATGATTATACCAAAGGGTTTTGTGGCAAATCCCAACCCAGGAAACCTCTAAATATCTCCTACTTTTTTATTTTCATTTTATCATTTAATCTTTTCAGTTTAAATGTACCTTTCATTCGTCAAACCATAATGCAGTAATAGGTGGATCAAACTGACAAATTTTGCTCAAGTCTTCAATCACACCCACGGCCAGCATCATCGAGTGCCTTTTGAGCCCACATAACATTTTTCACATGACAAACACATTTGTATTGGTCATTGCTATATAATTTTTGTCACTGATACAGATTTCAACATTGTTGACATTTCTAGGGTTGAAAACCCTCAAACCTTCTTTTTTCATTGATCCGGCCTTAACCTTAGAATTTATTTTTTCAGCCAATTCTATTTTCATTAGGCCTTAAGGGAAACTAGATTCGTTGGGGTTTTTTCATGCTGCTGATTCAGCACAATGATAACTCTACCTTGTCTGATTTAAAGTCTTGAAAACTTTTTTCATTTCATGATTTTTGCCAAATATCGACCTTTCGAATCAATGAACAAAGTACAATTTAGCCTTAATATCTAACATTTTAGAAGAAACAATTTGAAGCTTAATATTTTCAATTTCATGGCCTTCAATGAGCTTGAAAAATCTTAGAAAAGTCGTGACTTTTAGGGTGAAAATTTTTCCCTTCCAAGTGAGTAAAAAATATTTCTCACCCAATCAAGAAAAGTTGTTGTTTTTGTTGTCAAAAAAGTTGTTCCTAAGGCCCTTCTTTAACTTGACTCGAAATACTGGGCAATTTTTTTCTTGAATGTTTCAAATTGGTGTTATGAAAGTCCGAAGAATCCTGTTCATTGAATTACCCTTTGATGGAATTGACAATTCATGAATGATTTTTTTACCGAAAGTCAACTATTCGTCGAATGACATTTTTTATAAGGTTTCCGTTAGTTTAGCCGATTCAAACCATTCAAGATATAGGCCCTAAGGAAGGGTTAGGTTAGGTACGCAATAAAATAGCCTCGTAGGATAAGGCCTGGAAGGTTGGGTTTGGTTGGCAATAAAACACCCCTTGAACAGGCTTGATTGGATGCAAAGTAGTTGGCAATGTTGGTTGCTACTAACGTTGATTCGAGCATCTCATTGCGGTACCTTCTGGGCTTAACCCTAACTAGATGGATCGACTTGAATGGCTTTAATCAGCTTGAAACTGATGTTAATAACTTTATGATTTGATCCAAATTTTCTCAATAAAAATGTCATTCATTCAAGGACTTTTTTATTGATAACCTAACTTAACCTAATCCCAATATGGCAGGACTAAACCTGTAGTGCTTATTATACTTTTAAGGAGGAAATTGAACAAAGGGAAGTTTGGTTTTAACTGTTTGAGGCAAACACTCTTCAATTTTGTAGCTGGAGTGCCTCTATTAAATCAGAAACTCATTTTTACTGTCAAATCAAATTAAAAAATATTTTCATACTAAGTTTATGATCTCTAGAAAAGTTTTCAAGTCACTTTACTGTAGGTAGAAGGCTGGGTTATATGTATCCAGGTGCACACAGCTAGTTCTGATAGAAGGGTTAGTGCTGTCTTTTAAAAGTACAGATCCAAGTTTTACGTAGACGGCACAAACTTTATGAAATTGAACACAGTTTTACAATCATGATAAACAAGATCTTATCAATTCTTTTCTTGCTCAAAGTCTCATCTGCCACTATCCTTTTGAGACAGTTACCCCATAAATTTCAAATATGAAAAGGCAATTTAAAGCAAGAGCACTGAAAAAGTAATGACGCCCACCCGGCCATAAAACTTTTAGAAGCAGGCAACAACCCCTTTCATTGTAAGCAAGAAAGTATAAAAGCAAGCCTCCTTTTCTATCTGGTTATGGAGTTTAACATCAGACATTGCTTAGTAAACATCCTCACAATGTGTTGCCTGACTGAATGGCTTTCAGTCCTCTGCTCTTTGTTCACCTTTTGTTTTTGTATTCAAGGTAAATAAAATATTCTTATATTATTTTGCCTTTTCATTAAAACGGGTGAGATAGAAACTCAAAGATTCAGTCAGACTGATAGATTCTCAGGGAGTGAGTTTGTTCACTTAAAACCACTCACTACATACATTCAGACTTTTTAGTTTATAATCTCTTTAAATGCAAGAGAAATAATAAAAATGCGATGAGATTTTGTACTTTCTGATCACAATAAAGTCATTACAAAAAGAAAAATTGAGTAAATAACCAGAAATTGAGGACTATTTCTTTGAAGGCATGGTTGCAACATGAGCTCCTTAAGCATTATTCTCCTGTGTATACATTTTCTTTATTTAGAACATAATGTTAGTCTGTAATGCTACTCTGGACATGTCTTTAAAAGTAATGAACTAGCTGTGAAAAGAAGTTACATCTGGCCATTGTTAGATGGTTTGCATCAAATCACTTTGTAACAAAATCTCGGCTGTTAACAAGGCCTCAATAACGCAAGGAGTCTGTTAGACATAACTAAGTTGTGGGTGCTCATTTTACATATGTGTAAAGATTAATTTACAGCTAGGCTAATTCAATTTCTTATCGAGAAATATGTAATGAAAAGTTTTATTAATCTTCACTTCTTTTTATATGGAAAAAAATGAGCAAAAGGCTATTTTTTTATTACTTCATGGTTTGTAATTTCAAATAACAATGGTGAGCAAGAAAAAAGATTAAGGAAGAGTAACACATATTGCTTTTTTATCTTTTAAAGTATGCCTTGCAATTTCTTTTCATTAAAGGCACAGTGGAAAAGAATCACCTTATTTCTTCATTTTAGCCTTATTTTGGACACTTGAAACCTTCTTAAAGACAGCCTTGGGCTCACCATTTACCCTGGTGCACCTGCAAAATTCAACCTGACAGTGGTCTTTCTTATTGCACGACCAATTCCTCTATGATGCATTAATGCCTTGGAAATTCTGGTGGGATGAGGTCACTGGTGGGATCTCGCCCGCAATCCAGTTATTTTTGCTCTCGAAAAGATACTTCAATCAAACAGATTTTCCTATAATGACATCACTTAGAACTGTGTTTTAATACTTTGAAATTTTGTGCTCATGAATGTTTTGAATTCTAAATAAATAACAGCCAACTAAATTTGTATTTTTCAAAAAGGGCTCTGTTGGTATTGCTTTGAGTCCTTCTTCAAGATAAGATAAAAAAAGAACCTACCCATTTTTTGTAGAAAGAATAAAAAGGTTAAGTTTCGATCAATATTTATCTTAGACCATAGTATATCATTCAAAAGCGCTGTGTTTGATAGGCCTTGCAACATCCTAATTTTTCAACCCTGCAGTGTTATCCACATGCATCCCAGGGGGCCCATTTTATCTTGGACAGAGCCAAGATCGAGCAGGCCAGTATTGTCCTGCCTCTAGTGATGGGTCCGGTCAAAAATTTTTGACCCGGGTTGGGTCAGACATTTATGGTTTTGGTTTGAATTTTGAAAATTTCCCCTAAAAACGTCAAATTTTTTAATTTTTTTCCCTTCGGGTCAAAAAAAATTGCTTCGGGTCGGGTCAGAAAGTACCCGGGTCAAAGCCGGGTCGGCCTCTTATTTACTGCGGGTCAAAAGTAAGCTCGGGTCGGGTCGGGTCAGGGCCCATCTCTACGGCTGCCTCTGAGTGCCTCTAAACTTCAAGAATGCAGATGACAAAAAGTCGAATATTGGTAAAAACTCCAATTTTTGGCCACAAAAACAGCAAAACACAAATCTTGAGCCATAAAAATGGAGTAAACACCAGAGATGGGCACTGACCCGACCCAACCCAAGCATACTTTTGACCCGGAATCGAAAAATTTGGTATTTTAAGGGGAAAATGTCCAAACCCAAACCCAAACCAAAGATGGCTGACCCGACACTACCCAGGTCAAAAATTTATGACCCAGACCCTTCACTAGTAAAACACCAACCTTAAAAAAAATTTGGAAGGGAAACCTACCTCAACTACCCTACCTACGATTTTAGTTCCACATACAATGCAGCCTCACAAAGTAAGTTGCAGAAGGTATGAGTACCTTAGACCTCTAAAAGAGACCATTTCATATAAAATAAATTGACCACATGATCAACAAAGCTTTCATTGCCACTCAGGTTTTCAATGTTCAGAATCCTTTTTCATCTCTACGTTTGCTCCATGTCTTAAAAAGAGAATGGGAATAATAATAGATGTTTTCAAAGTGTGTGACAAAACATATTGTTGTGTCAGCGCCGAGCATTTCTCCTTGCATTTGAATGGAGGATAAATACTGACCTTGTTTTACTAGCATTCGTGACTCAAAGTTTGTGTCCGAAAAAGCCTCAATTATAGCTTCTTTGTTTCAGAAAAGGGAAAAAGATGTCTATTTTGGAAAAAAGATAAAAATGGCCAATAAAGCTTTTGATTTTTCCCATCTAGAAACAAGTTATTCAGTTTAAGATATGTTACATCTTCTTAAAAAAGAATCTTAATCTGTCTGGGAGGAACTCAAACTTGTGTGTAAAAGAGTTGGGTTGAGGAATGGTGGGTTGGGTTGGTAGCTATAAATGGGTGGGTGGGTGTGGAAACATTAATTTTGTTACATAATATTTTCTTCTTTTTTTTGGACAAATTCTCACTTTTTCATGGTTTATGAAACTTCAATCAAAGCTGTTTGATGATTTCTCCATCAAATAAGAAAATTCCTTTTCCTAGACCAGATTTTCAGCACCAAAATGAGCAATTAAAAAACAGCAAGAACGTGATTTTTTGTTAGTTAAAATTTATTTAACTCATTCTGAAGGATTTGCTCTCGTGCAGCGTAGAGAGAGTTCATCACTCTTAATTCTTTTATGAAAGTCATTAAGGGCTATTCTCAAAGGTCTATGAATGAACAGAATTAGTCAATCCTCGCAGGTTGGCTTTTGTTAGAATAGAAAACAAAAAATGAAAGTCAATTGATAAAGTTTTGGAATAAATTTATATTTACATTTTAGAGACATGCATTTAAAAATGCGAAAATCAGAATACACTTTTGGTCCGTCCGTCCCTATAGGGGTTGTGAGAAATTTTGCATTTTTACAGTATGTCTTTCCAATCATCCTCTATCTCCTCCCTCAGTTTTAAAGCTTGAGGGCTCAAATTTTGCATCCAGACTCCTAGTATTAATGCCAAAAAAGTCACTAACCAGATATGGTTGAAAAATTACCAAAAATTTTTATTGATAGCCGACTTTTAGTCTTTTTCTTTAATAGCTCACACAATATTAAGCTAGAGAGCTGATATTTTGCATGAACACAGCTTAAACCAATGCGTATATATTACTTTTCATATGATTTACTCTAAAATTAAGAACAAAGCCAGCATGGGGGTTTTTGCTCGAGAGGGTTTGGCGTTTTTCCCAGACGCAAAAAATGCTTGCCTACTTAATTTTTATCTGAAAACATATTTTAAAAGCTTATTAGATTTTTAAGAATTTGACCAAAAAAGGGCAAACAACAAAACAAACTTGTGAAATTCTGAATAGAAATAGAAATAGAATAAACTCTTGTAAAACTGCATAAATTTTCCACTCAATCTTTGAGTGTTAACATTTTCTTAAAATGAGCATAATGCCACACAATTTATTATCTTCATGGCTGTAATCTGAAAACTTTTTCTTATTTAAGTCTGGCATTTGTATGAAATAGCTAAAATGTAAGTTGTGGGCTCTAAAGGTGTATCAAGACTGCCTGATTCTAAACTGCACTTGATTATTTTAATAATTATTTTAAAGTTTACTAATATTTTATAATTTTTGTGTAAGAATCTTGCCATGTTTAGTTGCGTTTTTGAAAAATAATTAAATTTTCAACAATGTGAAAATTTAAAAATTTTAAAACTAAGTTTTGTAAACTTTCTATTTTGGAATTTAAAGTATGAAATAGTTAAGATTAGAGTGGTTAAAAAAGCAAACTATGGGCCTGGACTGGATTTCATGTTACACAAAAACTATTGTGAGACAATGTTTGGAAGTTTGGAACCCAGACATAATGGCAAATCCAACCGACCTGGTTACAAAATAATTTTCACATTTAAAAAAATTGTCAACATACTTTTTTTTATGAAGGTGAAGGTTGGGATGCCTAAATTTAAATATTATATTTCACCATTATCCTTAAAATCAACTTGATTATTATTACTTTCCAAATTAAACCATCCTTTTTTGCAAATATGCTTATTAGATTTTCCAAATTCAAATTCAGTTTATTGACTTTTCCTTACATTAACACACTGGCATGAATGAAAGTACACTTTTAAGAGTTGAACTTCCTCAGTAATGTTGATGTAATATGTAAAAAGTAAATGAAAAGAAAATAATTAAGATTATAAGGAAATTGGGCAAGAAACAGATTCGATTGTAGAAATATCAAAAAAAAAACCAATCTGGGAAATAAAAAGTATGGAAATGATTAAAAAAATCAAGGGTAATGTCAGTTGAAATATGGAAATGAGTGATCTATTTAATCTGATTCTAGTTCCATCACCACTGAGGGTGGTTTCATACTAATCAAATTTGATTACATTAAAAACTTGCTTAATTCTATTTCTAAGAAATAATCTTGGTTCTGGAATGATCATAGAAAGATAGCATTTTCATATAAATTCTGGCTTTATTTGCTAACTTTTACATCTGGGGAGTTATATTTTAGGGATTTAATGGTGAGTGATTAGAAGCAATGAAACATGAAGGCCACTGTCTAAGTGTGGCTCAATGCCAAGTGGCATCAATATTCATTTTTGGTATCTCCAACTGTGATTCTCATGGCTTTGTAGAGGTTGGATTCATGGAGGTTGCAATTCCAGGCTAGTAGATCAGGGATCATTCAGACAGGTGCACATAATATACAGAAGAAAAGTAAAACACAGTAATTAGTTTAAGCGCATTTGTCTGGTCGAAGAGTTTTCTAACGAGCCTTAATCTTATAGCGTAAATAGTGCTTTTTTAATTGCACAGCTGACCTGTTCACTCCAATCAAGGTTGGTTTTAAACACGACACGGAGAAGTTTCATGAAAGGGTTGCACTCAAGCAAAATTTAAATTGCTGAGTAAATATAATTGATGTTATCTCTGTTTTTTCTTGTTGACAACCATTCTTTCATTGTTTAGGTAGGCAAAGTGTTTGGTCATTGTTGATTCAGTTGTGGGTCTGATGGATTCATTATGATTGCCCCTGGCCACGGCATAGGTGTCATCAGGATACGTTACAATTTCTGTTTCATCCGACGATAGCTTATTTGTAAGGTTCCTGCAACAAATTGAAAACAGGCGAGGCCCTAGAACTGAGCCTTATACACAACCTATGTCTAATGCTGGAACCGTGGTCATTAATTTTCACAGATAATTTACACTGTAAAGAAAATCTAGGATTGATCTACTTCGATGGTTAGGGAAATCAAATTTTAACTATCAAAGGCAACCGATAAAAAGATTAGTGCTGTATTATCATTTAATAGTGCCCAAGTCAATAAACAACCTTAAATTCCTTTGAAACTTAATACTTTTCAAATAGATATTTTTCGGAAAGATATTGACACTCAAAATCCACAATGTCATTGTAAAATCTGTTACATTTAAACAAATATAAATATATACAACAAGTACCTCACTTATTTAAGATCTTCTTGGTTTTAAAATATCTTTTTGGTGTGTCCAATGCTACTTAAAGGTTTGTAGTCTGTTCGTACACAGATCTAAGTATCCCAGAACAATTTCTATGATTGCTGTTAATTTTTTAGTTACTAAACCCAATATAAAATTGAATCAAAAGAATTATTCAATATTCAGTCTAGTAGTAAGATAATTGCAAATCATACCTTCTCATAAATCCAGCTTAACTTAATTTAGAAATGGTGCAGGCACAAGACTTACATTGTTATCCAGTAGATTCACTAAAGGCCTGTTTGATTTGAGTCCTGAGGTACAGAGATCTGTGTTTGATCCCAAGAACAGATTACAAACCTTAAAGTAGCATCGGATACACCAAAAAGACATTCACTAAACCAATCAGAGGTCACTTTGGCACTTCTCAGAGGACAATCAATATGGTGAAGAAGGAAAAAGAGCACAATATCAGTTATTGACACTTTAATAGTTCACTATTAACATAAAATCTAACCATATCCTGATCTTCGAATTTTATCATTCTTATTGTTAAAACTTGGTTTGTTATATATTATAGCTTTTTTAGATTAAAAGTAAATTAGGCTAACTCTGACTGAGTTTTATTCTCTCTTAGATCAATTATCTGATTTGAATGGAACCCAAGTTGTGAACACTGGGCGTTATGTGGTAATTTAGAACATACTTTCCCCACAAAATGAAATAAGATCATTATTTTCAAATCAAAAGGTCAATTGAATCAGTCAACTTTCAAACTAAATCCATATCTTCTAAGATTAAGAAATTTTATAAAGCATTGCTATATAAATTGTCGTTTATTTCTTTGCTATTTGAAGATCTTTGAGATTCTTATGTTTATTTATACAATGAATCCTTAATAGCAACAAAACGCAATTACAAGGTAAAGCATTTTCATCAACAAAATTTGATTCATCTTGGAATCCAGATTATATTTGGTCTTTTCTTTTTAACAAATGAGATATTAATAACATTTATTTTTTCCATTTTTTATCATATAAGATTCTAGAGCAGAGAAGCAACTCATAAGGAATAAGGTTAAACAATCAAACCTAAATCTGTCGATTAGATTATCACAGATGTTTGAACAAAGTTTTTTAAATATTGCTTGATTATTGCCTAACAACACCAACAAGTTATAAGATGCAAAGAATCAAATTTTTGTCACTAGGGTGGGGTGCAGGGCAACACATTACAAATACTTTTGGTAGAAAGAATGTATCAAAAAACCATCATAACCATTGTCTTGGAATTGTGAGAAGAAAGCTCTTGATGAAATACTGAAAAGTCACAGCTAATAAAACGGTAATGGCAACATTTGAATTGTGGAAGAGGTTTGTGCCATTGCACAAGTCTTTTGTGGAGCACCAGCAGTAGGTAAGACCATTGTTGGCTGTGTAACAACGGTCAGGTACTGCCAGAACAAAACAACCTCGGAGCAAGATAGGATTGTCCAAGTACTTATCTGGTAATGTTGGGACTTCACCTCCTTCACCTGTAGGATAAGCATAACCATACTGATGATTCCTCCTGAAAAAGGTATTGAGTTATAAACTAAAATCATTTTGTGCACAGTGTCAAAGAAGTTAATTTTCAACAATTTATAGCTTTGTATAAAAAGGTGGTACATTTGGGGGTCCAAACTAAACTAGTAACTTTCCAGATTGAGGCCTATTTTGGGATTATATCTGGTATGACATTCAGCATCCCTTCAAAATAGGATTCTGAATGATTTTTTATTTTGCATGGTTGATCCCTGACCAGGGCTCCCAAGATCAGGGATCTCAACCAACTCCCAAGCGATTGGCTGAAATCACAGAAAGAAACAATTGATATGTAGTGCAACCATTCCATGTCATGTATGAGTCAAAGAAGTTAATAATAATAACCCTACAGGAGTTAGGGTGGTAAAATGGTAAGAAGCTGGAATTCCATCCCAACAAACTGGGTTCGATTCCCGCCCAGGTAAAGTACCACAAAAAACACCCCTATCTAGTGTGCCTTTAATAAATACTGCAGAGTTGCAAGGTGTACTTAAAAATGTTAAAAAAGAATTTAGAGAGACTACCACAGATTTTGGGATGATTTTCATTATTGCATAAGGTAATTTCTAACCAGTTTTACCTTTGCCAGAGATTACAATATGCAAGTGATTACCTAAAATTATGTGGGAAAAAATCCTTTAAATTTGTAGAATCTAACCACATAGTTTAAGTTTTTGATGCAAGGTCTTTTGATGGAAACAGCCTTATTTGGAATAGCAATTTTATACTGCAAACCCAGCTGAACCTAGTGAATAAGACCTGGAGAACACGCTCTGGGCCTTTCCCAGGGCCCCTTCACTCTTGCGCCAGAGACTCCATGCAAACAGCCTTTTGTCACCGACGCTTAAACACAACTCTAAGCCATGCTCAAGGAATGTTTTAAGCCCTATTTGAGGCCATAATACCCCAAAGGACTGAATTATCATTGGTTAGACCGTTGTGTTCGATCAAAACTTAAGTCTTGTGAACAGCTAATTTTTTATGACTTACAATGTGAATAAAACATCTATTCTGTTGCAATAAAAATATTTTACTATCAAAAAAGGATCAAGAGGTCGCTTTTTCCACACA
>Ga0194133_10007296_pt1 | contig 13309 bp, 9 predicted proteins | sample TA2KigOf40mmetaG_FD_155448 | JGI IMG/M metagenome (GOLD analysis project Ga0194133, IMG submission 155448) | Freshwater microbial communities from Lake Tanganyika, Tanzania - TA2015055 Kigoma Offshore 40m | ecosystem: Environmental > Aquatic > Freshwater > Lake | place: Tanzania: Lake Tanganyika...
GGTTGGGTCTAAATAGTGTTAGTCTCTAAATGGCAAGTTAAGAAGAATAAAGATTCAAAGTTTTTGGTACAAGTTCTGACATATTGATTGCTAACAGTCTGGGTCCTGGCTTATGACCCTAGGGGTATAGGGTACCCCAACTGGGCTTAAACAGTTAGTAATTGGCAGGGACCCTGCAAAATTTTCTTAAATTTGGTTAAGCAATTCTTGTGTAGTGATCAGAAATACATGTAGAGATGTTTTTACAGGAAAACTCTCTTACCCTGAGATTCAATCGTTCTGACGTCTCTCTTGGTTTACTACCTCACCCTTTGGTTGTAGTGAAACAGAAGAGTAACATAAAAATAGTTTAATTTACCTTTTTGACAATTGTGTATCAAATACGTCAAGTGAACAGACAGAAGAGGATCGAAAAAACAATCAGCGAGGGAATGCATAATTGTATAGGTGTTGATGCAGCATGTAAAACTCTTGATCAACAGGATCGGAGGGGGTCTTTCATACTTTACGTGTTCAGGCTGGCTAGCTTTGGGTTATGGTTATTGGTTATGGATTAAGTGGAAAGATGTACAGTATGCTTGTTAATTCAGTTGGGTTGTTTTAAAGGGCTAGCCGTCAGGTTTGAAGGTATTAACAGGAATAATATTGTTTGTACTGCAATGAAAAGAAATGGCTAGAAACTTCATATTTTTTCACTTGTCTTCAATTTTTCATTGTTTGAGTTGTCTTGGTGTCTTTTATAAATATTCCATACTAACCAACCGGGGCCCAGCGCTGCTCGGGGGCAAAAAATTTTAAAGGGTATCTATCCAAACATTTAACATTATACAAAGTTTTTCTCCCTTGTTTGGGGCTAGGGGTTACTTGGGGTAAAGGGGTCGGATTGGCGGGGTTATTCTTGTGTTAAGAACCTTCCATGAGTTGGTGAGGAGGTCTGTACAAAATTTGGTTGAGACTGGTACGGCGGTTTGCAGGTACATACATAGGTAGGTAAAAACAGTCTGTTTTACATATATAGATATCCATTCACATTGGACTAAAATCTAAATATCTACATTTTAGGTGTCACTTCTGTCGGATTTGCCATTCTGCGTCACTTTCAAGTTGGAAATTCTGTCCGTCCTTTACGGTTTTGCCTCATATTATCCACCTTACTCTGGTTGGGTCTCATCCTCTTTGTCTTGGTGTCACAAAGAACAACCTATACTTACCTAACATTTCGTTTGGCCCACAATCATACTGTCACTGTTCAATCAGTTGCATTGAATGATAAAAAATTCTGCTTTGAGTCTGATGTGACCTTTGAAACCATCTCACCTTCCCAGCTGGACCGGATGGCAAATGGGACAGAAGACCTCCCAGACTTGCTAGTAGTCTTAGCAAATGGCCCTTTCAGGTACCTTTGATAAAAAAAAAGTTAAAGACAGCTTTTTGGAAAAAGTTTTTATTGTAAAAAAAGACCAGCTGGATCTCTGAAATATTTGTTAAGAAAATCGAGCTTTGTCAATACGTCAATAGTTTTGGTGACAGATGAGGATAAAGGATTTCTCAGAGGCTCACCCATTTCTCTGTCTAACAACCCTCATGATCATGAAAAAATGTCATCATGGAGTTGTTCCACCTCATGTAAGGACCTTCAGGTTAGTGACCTTTATCAGGTACCCCAGACCCAGTCCAGAGGTGGGTCAGGTTTGACCCGGGTTGCCCCAGGGCCGGGTCAGTATTTAAGTTTAAAACCTTAAAGCAAAACTTAAAGCCCAACATGGAGAGTTTAAACTTAAAGATTTGAGAATGAAAACAAGAATTCGTGTGTGACACGATCGGCAGCCTGTTCAATCTACATTAAAGTTGATATTTCTTTCAGGTCACACAATCCGGAGAGGTTGTTGGAAAGGCCTATAGAAGTTCAGCTTGCTTTTGGCTTGGAAAACCTTGCTTTGATACCAGGTGAAATACCTAGTTTCGAAAATCTCAGTCATGTACCTAATTTCTACCAATTTAGCTTAACTTCAGTTCAATCTTTAAATGGTTGCCACGTCGATTCCAAACTCCAATTTTGTGAAGGTAATTTTTACAATCATTTATGTAATATTTTTGTTGTAATTTTCATTGTGAACAGGTCAGTTTGGTCCTTATTCACCCACTGTGTCTGGATTTTATCAGAGATCTAGTCCAGTGTTCTTCTGCGCAAAATACTCCTCAAAAAGTCGACACAATTGCTCTAAGGTCTGGACCCAGTGGCTGCCATGGTCCAGCGACGTCAGAGATGGGAATGTCGAATTTGTTTCTCGTAAACGGTTTTGTAATGAAGGGGATTGTCTTGTGGAGGAGAAGCAAGATGAAAAAAGAAATATAGAATGTTAAAATGGGAATTTTTTTAAGTGACAACTTCTTATAAAAGTATAAAATACAGGGTGCGGAAAACTAATTTTGACATGGGTTTAAAGCTTAACAACTGAATGATTTTTTGACTTATCCTAATTTTATTTATATTTTTAAAAAATGCAAAGCATCTAGTTTGATAAAAAATAATTATTTTAATGAAATAATTTTTTTAGTCCAAAATATGACATGAAATTCAAAACTCTCTTGATTTTTGTTGTGCCCAGAAGACCTCTCCAGAACAAATAATCAAGCATGAGAAAAAACTACCTATTGCTTTAAAAAAATTCTGAAAATTTTTAGCCTTTATTATGAATGTTAAAGGGTAGCTGTGAGCAAAAAAAATCTTTAATTTTTGTAAATAGCTGAAAAATAATTGATAGAGAAAGCCATAATGACCTCAATAAAAAAAGGGGCTGTGAGTAGATTCAAGAATATCAGAAGAGCATAATTGATAATGAAAAAACTTGTGAACAAAATTAATAGGTCAATGCCTTCCAAAAAATAATTGAATAATCAGAGTTTGCCTCATAAGGCCAAAAAGCTCTACAAATTCTCAAATCTTTACTGAGTATCAAGAGGTGAGAGGTATCAAAAGCTGTAAATAATCAATTTTTTTTGAAAAACTTTTGAATGGCATTCTAGCTATTGTTGTGATTGGAAAAAACCTAAAAAATATATTATACTAGCCAACCGGGCCCGGTGCTGCCCGGGAAAAATTTGATGAGCTTACGCCACTCATCTGGACATTTTATGTTAAACAAAGTTTTCTCTCCCGTAACCTGTTTGGGTTTTGGAGTTTGGGGTACCCTGGGGTCCAGGGGTTGGGTTGGTGTGGTCATGCTTGTGTTAAGAACCTTCCCTGAGTTGGCAGGGAGGTCTGTGCAAAATTTGGTGGAGATTGGTCCAGCAGTTCGGGCGCGAAAGAGGGACATAGGTACAGTCACTTTTATATATACAGATGATCACCAGACTCCCTCCCAGCCATCTCCTCATGAAAACAGAACCCTGAGACCCTCCTATGACTTTTTCAAAAGAAGATTATTAACAAATTTAGTAGCTGACATAAGACTATGAAATTTATATTCAAACAAGTTTCTGATCACTGTTACACCCTCATTCATTTTAGGCTTAGAATTTATTGATGTTTTCGCTATTGGCTAAGACCTCAATAAAATCATAAGTTTATTAAATTGAAGTTATTTTTCCAGGGCGTATTTTTGAGTAATGCTCATAGAATTAAATACAAAAGTTTGTATGCTCTAGCACTGTCCCAAAAATAGTAATAACGAGAATGCTAAAGCCCCATTTTTAAGAAGAGCGGCCAAGTTTCCGGCCCCGTAAAATAAAAACCTGTAAAGCTAGAAAAATTTGACTGAATAAAAAAGGAAGAATAGTTTTTTATAATTTATCCCAAAAAAAATTCAGCTTGATATCATATATAGTTCTTGAGATAATTAATTTTAAAGATGTCAAAATTAGCCTTCTGCACCCTGTATATGGGTTTTGATTTTGCTCAAAATATTTATTTTTGAAATAAAGTTCCATCAGTTAAATATAAGTTTTTTAATGCACAGTGTCATAAAATACATTTTCATCCACGTTTGTGTTTTGAGGCACCCCAAATGGTACTAGCTCAACCACGATGGAGGGCTCGTACTTAACGCGAACAGCAACTTCTTCCTCGTCGTTGAGATCCTCTTTGAAAACGACCCTTGTCTCGTGCGTTGGAATGTGAGCTTCAAGAAGTTCTTCAGAGTCAAACGCCTCCTCGCAATATTTACAAGTGAAGGTTTCATTTTGCATATGTACAGCCATGATGTGTTCCTCACAGACAGACCTCTCAGCAAACACCATCTCGCAGCAAGAACATTTGTAGGACCTTGAGCTTAGATGGTCGTTATTCACGTGAATTTCAAGAGCATCCAGATCATCAAATATTTCTTGACAGTGTTGGCACTGTACAGTGTACTGATTGGCATGAACAAATTCAAAGTGGTTCCTCAGACTTTGGGTGTCTGTGAAAGTGACATTGCATGTGTCGCAAGATAGAATTGGCTCTTCATTCACCTCCTCATCTGTTCTTGTGTCTTCGCCGACCTGATCGTCCGTATTTTGCTCTTGTTCGGCACCTCGACGATGCACTGTTTTCAAGTGAATCCTGAGCGACGAAGGGTTGCTAAATGTACGTGTACATATTCCACAATCCACCTCGTAACCTCGCATGTGGACTCTTCTCACATGTTTGTTGAAACTTGATCCAATCGGAAAGCTTTTGAAGCAAATCTGGCATTCCCTCATTTGGAGTTCGGTGTGCATCAGCTTGAAATGACGGGTTGCATATTCACGCTAAAAATAATAAATTATTTAACAATTTTCAAAAGATTTTTACGTTTTTGGAATAGATATGAACCTTGGCAAAACGCTTCCCACAATCTTTACACTCAAATTCTCCATCGGGCCTCTCAATAGGTTTAGACTCATCTTTGGAGGGATCAGTTTGATCCTCTACGGCAGTCTCAAGGAGTGACTCTGGGTCATCTTTAAAATAAACAAAAGTGCGTTATTAAACTGTAATTTTCTTACGAGTAAAATTTATCATGGTCTTACCCTCGCTGAGTTTATGGACCCTAAAGCAATGGCTTTTCAAATAGGCAGCCATTGCAAAAGTTCTCGAGCAAATTCTACACTTATAATGAGCTGATCGCTTCGTATGTACAAGGTTCATGTGGCTAACCAAACGATATTTCATGCTGAAAGTTTTGTCACAAACAGAGCAGACAAAAACAGTTTTCTTAGGCTCTGAAATTTTATGTTGATTGTAAGCTAAATCAATTATTTTTGCAACTAAATTAGATTGTATACCATCGCATGATTCTTGAGCTGAATGCCTTTCAAAGTCTCGCTGATACAGGAACATTTTGCCACACTTTTCGCAACTTCTTTCCACCTTTAAGCCAAGGTTTAAAATTTTTAATCTATTTCCACAAAATGCAATTATGAAAGCTTTTTACCCTGTGAAAACGGTTGTCATGCTTCCTCAGATAATTCTTCTTATGGAACACTTTGTTGCATGGAACGCATTTGTATGCTTCATTGGGATCTTTTTCACTCGCGCTCTTCTTTTTGGAACGATCTCTTTTCTGTGAAATCATCTTTTGGCGATCCACATCTTTTCCCAATTTGCTCCCATAGGGTTTTGTTCTTGGGCCTCTCTAAAATAATCGTATAACAGCTTTCAAATATATAAAATGCCAACCATAAAGGTCTAGTACCGTTTTCCTCAGCTTTGATGTATCCATTACTAAGGAAGTTTGGCCATCCCTAGACATTGAAAAACTTTTAAGAGGGATGAATCATACATTTATTTTGTGTTCAACTCACTCAAAGCTTACGTCTCCATCTACCTTTAACTGCATTTCAATTTTCCGTTTCCCCACGTTCATTGTTACTTTCAGTGGTCCAGAGGGACTTTCCTTGAGTTTAGCAAGAATGTGCTCTTTTAGCTTTGGTTTTTCAGGGGGCTCTATAGGTTCTTCGTCCGACTCATCATCAGAAGGATGCTATATACAAGAGGAGAAAAAACAAAATTGTTAAAAAATAAATTAAATAACAATCAATCATGTCTGAAGAAAAGTAACAACCTCGTGGTATTTGTACTTGTGAGAGGCCAAAACTTCATCATCCGGAAAGTAATGGCCACAATCTCGACACTTTGTCCAGAGCTTTTCCACTTGACTCTGATGGTTATACTTGGCATGGTGAAGATACAAGTTCATACTATCAAATACGACAAGACAAAACTGGCAAAAGACAGGTTTGCCTCTGCCTTTTCCAACGAGCTTCAAGACTGATTCTGGGTCTTCGACTTCGTTGTTTGCCAAGACAAATTCTTCCACTTCTGGATCAACAGTCGCGTCCAAGTCAAACTTGGAATCTTCGAAATCATCATCACTCATGTCGACATCATTCGAATCTTTAATTGCCATTTTGTTTCCAGATTTCTAAAAAATATTCAGATTCAAATAAAATTTAACATCTATAGAGTTGTATAAAACAAATTACTTCGCGTATTTTTTCGTTGGAATCGTCTTCCGAATTATCCGCTTCATCATCCATTTCTGAATCTGAAGATTCATCGCTGAAACAAAAGTTAAGGGTTTTTTGCAAGGTGTCTCAAAAACTTGATAAAAGAAATTCATGGATTATGGATTACCAAGCTTTATGAGAACTGTATCTTCTTTCAGAGATAAATACTTTCTTGCACGATTTGCAACTCCAAGTTTCTATTTTAAAAGAATTATACTTAAATTTCAAACGCCATAACTCAATATATGAAAATCACTTACTTGTAGGCGGCAGCTTATCAGCATGGACTTGCTTCTGTAAAAAAATGAGATTTGATAAAAACAAATATGAATTTTTGAGTTTCGTTTTATTATACCGTATGGTAAAACAGCTGATGTTTATTCATAACAAACATCTGGCAGAATTCACATTCAACCCATTTTCCAGCAAGAAGTTTTTGGTGCCATTTGTTAGCATGCTCAATCAACTTCCTTTTGTTGCGAAACTTAAGTGTGCAAAATCCACAACTTATGTGGCTCGACCTCTTTTCATGAGCAGGCAAATGCGCATCAAAGAAATGGATGTGAAAGTCGCTCTTTGAAGGTAAGTACATTTTACATAGAGTACACTTAGTCCAGAAAGTTTCGATAAGATTCTTATGATTGGCGTTAGCATGGTTGTAGTAAAGAGACTTTGAGGGAAACTAAAACAAAAAGAAAGCTTTTAGAAATTAAAAATTCATAAATAGAAAAGAATGTATACTTACGTTTGTATTACAAAACTGGCACTTTGCTGGCTTTTCCTTAATTTTTATACTAGCAGAGTGCTTCGATATGTGTAACTCTAGTAATTTCTCGTTAGCAAACTTCAGATTGCAAAGTTGACACTCTGGGAGTTGTGTTATAGCTACAGGTTCACTCACGGTGAGAATCTTTTCCCATTCTTGACGAAGAAGGCTTCTTTTTCCATGGTAGAACAAATTATGGTACAGTAAAATATCATCCGATGGAAAAATCATTTGACATAATTCACATTCAATCCAAGATGCCTTGAGTTCTTCCAGATGATCCTTGTTGGCGTGAGAGTGGTACTTCAAGGGGTCGATAAACGTAAACTCACATTCGACACATTGAAGAACATATTTTTTGCTATTCAAGACCCCCAACCACACTATGGAAGAATCTTTCTTGTTCTTCATGACGTTGTGCGAAATGACCACATGAAATTGCAGTGCTTCAACATTTGGAAAGAATTTGTCACATTGTCCACAGGCCTTCCATCCAAGATCGATTTTGTGTCCTGAATTTACATGATCGTAGTAGGCGTATGGCTCGTTAAACTCTTCATCGCAAAAGTCACAATAGATTTTGCTTTGACCCCCAAGGTTGATATCCTCATGCACAAAGAAAGAGTGTATTAGTAGAATATCAACAGATGGAAAGTATTGGTCGCAAGCTTGGCATATGTGCCACTGATCATCGATTTCTTCCAAATGGATTTCATTGGCATGTCTAATTGATGCAAAGGGATCAAAGAAGGTCGAGACGCACGAAAAACATTTGACAGGTTTGGTCTTTCTAACTTTGTTCTTAAACTGATCTTCTTCGTCGTGATACATTATAAGATGAAACTGAAGTGCATCTCTGGTTGGTAGAAGAAGCCCACATTTGGGACAGTCGACCCAATCTGCCATGATTTGACCTCTATGGAAAACGTTTGCATGTTGGACGTACATGCAAGGATCGAAGAACGAGCTGGGACATAATTTGCAAACAATTGGCTTGTATTTAGGTAGAACAGCACTTTCAGATTTTTGCTTTTCACGACGCTTGTGTACTCTTACAACATTGACTTTAAGTTGCTTGTGCGACTTCTCCAGATGCTTGTCAAGCCATGCCTGCCATTTGAACATGACATTGCAAATTTTACACGGAATCCATGTGAACTGAAAGAGAGAATGACTTGTTTAAACCCTCAAGAGCACGAAACTTTGTTTATAAACAGATGAGAGATATAAAAAAAACATTTATTTTCAAACCAAAAACAATTCAGAGAAGAATATTATTAAGCTAAAACTTACCTCTAAAATTTCCTTATGCTTGATTCGAGCATGTTGGCTCAAGTTCATAGTTTGGTTGAACTCTTGGCCACAAAGTTCGCAAAAATACAACTATGGGACAAATAATCGTCAACTAAATTTACCTCATTGTGGTATCTAATATGAGTTTACCTCTGAAGCTAACAGGATGTGCTCTTTTGCCATAACATGGTGTTCAGTCTTGCAATGAGATTTCAAGACTCTTTCACTTGGAACATATGTGTTGCACACATGGCACTGCAACCAAAGGTCGCAAATTTTCTGGCTGTGCAAGTTATTGCAATGCAGAACAAAGGCATCGATATCTGGGAAATATTCAGAGGTTATAAAAACACATTTCGTTAATTCAAAAGGAATTTTTTTTGACCCAAGTCACCTTTCAATTGCTTTTGACAGAAGCAACATTTCAAAGACTTCTGAGATGCATTGTTGCCCAAATTTCTAAGCTTGGTCGGTGGCTCCTCTTCCTCCAACTGTAAAAACAAACATTTTCCATTATCTTATCAGAATAATTTAATAAAAAGTAAATCAAACCTCAGGGGAAGGGATTGACCTTCTAGTTCTTTGAGGTCGAGAGGGCCTTGTGTCTGGGACAGGATCCTCAGGACCTTTCTTTTCCACCTTTTGGGTTCTCGCTTCATTAGGAGTGTTGCTGGCGGCACTTGGTGGTTGAGATTTCAAAACAGATGTTCCAGGTCGTTGTCTTTTTGATGGCGTTCTAGCCTTTACTAGCTGAAGAGTTTTTAGAATAGAAGACCCTCGTGTCCTCCTTGATGGAGCCATTTTTCTAATAAAATAGTGTATTTATCCAATTAGTTATTTTAACTGAAGCATGTATGAAAGAAAAATAAAGAGATAATTAAACTAACTTATTATAATAATGTTAGTTTCAGGTAGAGAACCTTTTTGACATTTTGTTATTCTTGATTTTGGAAGTTATAAAATCTTAAAGGAGATTCGCAACTCAGTTTTAATTTTAACCATAATCAAATTGTAAGGGGCCAACAATCCTTGCAGAGGTTACATCTAAGAAGTCCTCTGAAAGTAGAAATTGATAATGACCTTGTCAGGAGCTAAAGCGCAGCCAAAATTTAAATGATTACAGGAGTCAAAAGAGTTATCATTGGTATAATCATCAAAAATTAAGTTAATTTCTATTATATTAATAGAATTTATTTCAAATTCAAACCATATTCTACTCTTTTATAAATGAGCAACATCTTACACGCGAAGGGTCTCCTTGCTGTTGAGTCTTTGCCGAGCGTGTTCAAAATGCTGTACGAAAAGAAAATGCAAAAATTGCTCTTTTATCAAAGGAATTTCCCAATAATGAGTTTAAAAACACTTACCCTCTCTAATAGAAGTAGGAGTCAACTTTTAATCAAACAATTCAAGACAGGTTTGGAACTTTAAAAAATAACGTTTATTAACATACAAACGCATTAGGCAGCAGCCAGTTTGGGGAAGCTACCTCAGTGGATATGCGCGGTAGTATATAAATACAAATAGGTAAGCAAATGCCCAATTAAAAATCCAATTTATTGGAAACTTATTTAATAACTTGGCTCTAAAATATAATTTTAAAAATATTTGGTCGTTTTTCCTAACATAAACTGGTTGAATATTGCCAATATTCTATTTGTCCGAAGTGCAAAATCTACAACGCGTAGTCTTTTTTTTCAGCTGCTGCCAGGGGTAGTCTTCCACCGATAGAAACGTGATTTTGGCCAAGCACCGTGCTCTATGATAATGAACATGTCCGCGTAAATTTCGAGTCGTCGCGGTAATTTTGTAAACATTTTGCCAAACGAACCGCCAATCGTCTTCCATAGCCTTATAAACAGTTCTCTATTGAATTATTTCAAGTCTATGGAACTAACGTGTTTTGACTGTTTTCAGTGTGAAAAGTTGGCGCCTAGAAAAAGAGGTTAAGGTTGAAACTTGAAACTGAAAAAGAGGTACCTATTATTAGATTTCAGCTCAAAGTGACGTTTAGGACGTGCTTTGAACAAAGGGTCCGATCCGACTCGAGATCTTTGACTTTAGTGGTGATGTCTCATTTTTGGATCTGCCAAGCTTGAAATTCCCTTTTTCCTTCTCTGTCACCTCTGAAAGGTTTGATAAACCACTTAAAATTTTTTTTTCATATATTTAGAACCGTTGAATTTTAAAACGAAAGATTTTCCTGTTCAATACTTGATTAGGAACAAATCCGTGTCTTTTTAGATCATGGAAAACGATGATGGAGATTCAAACGATGGGACACTGCAGCCTGATTCAATCACTGTCAAAACCCGAACTTTGTTTCATTATTTCAAGACAGATGTTGTTGAGGAGAAGAAAAGGAAGCAGTCTCCTGATATATCAGTTAGACTTCCGCCTCAAAAACGTGCCAAAGAAGAGAGTGCAGAAGTCGAAATTGCAAAATCAGTTGGAGTATCAGGAGATGAACCAAATGAAAGAGAAACACCAAAGCCTAAAGTAAAACAAATCAACAGCTTTTTCTCAAAAATAAGCAAGGACGAATACCGAAAAGAATGTGAAAAGCAAGCTTCTGTAGCTGTTTTGACAGTTACTGCAATGGTTCATTCCCCGTCCCCGGAGCCACCTATAGTTGCTAAGAACCTCAATTCTTCAGAGAGCAAGAATAAAAAAGTTAAAAAGTCTAATGTGTCTCGATCAAGCAGAGAAACAGACACGATCACTGTTGTTAGCATTGAAGAGAATAAATTCCAGCCCGAAGACGATAATGCTGTTTCCGGTAGTTTTTAGTTGTCCTTATTATAATTTTGTTTGGTCAAGTCGTTTGCCATATATTTTAATATCTAATATAAATATTATTCCAATCAGGTCTGAATTCGTCTCCTGTAAAGGAGAAGGTCTCTCCCACATTCTTTCGTCACAATCCATGTCCTCCTCTTCATAATGAAATAGAGGTAAAGGAGGTCTCCATCGATGATGAGTTTTTTATGAAGATGGCAACAAAGAACGAATGCACTGGTAAAAAAAGTACGTTTTTATACCATATCGAAAATAATGACCACCAGATCAATTTCCTTTATTTGATAAATTTTCTACCTGATATTTTAGAAAAATCGGTTAAAGCAGTTTCCTGCGAGAAAAAGTCCCTCTCAGTTCCAATTGAAAAGTCAATTTTGAATGTTAAGTGTGAAGAAAAGATTGCTTCAGTTGAGAATGCTTCACCAGTCTCTACAGTTTCAACTAAAATATCGAGCAAGCTCTTTGGGAAAAAGAGAAATGTTGAGCGCTCAAGTCAAGTGAGTTTATTTTAAAGTTATTTATCGGGCAAGAGCCATTTCGAATTTACTATTTTCTTTTTTATAGCCTGACGAAGATTCTGTTGACATCGACTTTTCAGCTGTATTTTCGAAAGGAGGCCCTAGCTCCAAAATATTGTCTGACTTTAAGGATGTTACGACCCTTCAACCAATAGAGAAACCAAAGACTCAACTTTTCAAAGTCAAGCCTCCTAAGAAAAAGACCAAAGCTGCCGTGATGTACGACAGTGATTCAATTGACCTCGATGTTCTTGCCTCTTTCAATTCGAAGACATTTTGCGGTACAGATAATAATGGATTTGTCACAGAATCAGATGAATCCTGTAGCAGTGCAATAGCAGCTCTCATGAAAAAACCTTTGAGCAAGCCGGCTGAGAGGAAAAAATCTCCCCACCAAGTCCCTAACGCTCAGATTTCAACCAAAAGTTTAGACATTTGTAAAGCAGCTGTGGAAAATAACATTTTCGAAAAAATGATGTCGACGAAACAGAAAAACTTGAACGAGCCTGAAGTTCTGGCCCGACATGACCAAGATAATTCCCAGAGAGTTCGCCGTATTCAACCTAAGGCACGACGAAAGTCTTTAAGGAAAATTTCTGAGTTGAAAGATTCCGATTCTTCTGAATTGGAGGATGAAGGTTCTTTTAAGGAGAAGGTTCGTAGTCGAAAGAAGAGTGGCCGACGTTCTTCAGGAAATAAGGAAAACACTTTGTTGGGAAAAGACAAATCTGCCAAAAGTTTGCAAGGAATTTTAGAAGACACAGAATGTGACAAGTTTTTTAAAAATCCTTCTAATGAAAAACCTGAGATCCTACCCAACAACATTTTTCAAGTTTGTGCAGTAGGGAAAGTCAAATTATCCAAAGAAGAAGCTAAAAAGGAACTGTCTACCAATGCATTTCAAATACTCATGAATGGACCAAAGGTCAATTGTCAACCAGTCGAATTGTGCAAACTAAATTTGACAGTTCAAGCCCCTGAAACTTTGGTTGTTGAAACGGCCTCTTCATTTTTGAGAAACGAGGAAGCTGTAGTGACGAATCCAACTGAAGATGATTTGAAAGAAAAAACTTCAGAACCCATTCAAGCAGGCCGAAGATCAAGTGCAAGGTAAAAAGATAATTTAACATTCAGCCAAATATAAAGATTTAATATTCAGTAAAATATATTCCAGAATTAAAACAAACCTTGAGAACGCTCGTAATCGTGTTCCTATCTATGAAGATTCTGACCAAAGCAATGATTCTTCTGATGTTTTGAAACACAAGCGAAAAGTTAAGTCATTGGAACTTGAAAAAAATGTTTCTTCGCCTGCCAAGAAAAAAATGAAACAGTCAAACAAGCTTGCGCCTATTTTTTCAATGGGAAAGAAGACGATTGTCAATGTTGTTGAGGACCCCGAAAAAGTTGCTGCGAGGCTTGCCTTTTTACACAGCTCAGTCCCAGAATCATTGAAAAATCA
>Ga0194133_10007298_pt1 | contig 13305 bp, 12 predicted proteins | sample TA2KigOf40mmetaG_FD_155448 | JGI IMG/M metagenome (GOLD analysis project Ga0194133, IMG submission 155448) | Freshwater microbial communities from Lake Tanganyika, Tanzania - TA2015055 Kigoma Offshore 40m | ecosystem: Environmental > Aquatic > Freshwater > Lake | place: Tanzania: Lake...
CGTAGTCGCGGAAGTAGGCGAACCAGTCCTCGTCCGACTGCACCTGCGGCCCCGGCACATGCTCCGCGGCGATGTAGGGCCTCATCGCCGGCTGCTCGAGGATCCGCCGCAGCAGTCGCATGCCGTCCAGCATGGTGCGCCGATCGTGCTCGGTGTCCAGGTAGTTGTAGCGGATCGCCGGCGCCTCGCGCGGATCAGCCGAGCGAATGCGAACGTATCCGCGCGAAGTCGGCCGCAGCTGGCAGATGGAGGCGGTGAAGCCGGAAAACGGGTGCAGCTTCTCGCCCATGCGGTCCAGGCTGAAGGTGAGGAAATGCGTCTGCACGTCGGGGCGCTTCAACTCCGGCCGCGTGCGCCAGAAGCCCCCGGCGTAGCCGGCGCTGAAGCTGAGCGGGCCCTTCCTGAACAAGGCGTAGCGCAACCCCATGCGCGCCATGCGCCAGAGGCTTTGCAGGTCGTCGTTGACGGTGATCGGCCGCGTGCACTTCAGCACGATGCGCGCCTGGAAGTGGTCCTGCAGGTGCTCGCCCGCATTGGGCTGGTCGAGCACCACCGGGATACCGTGCTCGCCCAGCAGCGCCGCCGGCCCGACGCCGGAGAGCTGCAAGAGTTGCGGCGTGTTGATGGCGCCCGCCGAGAGCAGGACGTCGCGCGCCGCGCGTGCCGTGCGCTTCTCCCCGCCGAGCAGGTACTCGACGCCCACTGCCTTGCGCCCTTCGAACAGGACCCGGGCGCTGAGCGCATCGGTGAGCACCGTGAGGTTCGGGCGCTGTTCCGCGGGGCGCAGGTAGCCCACCGCTGTGGAGCAGCGCCGCCCGTTGCGCGTCGTCAGCTGCTGGTAGCCGCCGCCTTCCTGCCGCTCGCCGTTGAAGTCCGGATTGCGCGGATGGCCGGCCTGCGCCGCGGCCTCGATGAAGGCATCGCATAGCTCGTGCGGCTCGCTCTGGTCGGAAACCGACAGCGGCCCGCCCCGACCGTGCAGCGGATCGTCGCGCAGGCCCTGCCCCGACTGGTCCTCCGATTTCGTGAAATACGGCAGCAGTTCGCCGTGCGACCAGCCCGGCGTCTCCCAGTCGTCGAAGTCTTCCGCCTGCCCGCGGGTGTAGACCAGCCCGTTGATGGAGGACGACCCGCCCAGCACCTTGCCGCGCGGAGTGAAGATCTTGCGGCCATTCAGGTGCGGCTCGGGCTCGGAGTAGTAGCTCCAGTTGACCGAAGGCTTCTTGAACAGCTTGCCGTAGCCCAGCGGGATGTGGATCCAGGGATCGGTGTCGCGCGGCCCCGCCTCCAGCAACAGCACCTTCGCGCGCCCATCCGCCGTCAGGCGGTTGGCGAGCACGCACCCTGCCGAGCCGGCGCCGACAATGATGTAGTCGAAGCTTGCCTCCACGCGCACGCTCAGCGAGGCGGCGTGATGTGCATGCCGCCGTCGACGTAGAGGGTCTCGCCAGTGACCTGGCGCGCGCCCTCGACCAGCCAGACGACGGCCTCGGCGACATCCTCCGGCGTGGCGAAATCCTTGAGCGGCACCATCCCGGCGTAGTGGGCCGCCGCCTTGTCCGAGCCCTCCTTGCCGAGCGCATTGTGCTGCCAGGGCGTGTCCACATAGCCCGGGCAGACGGCGTTGACGCGTACCTCGGGGCCGAGCACGCGCGCGAGGGAAAACGTCATCGCGTTGAGCGCCGCCTTGGAGGCCGCATACGCTATGGACGATCCGGTGCCCAGCTTTGCGGCCACCGATGACACGTTCACCACCGCGCCCTTGTTCGCCTTGAGCGCGGCGGCACAGGCGCGCGACATCTGGAATGGCCCGACCACGTTCAGCCGGTAGATGCGCAGGAAGTCGTCGGCGGACAGGCCATCGAGGTCGCCATGCTTGACGAACTTGGTGGTGCCGGCGTTGTTCACCAGGGCGTCGATGCGGCCCCATTTGTCCAGAGCAGCCTGCACGAGCTTGCGGCACTGCGCATCCTCGCCGACATCGGCCTGGACCACGAGGGCATCGGTGCATTTCGCGGCCACCGACTTTGCCTCGGCTGCGCTTTTTGAGTAGTTGACCAGCACCGACCAGCCGCGGCGCGACAACTCGATCGCGGTAGCTGCACCAATGCCGGATGCCGATCCTGTGATGATTGCGACTTTGCTCATACGGTTGCCACCGGGGTTGCGGGTGAACCAACGGCGCCCGGCAGCCGCAGCGGCGGGGCGGTGAGGAGGAAGCGGCTGCGCTTGCGTTCTCGCAACCAGGCGGCGAGCGGCGTGAAATACCACAGCTCGCCCAGATGGATGCCGTTCTTGAACAGGCAATGCTCGTGCAACGGCAGGGCGGCGTGCGAGGTGGCCTTCCAGGGCGTCAGGGAGAACAGCTCCACGGCGTAGTTGTCGGCGGCGAGCACCGATAGGCTGGAATCGGTCACCCACTGCAACAGCCGGTCATCCTTGCCGTCCAGGCCGGTGCAGGTGTTGTGCAGGAGCTCCGGCGACGGATTCTTCTTCAGCTCCAGCAGCAGCTCGGCAAAGCCGGTGTGCAGGCAGACGACGTCGCCCTTCTCGACCTCGACCCGGTCGGCCTCCATAACCCGCATCAGGTCGTCGTAGCCCACTGCATGGCGCTTCCTGCCGTAATGCGCGTGCAGGTCGATCATCACGCCGCGCCCCTGCACGCCGTGCTCGGCGAGGTTCTGGATGCCGAGCGCCGCGGCGCGCGTGCCCTCGTAGCGGTTCCACGACTCGGCGGCGGAATTCTCGGGCGCCGGGACGATATCCCGCCCCGCGCGAAAGCCGTTGTAGAACACCGCCTCGGGCTTGCCGTCGCCGTCGGCGTCGAACAGGCTGCCCACGTGGGCGAACGAATCCCATTGCGTCGAGTACTGCAGCGTGAGCAGCACCACGTCGTCGCAGATGACGTCGGTGTGCAGCGGCTCCTCCAGGCGCCCCTCGTAGGCGAAATTCTGGCGCCCGTTGCGCACGCTGGCGGCCAGGCGCGGCGGATGGCGCCGCGGGTTGAGCACGTTGCCGCCCGGATAATCCAGCGGCAGCGAGAGCACGAAGGTCCGGCCTTCCTGCACCTCGCGGATGCCCTGCAGCACCTTTTCCTCCGTCACCCAGTTCATGCGGCCGCGCTGGTCATCGGGGCCGAACTCGCCCCAGTTGGAACCCGGGGGCCGCTGCTTCCAGCGCTGCGCCACGGCTAGAAGTAGTGCCGCGAAATGGTTTCGGCGACGCAGACCGGCTTGTCGCCGCCCTCGCGCTCGATCACCGCGCTCCAGGTGGTCTGCACGCCATTGCCCTCGATCTTTTCATACTTCGCGAGCGTGAACCGGCCGCGGATCCGGGCCCCGGCCGGCACCGGCGCGGTGAATCGCACCTTGTTCAGGCCGTAATTGACGCCCATCTTCCTGTCCGAGAATTTGAAAGTAGATTCCGACAGCTTGGGCAGCATGGACAGGGTGAGAAAACCGTGCGCGATGGTGCCGCCGAAGGGCGAACCCTTGGCGCGCGCCGGATCGACGTGGATCCACTGGAAATCCTCCGTCGCCCTGGCAAACAGATCAATCCGCTCCTGCGGCATCTCCACCCAGGGCGAGACGCCCACCTCCTGCCCGACGCGCGATTCCAACTCGCGCAGGCTGACTGCGGTCTTGGCCATGTTGCCTCCTTGCGTGGATTCTAACTGCGCGCCTCGCCCACGAAGGCGGCGATTTCGCTGCACACCAGGTCGACTTTCTCGTGCACGATCCAGTGCGAGGCATCCGCCACCCGGACCAGCTTCAGGTCCGGCACGCAGGCCTCCAGCCCGTCCAGGCAGCCGGTCAGCAGCGCGCTGTCCCGCTCGCCCCAGAGCACGAGCGTGGGCACCCGGGCCACGAAGTCCTTCGGTTCAAACTGGAGTCCGGCCGGACCCGGGTCGTCTGCGGTGGGCGGATACAGCGGGGAGGCGCGGTAATAATTCAGTCCGCCGGTGAGCGCGCCCGGGCGTGACCACGCCTGCACGAGTTCGTCACACCATTCCCGGGGCAGATGCCCGAACGCCGATAGCAGGCGCGCATAGCTGTTCTCCGACAGCAGGCGCTCGGCCTTGGGCGAGCGGAACACGTTCATGTAGGCGCTCGCCTTCTGCTGCGCCGGGTTGTCGCGCAGCTCGCGCCAGAAGGTGTAGGGATGCGGCGAGTTGATCATCACCAGCCGCTCCAAGCGCTGCGGCTGTCCGATGGCGACGGCCCAGGCCACCGCGCCGCCCCAGTCGTGCGCCACCAGCACGAACCTGCGCCCCGGACTGTAGAGCTCCCCCAGCGCGATCACGTCCGCGACCAGGTGCTTCGCCTTGTAGGGCTCCACGCCCTCGGGCTTGTCCGAGAGGTTGTATCCCCGCAGGTCGGGGGCCACGCAAAGCCAGCCACGCTCGGCGAAATACTGCATCGGCCCGCGCCAGGCCGCCCAGAATTCCGGAAAGCCGTGCAGGAACAGCATCAGGCGATCACCCTGGCCGGCGACGGCGCAGTGCAAGCGCACGCCACCGCAGTCGCGCGACTCATGGCGGAAATTCACGCTCACTTCCCCGCCTGGGTTCCGGTCTGCGCGCGCAGGCCGTCACGGAGACGATCAACAAGCGCCCGTGACTCGGTGCGACGCGCCTCCGCGCCTTTCGGGTCGATACGGTCCATCTCGGCGGCAACCGCCTGATACGCCTCCAGCTGCTGCTGCAGGCCCTGGCCTGCGCGATCGTAGTCCGGCTTCGAGGGCAGCGCCGAGAACAGCCCCAGCAGCCGCTTGCGCTGCGCCTCGAGCGGCGCAAGGAACGCCGATGCCAGCCCGCCCACCGCACCGCCCAGGCCCGCCGGGGGTGGTGGCGCGCCCTGTGCCGCGGGTGCCGGATTCGGTTCCGGCAACGCCGCTGCAACCGGCGCCGCGATCGGCTGGACCACCGGGGCGCTCCGGCGCGCCGGGATGTGCTCCACCTTGGGTGAGCGCCGCTCCAGTTCAGGGTTGCCGTACCAGGGCGGCGGATAACTGTAGATGCGTGTCGCGCCCGTGGCGGGATCCTTCCAGACGTACAGGTCCGCGACAGCGCCACCGCTCAGGCCTGCCAGGACCAATCCCATGGCGAGGGTGCGGAGTGTCATCGAGCGTCTGGGCTAGAACTGCGAGAAGTCGGGCTTGCGTTTCTCGAAGAACGCGGTCATCGCCTCCTTTGCCTCCGGCGACTGCAGCCGGGCGCGAAACTCCACGCCCTCCTCCGCCGTTGCGGCGGCGACCGGGCCGGAGACGCGCTGGCGCATCAGCGCCTTGGTGGCGCGCACCGCGGAGGGCGGCAACGCGGCGACCGCAAGCGCCGCCGCGCTCGCCCGCTCGAACAGTTCGCCCTCCGGCACGATTTCGGTGATGAACCCGGCCGCAAGGGCCTTCTCGGCGCTGAACGGCTGGCCGAGCAACAGCAGTTCGGCGGCGCGCTGGTAGCCGGCGATGCGCGGCAGCAGGTAGCTCGATCCGGCCTCCGGCACCAGCCCCAGCGGAACGAACGGCATCTGGAAGCGCGCCCCCGGCGCCGCGAACACCAGGTCGCAGTGCAGCAACATGGTGGTGCCGATGCCCACCGCGGGGCCGTTCACCGCGGCGATCAGCGGTTTCGGGAATTCGGACAGCCCGCGGATGAAGCGGAAGCTGGGCCCCTCCTCGCCCGCATTCGGCGGCCGCTCGAGGAAATCCTTGAGGTCGTTGCCCGCGGTGAAGCAGTCGCGCGTGCCGTGTACCAGCACCGCGCGCACGCCGGCGTCGGCAATGGCGGCATCCATGGCGTCGGCCATGGCGCGGTACATGTCCAAGGTCAGCGAGTTCTTCTTTTCCGGCCTTGCAATTTCGATGCGCAGCACGCGATCGCGAGTCCCGGTCAGGATCTGGTTCATGGTTGGCTCATCCTCGCGCGGCGCGACATCCCGGTCACGTCGGCAACACGTAGTCTTTGAACTGCTGGCGCAGCGTGAGCTTGGAGAGCTTCCCGGTCGCTGTGTGCGGCAGCTCGGCGACGAACACCACGTCGTCCGGCATCCACCACTTCGCGATCTTGTCGCGGTAGAACTCGAGCAGCGCCTCCTTGCTGATGTCCTGCCCGGCCTTCTTCACCGCGATCACGATCGGCCGCTCATCCCACTTCGGATGGCGGATGCCGATCACCGCGGCTTCCTGAATCGCCGGATGCGCCACTGCGATATTCTCTAGGTCGATGGAGCTGATCCATTCGCCGCCGGACTTGATCACGTCCTTGGAGCGGTCGGTGATCTGGATGTAGCCGTCCGGGTCGATGGTGCAGACATCGCCGGTGGGGAACCAGCCGTCCTTCAGCGGGTTGCCGCCCTCGCCCTTGAAATAGCCGCTCACCACCCAGGGGCCGCGCACCTGCAGGTCGCCGAAGGCCTTGCCGTCGTGCGGCAACTCGGATCCGTCCTCGCCCACGATGCGCATGTCGACGCCGAACAGCACCCGGCCCTGCTTGTTCTGCAGCGTGTCACGGTCTTCCTTCTTCCAGCCGGCGTGGCGCGCCTTGAAGGTGTTCACGGTGCCCAGGGGACTCATCTCGGTCATGCCCCAGGCGTGCAGCACCTTGACGCCATAGTCGTCCTGGAAGGCGCGGATCATGGCCGGCGGACAGGCCGAGCCGCCGATCACCACGCCCTTCAGCGTGGAGAACTTCAGCTTTTGCTCCTTCATGTAGTTGAGCAGCGCAAGCCACACGGTGGGCACGCCTGCGGACATGGTCACGCGCTCGGCCTCGAACAGATCATGCAGGCTCTTGCCGTCGAGATGGTGCGCCGGGAAGACCAGCTTGGCGCCGGTGGCCGCGCAGGAATACGGCAGCCCCCAGGCGTTGACGTGGAACATCGGCACCACCGGAAGAATCACGTCGCGCGCCGAGAGGTCGAGCGCATCGGGAAGCGCCGCGGCGTAGGCGTGCAGCATGGTCGAGCGGTCGAGTACAGCGCACCCTTCGGGTTGCCGGTGGTGCCCGAGGTATAGCACAGGCAGGCGGCGCTGCGCTCGTCGAAACTCGGCCATTCCAGGCGGTCGTCCTCGGCCTCGAGCAGATCCTCGTAGCAATGCAGGTTCGGAATCTGCACCTTGGGCATGGTGGCGCGCGCCGTCATCGCCACGAAGGCCTTCACCGACTTCAGCAACGGCGCGAGCTTATCCACCAGCGGCGCCAGGTTGAGATCGAAGCACAGCACCTTGTCCTCGGCGTGATTCGCGATGTAGGCGATCTGCTCCGGGAACAGGCGCGGATTGATGGTGTGGATCACCGCGCCGGTGCCGGCGACGGCGTAATAGATCTCGAAATGCCGGTAGCTGTTCCAGGCCAGCGTGGCGACGCGGTCGTGCAGCTGCACCCTGAGGCGTCCGAGCGCCTTGGCGAGGCGCCGCGAGCGCCGGTGCGCCTCGGCGTAGGTGTAGCGGTGGATGGCGCCACCCTCGATCGTCTTGGAGACGATCTCGGTGGAACCATGGTGCCGGTCCGCGTGCCTGATCAGGTCGCTGATCAGGAGCGGCATGTCCATCATCAGGCCGTTCATGTCCTCACCCTCCCGTGTGCCGCCGCCCTGCTACGGCATCTGGATCTTGCCGCCCCCGCCGACGCCGCCGGGCCCCATCGGCGGCAGCCCGCCCTGCGGCACCACGATCGAAGAGGCCTGCTGCCGGCGCAGCTCCTGCAGTTCCTTGACCGCGCGCTCGATGGCCGCCTTGGCCGCGGGCCCGAATGTTTGCGCCGCCTCCGCGAGCGTCTTGGCCTCGAGGGCGAAATTGATCGGCAGCGTACCGACCTGGGTCAGGACCTGGGTCTCGCCGATCCAGGTCACCTCGCGCGCGGGATCGCGCTCGCCGTCGCCCTTGACCGGGGTCATCCTGCGAATGGTGCCGACGCGGCGGTCGGTGAAGACTTCCTCCAGCCAGAGATCCTGCGGATTCATCTCCGGCTCCATCATGCGTTCGTCCTGTCGTGTCGCCATGCCTGCCTCGGTGCGATTGAAATGGTGCGCCGCATTGTCGCACGCGCCGTGCCGCGCCCGCGCCGGCGAACCCGCCGCCGCACCTTGCTAGCGCAGGTTCTTGAGGTTGATCGCGACCATCTCGAGATCGATCGCGAGGGCGCGGTGCTCCGGGACTTCCTGGATCGAGGTCAGCGCGGCGACCACGGCGGCGGCGATCCGCCCGGCCGACATGGTTTCAATCTCCGCGAACCGGTCCGCCAGTTCGTGCAGGCCGGCTGCCTGGGCGGCGGCACGCGCCTTGACCAACTGGAGCACGATGGCCCCATGGTCCGGGTTGGTGGGCCACCTCAGGGTTTCGTTTTCCGCCGCCAAATTCAGGGTCTGGTCAGCGCTTTGCCGCCATCCTGCCCGGTTTTCCGCAATTTATCCAGATGTCCTGAAAACGGGTCCTAGGGCCGCAATCCGAACGCGGTCCGCCCGGGCACCCGGAGTGGGGCGACCAGCTCAGCGAACTCGCACAGCAGCCGGCGCGTGTGGCGCGGATCGATGATCTCCTCGACATCGAAACGCTCCGCCCCCCGCAGCGGCGAGGCGAACTGCCGGATCCGCGCCTCGATCTCGGCGCGCTTGGCCGCGGGATCCGTTGCCGCCGCGATGTCGGCCTTGTACGCCGCCTCCAGCCCGCCGGCGATGGGCAGCGAGCCCCACTCGGCCGAGGGCCAAGCCATGCGCATGCCATAGCGCGAGGAGTTCTGGTGCAGCGCGCCGGCGACGCCGAACACCTTCCGGACGATCACCGAGCACCAGGGCACCGTGGTCTGCAGGATTGCGGCGGCCGCGCGCATCCCGTAGCGGATGGTGCCCTCCTGTTCGGCCTGCGGCCCGATCAGGAACCCCGGTACGTCCACCAGGTGCACCACCGGCAGGTGGAAGGTCTGCGCCAGGTCCACGAAGCGCATCACCTTCTCCGAGGCGCGCGCCGTCCAGGCGCCCCCGTAATGCATCGGATCGCCCGCCATCACCGCCACCGGCCAGCCCGACAGGCGCGCGAATCCGGTGATGACGGAGCGGCCCCACAGCTTTCCCATCTCGAAGAACGAGTCCCGGTCGACGACCGCGTGGATGATGCGGCGCATCGGATACACCTTGCGCGGATCGCGCGGCACTGCCTCGAGCAGCCAGGAATCGGCGCGCGCCGGGTCGTCGTCGCATGCCGCGCGCGCGGGCAGTTCGTGCACCGAATTGGGTAGGTAGGAGAGGAACCGCCGCGCCCGCTCGAACGCCTCGTCCTCGCTCGCCGCCTCGTCGTCCACCGCACCGTTGCGGGTGTGGATGTGGCTGCCACCCAGTTCGTTCTTCTCGAACTTGCCGTGGGTCCACTCCACCACCGGCGGCCCGGCGACGAACAGCTGCGAGGTGTCCTTCACCATCACCGAGTAGTGGCTCGCCACCACGCGCGCCGCGCCCAAGCCCGCCACCGAGCCCAGCGCCAGCGATACCACGGGCACTTCCGACACAATCCCGGTCCACCAATCCCAGAGGAAGGCCTTGGGCATCGGCGAGTGGCCCTCGATCTCCAGGTTCTTCACCGAGCCGCCGCCGCCGGTGCCGTCGACCAGCCGCAGCAGCGGCAGGCGCAGGTCCGCCGCCATGCGCTCCACCGCCAGCAGCTTGTTGCGGATGCCGCCGTCGTTGGCGCCACCCCGCACCGTGAAGTCATCGCCCGCGACCGCCACCGGCCGGCCGGCGATGCGGCCGCGGCCGATGACCAGGTTGGCAGGCCGGAAATCCGCGAGTTCGCCCCCGGCGCCGTAGCCGGCAACGCCGGCCAGGCCGCCGATCTCGTGAAAGGATCCGGGGTCAAGCAAGCGGTCCACCCGCTCCCGCACCGTCAGCTTGCCCCCGTCGTGCTGGCGCTTGACCTTGTCCGGGCCGCCCATGCGCTTGGCCAGCGCCTCGCGGCGGCGCAATTCGTCGACTTCCTTTTCCCAGCTCATGCGCGCAGTGTAAGCGCGATGCCGCCGCGGCGAAAACCCGCGCATCGCCTGGGGCCCCCGCATGTAACCGATCGGTTACATTTGGCTGCACCGGGCGCCGCGCATGCGCCCTCTGCGATCCGCTGCGCGACGATGGGTTCCAAGCCCAGCGGTCTGGGCTAGAATCGTTCCTCCTCCTGGAGGAGATTCCCCGCAATGAGCGACGCGGCTTCCTATACCGTCCGCGACGGCATCGCCGTCATCACTATGAACAACCCGCCGGTGAACAGCATGTCGGCGGCCAATCGCGCCGTCGTCAGCGAGGGCCTGAAGAGGGCCGAGGCCGATCCCGCGGTCAAGGCGATCGTGCTGATCGGCTCGGAGAAGGCGTTTTCCGGCGGCGCGGAGATCCGCGAGTTCAACACCGAAAGATCGCGCCAGTCGCCGGTCCTGCCCGAACTGAACGACATGCAGGACGCGCTGAAAAAACCGCTGGTCGCCGCGATCGGCGGCTTCGCACTGGGCGGCGGCCTCGAGCTCGCGCTGGGCTGCCACTACCGCGTCGCGATGCCCAAGGCGCAGCTGGGGCTGCCCGAAGTGAAGCTGGGCCTGCTGCCGGGCTCGGGCGGCACGCAGCGCCTGCCGCGCGTGGTGCCGATGACCGAGGCGCTGAAGATGATGACCACCGGCACGCCGGTCTCCGGCGAAAGGGCGAAGCAGCTGGGGCTGGTGGACGAGGTGGTCCAGGGCGACCTTCTGCAAGGGGCCTTGGCTTTCACCAGGGAATTGATAAGACAGAACAAGGGCCCCAAAAGAATCCGCGACCTGCCCGCGAAGGTCGAGGGCGAGGTGAAAGCCTTCTTCGCCGCGGCGCGCGCCGAAGTGGCGAAGGCCTCGCGCGGCTACCCGGCGCCGCTGGAGATCCTCGCCTGCTGCGAGGCGGCGGTGACGATGCCCTTCGACGACGGGCGCAAGTTCGAGCGTGCGCGCTTCATGCACCTGGTGGAAGGCGTCGAATCGAAGGCAATGCGGCACATGTTCTTCGCCGAGCGCCAGACCGCCAAGATTCCCGATGTGCCCGAGGACACGCCGACGCGCCAGATCCGCAGGGCGGCCGTGATCGGCGCCGGCACCATGGGCGGCGGCATCGCGATGAACTTCGCCAATGCCGGCATCCCGGTGTCGATCATGGACCTGACCCAGGAGGCGCTCGACAAGGGCGTGGCGAAAATCAAGGCCAACTACGCCTCGACTGTCGCCAAGGGCCGGCTGAAGCAGGAGGAGATGGACCGGCGCATGGCGCTCATCACGCCGACCACGGATCTCGCCGCCGGCAAGGACGCCGACATCGTGATCGAGGCGGTGTTCGAGCGCATGGACGTCAAGCAGGACATGTTCAGGAAGCTGGACGCGGTGATGAAGCCCGGCGCCATCCTCGCCACCAACACTTCGACGCTGGACGTGGACGCCATCGCCGCGGTCACGAAACGCCCGCAGGAGGTGATCGGCACGCACTTTTTCTCGCCCGCCAACGTGATGCGGCTGCTGGAAGTGGTGCGCGGCAAGGCCACCGCCAAGGACGTGCTCGCCACCACCATGAAGCTGGGTAAGACCCTCAGGAAAGTGCCTGTGGTCTCGGGCGTGTGCGACGGCTTCATCGGCAACCGTATGGTCGAGAAATACGGCCAGCAATCGCTGTTCCTGCTGGACGAAGGCTGTTCGCCGCAGCAGGTCGACGCCGCCGCGTACAAGTGGGGCATGGCGATGGGGCCGCTCGCGATGGGCGACATGGCGGGCCTGGACATCGGCTGGGAGATCCGCAAGCGCCGCTACCTCGAGCGGCCGAACTTCGTCTATTCCAGGATCGGCGACAAGGTTTGCGAACTGGGCCGCTACGGCCAGAAAACCGGCAGGGGCTGGTACAAGTACGACCTGCCCAACCGCAAGCCGATCCCGGACCCGGAGGTTGACGCCATAATCGGGAAGTACCGCAAGGACAACAACATCAAGGTGCGCCAGATCTCCGACGAGGAGATCGTCGAGCGCCTGATCTACGCGCTGGCGAACGAGGCGGCGTACATCCTGGCGGAAGGCATCGCGCTGCGGGCCTCCGACATCGACATGGTCTATCTCACCGGCTACGGCTTCCCGCCCTACCGCGGCGGGCCGATGTTCTACGCCGATACGGTCGGCCTGGCGAAGGTGCTGTCGTCGATCGAGAAGTTCAGCAAGGGCTATATGGGCGAAGTGTGGAAGCCTGCGCCCCTATTGGTCAAACTCGCGAAGGAAGGGAGAAGGTTCAATGGCTGACGCCGTCATCGTTTCCACCGCCCGCACGCCGCTGTGCAAGAGCTGGCGCGGCGCCCTTAACATGACCCACGGCGCCAAGATGGGCGGCCACGTGGTGCACGCGGCGCTGCAGCGCGCCAGGGTCGAGCCGCAGGAAGTCGAGGACGTGATCATGGGCTGCGCCACGCCCGAGGGCGCGACCGGCGGCAACATCGCGCGCCAGATCGCGCTGCGCGCGGGCCTGCCGGTGACGGTCTCGGGCATGACGGTGAACCGCTTCTGCTCCTCAGGGCTGCAGACCGTGGCGCTCGCTGCGCAGCGCATCCTCGCCGGCGAAGGCAGCATCTACGTCGCGGGCGGCGTCGAATCCATATCGCTGGTGCAGAACGAGGCCAACAAGCACCACGGCAGGGATGATTGGCTGTCGCGGCACAAGCCCGAGATCTACTGGAACATGCTGCAGACCGCCGAGTACGTGTCGAAGAAGTACGGTATCCCGCGCGAAGCGCAGGACCGCTACGGCGTGCTGAGCCAGCAGCGCGCCGCGAAGAGCCGCGCCGAGGGCAAGTTCAAGGACGAGATCGTGCCGATCACCACCAAAATGAAGGTGGTGGACAAGGCCACCGGCGCCGAAACCATGAAGGAGGTCACGGTCGAGCATGACGAGGGCATCCGCGCCGACACCACCTACGAGGGTGTGTCGCAGATCAAGCCGGCGATCGAAGGCGGCGTGATCGCCGCTGGCAACGCCAGCCAGTTCTCCGACGGCGCCGCGGCTCAGGTCGTCATGAGCGACAAGGAAGCGGCGAAGCGCGGCCTCAAGCCCCTGGGCATCTTCCGCGGCTTCGCGGTCGCCGGCTGCGAGCCCAACGAGATGGGCATCGGCCCGGTGTTCGCGATCCCGAAACTGCTGGAGCGCACTGGCCTGAGAACCAGCGACATCGATTTGTGGGAGCTGAACGAGGCCTTCGCGGTGCAGGTGATCTACTGCCGCGACAAGCTGGGCATCCCCGATGAACGGCTGAACGTGGACGGGGGCTCGATCGCCGTGGGCCACCCCT
>Ga0194133_10007301_pt1 | contig 13302 bp, 8 predicted proteins | sample TA2KigOf40mmetaG_FD_155448 | JGI IMG/M metagenome (GOLD analysis project Ga0194133, IMG submission 155448) | Freshwater microbial communities from Lake Tanganyika, Tanzania - TA2015055 Kigoma Offshore 40m | ecosystem: Environmental > Aquatic > Freshwater > Lake | place: Tanzania: Lake Tanganyika...
CACCCTCCCGTGGAACCACCAGTCCACCCTTCAACCCCGCCGGGACCCCGATCCGCCGGACGAGCCCGCATCTCTCAGCTCTCAACTCTCAACTCTCAACCCTTTCCCCCCCCCTCCCTCCGCGCCTCCGCGTCACCGTGTGAGTCCCTCTTCTGCCCCCTCCGTGTGTCCGTTTCTGTCACCGCGGGCCGATAGGATCAGCCCCGACATCAACCCTCATCCCCCTGACAGGCCCCACCCCATGACCACCACGACCTCGCCCGCCAACCCGCTCGACACGCTCCCTCCGCTGCTGCACCCCCTCCACGCCCACCTCACCCGTGAGGATCTCGGGCTCGAGGTCGCCGTGGCGTACGGTGGTCTGATTACGGCGATGACGTTCGACCGTGTGGAGGTGCGGTTCCAGCTGAGGTTGGATGGCGACGACGGCGGCCTGACGATGGAGGCGAGCCTGCCGTTTTCCGTTCCGGCGGATCGGCGGCCGACGGTGGCCGAGTTCATGATGCGGATGAACTGGAAGCTGAAGCGGCTCACCTTCCTGGTCGACTTCGACGACGGGGAGATCCGGCTGCGTCACGCCAGCGGTCTGAGCGAGGGACCGGTCGACGTGGAGGAGGCGGAGTACGGACTGAGGATCTGCTGCCGGATGCTCGAGATCTTCCTACCGGCCCTCGTGGCGGTGACCCTCCAGGACAAGTCCGCCGAGGAGTCGGTCGCCCTCGCCGAAAAGGAATTCGAGGCAGCGCTCAACGCCACACGGAGCTGAGCGGGGATGGGGCTGCGTCAGGGCGGGTTGGGATCCCGCCGAACAATTCTCAATACCTTGCAGAAACTCAGCTGATCCGAACGCCGCCACAGGCATCTCGGAGCCCGTTTATTCAGCATCTAAGAGGATATCTCCAATTAGGAACAAACGAGCCAGACGATTTGGAACTGGCTGTGAAAGTTTCCAGACAATGGTTATAGGACGATCTCCATGCCAACTCTCGAAATTTAATTCACCGCAGTAGTAGAAGGGGGCCTTTTTGGATCTGATTTTTTTGGATGGCCGGACGAATAGGTGAATTTTAAAACCTTCTCTAACGTGATTAAACAACATCTGCCCATGCTTTGACGACTGAGATGTTCGATTCTGACTTTTCCACTGGAACAGCGTGTCGCTCAGGAACTTGTCCTCATAGCTGTGAGAATCTGGAAGATCACCCTTTTCCAATGTAACTAAAAGGATTGCGCATTTGCTGCTCGCCGGAACAAAACCAACGTTCCAGATTGCCTCTGAAAAAGTGAATCCAAACAATTTAGGGATTTGATCCCGATGGTAAGTATCCCAAAGAATCGGCTCTGAATTAAATTTCTCATTAGCCCGATCTACCGGCTGCATTCGATAAATATCACCCGCCGGTTCAAACATAACAGAGAAACTGGTCCCCGCCCGTCCGGCATCAGGTCCAAACCAATCCGAGAGGACCTGACCCAAAACATTCTTTTGCACACCCGGCTCCCTCGCTTCTTGGATCAAATCGTCCGAGACATTGACCTCAATTCTCCGGCCTTCGGCGTTAACCTCGATCCACCCACGCGGAATCCAAGGCGTTTGTTCCCGATTGGATAGCAGGATGATTAGATTCCCCTCTTCGCTCGAAACTTTGCCCCTGAATTGCCCCTCAACGATTTCGGATATTCCATCGCGATTAAGATATTCCGCTAAACGCCAATCGGCCAATTCACGGACTAACTCTTGGAATGGCACCCTGTATTCAGGCGTAATACTGAGTCTCGTGCTGAAACGTTTGTCGGCGTAGTCAAAAAACACCCTCCTCTCAGCCTCGCCCCGTCCCGTCCAAGCACGAATTGGGTTATCCTCAAGCAATCGGATCAAATCCGCCTGCTTCAACAGCGCTTGCCCCACATCGTGACGCAGCTTCGCAGACCTTTCGGAGAGTCTCCTGAAAGCATTGGCAAGAGTATCGATGGAAATTGAACCCGGCAGGGCGTCCTCATTCAGGAGGGCCAAGATCACCAGAATTTTGAAACTCTTGGTCATCCGAGTGGTTTCCATCTCAATCAAGAACTCAATTCCTTGGTCTAGTACCTCACGAAAGACAGGAGACGCATCTCCCATCTCCTGCACATACCGAAACCAGGAGCCGTGAGATTGCCTTAAAGCCCTGGGCGTAAACCCGGCATGGAACAGCTCCAACGCAGTAGGTCTCTGCCCGTGTCGCTCACGAAAGTCCAAATAGAAGGAATTGAGAGCCTCACCGTTCGCGGGTGACCGGAGCAAAGACCGTAGAATATCGATGGCTTTCAGGTCGTAAGTAACCTCGCAGCCCGGAGGCAAATCAGCTCGGTTTGCTAAAAGAAGGTTCAATGCTTCCTCGATATGCCGGTCTCCGTCCTTTATATTCAAGAGTGCACGAGGTTTGTTCAGGAAGGTTCGGTGGTTACCAATGTAATCGATCACCGCGAGGTGGGGCTTGTCGTCAGACTTCCGCAGCCCTCGACCGAATTGCTGCATCCACAGGATTACCGATTCAGTGGGACGAAGCATCATTACCGTATCGATGCTGGGGATATCGACACCTTCGTTGAACATGTCGACGGCACAGACGATATCGATTTCACCAGCCTCCAGAGCCTCAAGGGATGCTGTTCGAGGGGCGGAGTTTTCCCCCGAATGAACCGATACGGAGCGGCATCCATGTCGACTGAAGAAATCGGCCATGAAGTCGCTGTGCCGCTGGGAACAGCAGAATGCGATCGTCCTTCTGCCGGCCCGTTCACGGTACTGCTCGAGAGCGTTTAGCGCCCGTTTTTCGGTCGCCACTGCGCGCGTCAACTCGACCTCATCAAAACGGTTATTGCGCCACGGGATGTTTTGGTAATCCACCTCGTCCGGAACGCCGAAATACTGAAAGGGAACCAACAACCCTTCACGAATGCCCCGCGAGACGTCACACCGGAACACCAAGTTTTCCTGACACAACCCAAGTAGGTCACCGCCATCAGTGCGCTCAGGTGTTGCGGTCAAACCTAAGAGGAACTTGGGGGTGAAGTGCGTGATCAGATTGCGATACGTAGCTGCAGCGGCGTGGTGAAACTCATCAACGACGATATAGTCAAATCGATCTGGACGGAAGGCTTTGAGGTGAGATTGACGGCCAAGGGTCTGGATCGATGCAAAAAGCACCTCCGCATCCGGTATTTTTTCGGTGCCCGTATAACGACCAAGCAATGCCGTCGGCCGGATTTTTCGAAATGTTCGCAGAGCCTGAGTCAAAATCTCCTCACGATGTGCAACGAATAGGACACGCCCGAATTCCGGACGATGACTATCAAAGGCACTCAACCAAGTCTTTCCCAGACCAGTCGCCAACACGACCAAACCTGCAGAGTTCCCAGCAAGACGTGTGTTCTGCAACGCTTCCAAAGCCTCCTTTTGAATGGAATGCGGCTCTGGAACTGTTTCTACCACGGTCCTGTCTGTGATCAAAATTTCACTGGACCGTTTCGGTGGCCGACGTCTCTCACGATATTCTCGAATCCAGTCAGTTGTTACCGGCTGGGTTGATGGGTGTTGGAAAAGTTGATCAAACGTCTCCTGCACCTGAGCGATGCCCTTGGGGTCAGCCGATGTCAGCACTCTATAATTCCACTCGATCCCTTCCCGGAGCGCGGATGCACTGAGATTCGAGCTCCCAATCACCGCGATGGAAGTGCCATCGACGAAGTGAAAAAGATACCCTTTCGGATGAAAACTAATCCTGTCTGCCTCGAACACTCGAAGATCGAGATTACCCCCTAGATCCAATAAGCCCAGCAACGCCTCGGGCTCGGTTATATCGAGGTAGTCACCCGCCAAGATTCGAACCTTGCCACCACGCTCCAGCAGCTCTCGAAGGTGTTCCTGTACCAGCACAAGCCCCCCGGTTCGGACGAATGCCACGCAGAGATCTGCCGCCGCGGCTCGGTCGATATAGGCCAAAATGTGGGGAAGCAGCGGATCTTCGCCGCTGCCGCGAATGAGTGAACGATGATGTGGCACCTCGGCTAGAATTTGTCCGGCAGCCACGGGTTGACGGAGGTAGTTCCCTTTCGAGGGTATTACGTTCCGAACACCACCTCGAGGATCCGGGAGATCACCCGAGTATCTCGGAATGACGTGGATATGGAGGTGGAAAACGGTTTGACCAGCGGTCTCTCCGACATTGATCCCGATATTGAATCCCGCAGGCGCATGGCGATCGGTAATAACTTGCCGGGCCATCTCAATCCCTTTCAACAAACCCACCTGCTCTTCCGGTGTGGCGTCAAACCATGTGGGGATGTGTCTGCGAGGGATGACAAGCAAATGCCCTGGTGAAACTGGAAACGCATCCCACAGGCCGATGAGCTGGTCGTTCTCGAAAGCAATTCGAGACCGTTCGGGCTGACAAAAAAGGCAGGCGCTAGACATGGGTGCGGTTCAATCAAACGGTAGGTGCCGGAGGGGTTGAGGACCCCGGCCGGACTCGCAAAAACTGCAGTGCAATCGGGAGCTCTTTCGACGAACAAAGAAATCGACCTGGCAGACTGGGCATCGATACCGGTGGCGAGAAATCAGAGGCGGATCATGGGGAATTGGTGGGAGGGATTGATGGTCCAGCTTGGTGGTCGGTTGATATCCAGCTCGACGAATCAAAGCGCACCACTCAGGCCCATGTGGCTTCGGTTCCGATCCGTGGATCAGGTACACTGCCACATGGGCAGCCTCGTGACATAACACCTCAATTAGGAAACCTCCGGGCGCATTCTGAAGCCGCGAGTTCAGCCGGATGACCCCAGTCGCAGGGCGGACTCTGCCAAGCGATTTCTTGAGCCGGGTCGAGAAGCTGATCGCAACAATCTCAGCAAGTTGCGGCGCCCTCCAGAGCTCAGCCCATTGGGCCAGCATGCGAGCGGGGTTTAGCGGATGTCTAAACACAAATTCTTAGCGGGCGAGTGGCCCACTGGTCCGAAATTTGGATGCAGAAAAGCTACCCTTCCGCAGCCAACGCTCCAAGCATCCAAGCTATAAAATAGGGGAAAGAAGCACTGATTGTTCCGATTGAGTCTTTGCTCATCGGGGTCATGTCCAGGGAACCTTCGGTCTCCAAGAAAAACAAATTTGGCAACCTTGCAGGGGAAAACGCTCCGAAAACCATGGATTCAGAGATCGGCCCAATAACGAGCCGCCGGGTCCTTCTCGACCGAGAGCGCGATCCGGAAGCGGGCGGCGCCGGAAGGCTCCTCGACCGAGGAGAAGCCCTCCCCCAGCCCGCCGGGACCCGCAAAGAGATCGATGACCGGGATGCCGCTCATGGATGTCTCATCGGCCGGAACCCTGTCTGCTGTCGCGTTGCACCGTCGTCGTCACCGGTGGGAATCGAATCGGATCGGGTCGCAACCCTCAACCCTCAACCCTCAACCCGGGGTTTTCCGGAGGACGAGCGGACTCACACGGTGACGCGGAGTCGCGGAGGAAAGGCGGGGAGATCAGGACAGAGGCGATGCCGGTAGGGCTGTGCTCCGCCATGGGCCTATCTCGATCCAACGCGCGTCGTGCACCCGTGAAGGGGGACAGGGGCGTCTGCGGCGTCAGAGGATCCCGGCAGGAACCACAGGTCGACCAACCCCTCGCAGTCTAGATGGGGATGCCACGGAGAGCGTCCCTACCGGGGTGGGCGCTCTCGCGCCCAATGATGCAGGGCACTTCATCACCCACCCCTCGAGGCCTTCGGCCTCGGCCATGTCATTCCACGGTAGGCCCGGGGTCTGGTGCCCTATCCTGTTCCTCGTTCCTCCTCCGCGTTCCCCCTCCGCGCCTCCGCGTCACCGTGTGAGTCCCCGTCCTCTCCGCCGGATCACTGCGGCCGCCTGCCGATCGCCTCGAGAAACGCCGCACCGCTCGGAGCCATCAGCACCAGCCGATGCCACTCCCGGAGCCGGTCGGCGTCGTCGACCGTCTCGAGGTGCCGGTTCCATGACGGTTCCCAGTCCGTGAACCTGGCCGCGACCAAGGCCTTCAGCGCCTCGATCCATCCATCGCGCAGCCCGTCTCGTCGGCCTTCCTGTCGACCTTCCTGTCGGCCCTCCTCAGCGGCTTTGTGGAGGGCGTAGCGTTCAAAACACGTCAGGTAGGTCCGGGGGATCTCTGCTTCGATCTGTTGCAGAGCCTTGATCAAACGCTCCTCTTCCACCGCTGGCAATGGGATCGACCACTCAATCACCCGCGTCAAGGCCAGCCCCTTCGCCGCGCTGTACCCCTTGGCCTCCAGCATCCGGACCAGCCGACGGATCAACGCCAGCTTCACCACGCGTCGGGCCGACGGATCCTCCCGATGCCGGCGTGCGATCCGCTCCGCCAGGATCACGAAGCCCACCGGGTTCAGGTCCGCCTCCAGCTCCGCATCCGTGAAGTCCGACAGCTTGCAGATCGGAAACCGGAACAGCACCCCCATGTCCCCGATCCCGGTCTCCAAACGGCCCGGTCGCCACTCCGGATCCGGATCCGCCAGCACCGCCAGACTGAGGACCGGTCGCCGGAACCTCCGGACCAAGGCCACATGGTAGAAGGGCATTCGGTACGAGAACTCCGAATCCACCGTGCTCTGCACCTCCACGTGGATGAGGATCCAACCCAGGGTCCCGCTCTTGAGATGCACCTCTGCCAGGATGTCGACGAACTGCCGGGGTCGGGGGGAATCACCCAGCATCTCGCGCAGCTCTTTGTCGAGGAAACGGACCGGCTGGGTCCAGTCGACGACCCCGGCGACCTCGGAATAGAACCGATCGAGACACTCCGGGAAGAACTCCTGGAAGGTCTCCTTCCAGATCGCATCAGAGTCCGGTCCCGGTGGTTGCATCCATCCAGTCTGGCAGGGGCGCAGGCCCCTCCACCATCGCCAGATTTAGGGAGGGGATGAGGCTTGCGGACACAGGGAGGGGAAGAGAAGGGACTCACACGGTGACGCGGAGTCGCGGAGGAAAGGCGGGGGAGATCAGGACAGAGGCGATGCCGGCAGGGCTGGGCTTGGCCACGGGCCAATCCCAAGCCGCTGCCCCTGGCGCATCCATGAAGGGGGACAGGGGCGTCTGCGGCGTCAGAGGATCCCAGCTGGAACATGAGGTCGGTCAACCCCTCGCGGATCGGATGGGGACGCCACGGAGGCCGTCCCTACCGGGGTGGGCGCTCTCGCGCCCAATGATGCAGGGCGCTGCATCACCCACCCCTCGAGGCCTTCGGCCTCGGTAATCACACATGGACGCGGAATCGCGGAGGAACGCGGAAGGCGCAGTCCGGCGTTGCGCGGATGCGGGTCCTGGGGAACATCGGGTCATCCCATGGCCCTGTTCATCCGGAAGCGTCCACCCGAACGCTGCCACAGCACCGAGGTGGAGGTCGCAGAATTCCTCGCGGAACTCGATGACGACTGGCTGATCCGCTGGGGATTCACCTATCGGGACAACCGGGGCAGCCCGCGGGAGGGGGACTTCCTCATCGCGGGTCCCCGGGGTGGCGTGCTCGTCCTCGAGGTCAAATCCGGCACGGTCTCCCTGAATCCCTACACGGGCCGCTGGAACACCCCGGATGGCGACGATCCTCAGTTCCAGCTGGATGAGGAATGGTCGGACGTCCTGAGGTCCCTCGACCAGCAACGGGGCACCCGGCCTTCGGTTTTCGTGGGGCGCGCCCTGGGGACACCCCATCTCAGCCTGCCCCGGGGATCCGTGAACCATCATGGCATCCCCCGCGAATTCATCCTCGACCGCGGTGATCTCCGCCGTTTCGCGGCAGCTTGGGACGAGCGCATGCGGGACTGGGGCGCCGTCCATGGCCGGTCCGACCGCGAGGTGTTCGAGGAGGCATTCTGCCGGGATGCCACCCCCAGGGCGATCCGCCACTTCGTCGACGACGTCGACCGGACGCTGATGCGACACACGGAGTCCGGGTACACACTGCTCGACCAGCTGGGGGCGAACCGGCGGTTCCTGGTGTCGGGGGGCGCAGGCACCGGAAAGACGTGGCTGGCCCTCGAGCTGGTCCGCCGGTGGTCGACCGAGCCGGGGCGCAAGGTCCTGCTTCTGGGGTACAATCTGGGATTCACCGCGGAGCTGAGGTCGCTCGTGGAGCGCATGGCCACCCAGAACCGGATCCGCGCCGGTTCGGTCGTCGTCCGGGCCTGGGAGGAACTGGTCCAGGAGATGTTCACGGAGGCGGGACTCCCCTATGAACCCCCGGATGAATCAGAGGCGAGACGACGGTTCTTCGAGGAACAGATCCCCGGACTCCTCGCCGATCTCCTCGTCGGGGAACATGTCGCACCACGGTTCGATGCCCTCGTCGTGGACGAGGCCCAGGATCATGACACGGAAGGTTCCGGGGGGACCCACCCCGGGACTTCCGGAAGCTGGTGGCCCGTCTACTTCCGCCTGTTGCGCAACGGCTCGGATGCTCCCGTGGCCGTCTTCCATGATGAGGCCCAGCGCCCCGCGTTCCGGGCGGGCCGATTCGAGGTGCCCTCGCTCCTCAGGACCTGGGGTGTCGAGCCGGTCCGCATCCATCTGGTCCAGTCGTTGCGATACACCCGCCAGATCCATGGATACCTGAGGGGACTGGAATCCGAACCGCTGCGCCCCCTGGTCGCAGGCCTGGGAAATGCCCCGTCGTGGACCCACGGGATCGAGGTCGAGCAGATCGAGGCGACCGGAGCCGACACGCGGGATCGGGTGGCCGAGGTCGTCGAACGGTGGGTGGGTCAGGGCTGGGCCCGACCGGAACAGATCCTGATCCTGTCGAGGCGGGGAAGCCTCGCCCGGTCCGCGCTGGCGGGTGTGACCGGTCTGGCCGGGCATCCGCTCGTGGAGGACTTCCATCCACCCCGGGGCAGCCTCGGATTCGGCTCCGTGAACCGGGCCAAGGGCCTGGACCGGCTGGCGGTGATCGTCATCGACTTCCCGCCCTGGGCGTCGATGCCCCAGTCCGAGCATGTGCCGTTCTTCCTCGGCGTGAGCCGGGCACGACAGCTCCTCGCGGTCGTGGGATCGGCAGCGGATTCGGTGGGCGACGGGTCGGGAGCCGAGAGCTGAGGCCCGCCCGCTTTGTCCCCGCCACGGGAGCCCCGCCCGCCACAATTCGGTCAACAGGGATGACACCGGGTCGGTTTTGGGGGACCCTCAAGTCGTCCCACCCATGGCCAAGACCCGCGAACTCCGAGCACGACCGCCTCTGAGGCGGATGGTTCAGATCCACGACGAACTCGTGGCCAAACGCTTCCCCAACTGCACCCGGTTGATGAAGATCACCGAGGTCGGACGCCGCACGATCCTCAGGGACATCGAATTCATGCGGGGCCAGATGGAACTCCCCATCGAGTTCTATCATCCGGAAGGCGGGTATTGGTACACGAAGCCGGTGGACAGGTTTCCCCTCCCGACGGTCACCGAGCGGGAGGTGTTCGCCCTTTTCGTCGCCCACAGCGCCGTCAACAGCTACCGGGGAACCCCCTTCGAACCCCTGCTCCGAGGCGCCTTCAAGAAGCTGGCCGGACAGCTGGACAACGAGACCCACCTCTCCCTCGGGGACATGCAGCAGGAACTCTCCTTCCGACCCTTCGCGCCGGATGAGGTCAATCTGGACACCTTCGACAAGCTGAGCCGCAGCGTCCGGAATCAGAAGATGGTCCGCTTCACCTACAAGGCTCTCGGCAAGGTCAAACCCGAGACCCGGACCGTCCAGCCCCACCACCTCGCCTGCGTCGACAACCGCTGGTACGCCATCTCCTACGACGAGGCCCGGAACGGGTTCCGAAACTTCGTCCTGACACGCATGAGCGACGTCGTTGTGCTCGAGCGGACGTTCAGGCGGCAGAAGGGGTTCTCCTTCGACACGTACATGGAGGGAAGCTTCGGCATCTTCCAGGGCGGCAAGCCCATCCGGGTGGTCGCGGAGTTCCGGGACTGGGCCGCAGACCTCGTGAAGGAACGCCGCTGGCATCCGACCCAGGCCATCGAGGACCTCGACGACGGCGGCGTCCGCCTCGGCATGACCCTGACGAATCTTGTCGAGGTCGAGCGGTGGCTTCTGGGCTGGGGGGATCATGTCACGGTGCTCGAGCCGAAATCGCTGCGGGATCGCATGGCCCAGATCAGCCGGGCCATGCTGGAACGCCACAGCTAGGCAGCCTGGGAACAGAATTCCCGTCGGTGTAGCTCCCCGGGATGTCGTGCGCCGAAGGGTCATGGGGCAAAGCCCACATAACACCCGAAGCCCGAGGGGGCGGGAATAAACGAGGCGATCTTGACCGAATCGGGGCAGCACACCCGGTCGGTGTAGGCATCCCATCCGTCGTCACCCGGATCGATGTCCTGATCCTCGATCCCCTTGATTTCCATCAGCGCATCGAAACGAGACGAGCGGAACTCGAAACCCTCATCGGTCGCGATGAAGAGCGTGTGGGAACAGGGATGGACGGCGGGATCGGTATCGTCGTCCGGCAGCACGATTCGCCCGCAGAACGGGCAGCAGATCGGCCCGGAATGGCTACAGAATTCAACCCGCTGGATTGGGGGGTGTTTGCTCATGGTGTCCGTGTGTCTTGGTGATGGTTCGGAATCCTGAGGCTGTGGGGCCTCCATGGAGAAGGTCGCTCTGGGGAGATCGCATCAGTAGGTAGAGTGCCCCTCACGCCGCCAGCCTCCGCTCGCCGGTCATCATGTTGTAGAGGCTGAAGACGCTCACCCCGTGGATCGGCTGCAGCGTGTCGGCGCCGACCATCCATCGGACCTCCGGGGTGGGGTGGTCGAGGAGGTATTGGAGTCCGGCCGGCGTGTAGATCGCCTCGCGCACCGTGACCTCCTGGGCCCCCGCCTCCGTGAGATGCATCGCGGCAGAGCCCGCGGCGAAGATCCGGGTCCAGTCCTGCCCCGGTGCGGTCCCGATCCCGATGACGTCCGACCGGGGACCCTCCGCGGGGACGACCGTTCCGTTCTCCGTCTCCTGCTCCAGGAGCAGGAGCGCCTGGACGAGGTCGACCTCGCCCTGCTGTCGTGCCGTCTGGAGGGCGCAGGCCAGGACCTCACGGAACAGCCTCGGCAGGCGCTCGGTGAGCCGGAGCGAGCCATTGGCGTTGTCGAAGATGCAGACCCCGGTCACGGGCCCCTGCCCTCCGGGACCGGAGGCGGAGCTGAAACGACCGACACCGAGATCCCGGGGCTGGATGCCCTGCAGGACGGCGAAGGCGGACAGGATGGCGTGTCCGACGCGATCGGACATCGCCGCCGCCGTGCCGAACGACCAGCACACCCCGGTCGTCTGGATGAACCGGGTCATGGGCTGCTGGCTGAAGGTGCTGCCCGGACCGTAGACGTGCGTGGTCTCGTTCCTGCCGCGCTTCTCGCGGAAGCCCATCACCCGCTCGCTGACCTGCAGCGTGGTCTCCGCCAGGAACCCGTCGGGGAACCGTTCGAGGGAATGGAGGCCGGCCCCGAAATCCGGGAAGGCCATCGTGAAGAGGTTGGGCTTCGTGGTCACGTGGCGTTCGGGTTGGACGAGGATCTGGCCCTCCCGATGGTTGACGCGGACGACACGATGCGGGCGGGCCATGTAGTAGTAGACGGCTCCGGGGTAGGCCTCGCGCAACGCCTGCGGGAGGTTGATCTCACCGCGGGAATCGCCCTGACGCGTGGTGATCCGGAAGCTCTTCTCGATCCCGTTGCGCAGCGGGAAGGCGCGACGCGGATCGTCCTGGGCCTCCTGCTTCATCGGGTAGAGGTCGGTCGCCACCGGTGCGGTCGGATTCAGCTCATTCCCGAGGAACGCGAGGAACTCCCCGGGAAGGGTGGCGAAGTGGAAGCGATCGAGCGCCCCATCCACCTGCCGGATCTCGGAGGCTGCGCACAGCGCGTTGCCGAACTGGGCGTAGCGGTTGCCGAGATAGAGCCAGTTCGGCTCGACCGGCCTCGACAGATACTCCTGGAGACCCTCGTCCCCGTCGGGCACCGCCGCGCGGCCATCGAGCCAGATGCAACACCCGTGGCTGCGGCGTCCCGCGCGGCCGATGCGCTGCCACAGGGACTTCATCGAGGATGGGGTGTCGAGCAGGACCACGAGATCCACCTCGCCGATGTCGATGCCCATCTCGAGGGCGCTGGTGGCGACCACCCCCCTCAGGGTCCCCTGGGTGAGGGCCTCCTGGATGCGTGTCCGGTCGACGTTCTCATAGCCTGCGCGATACGGCAGGATGCCCTCGGAGAGATCCACAGGCACCTCTTCGGAGTCCGGCTCCGATCCGTCCTCCGTATCGGAACCGGCCCGGCGACGGCAGGCACCGGCGGTCACCAGCTCCACCTGTCGGCGCGAGTCGCCGAAGGCGATGAACCGGCTCCCGCCCTCCTGGGCCAGACGCCGCAGCAGCTCGGGCGCGCCGTCCACCCCGTCCGGGCGGGTTCGTCGGACCAGCAGGATGTCCTTGCCGTGGCGTCGGGCCCCCTCGTCCTCCGTTCCAACGATCTCGTGGAACCGTCCCGTCAGCTCCTGCATGAACCCCGACGGATCCCCGAGCGTCGCAGTGCTCGAAAGGAGCCGGAACGGACCGCTCACGGCCTGCAGCCGCCGGAGAAGGAAGGCCATGTTGGTCCCGAAGACACCGTCGTACACGTGCGCCTCGTCGAGCACCACCAGGCGGAGCGACTCCCGGAACGCCCGGATGGCGGGGTCCGCCAGATGCCCCATCAGCCACGCATGCACGACATCGGGTGTCATCAGCACCAGTCGTCGGCGCATGAGGAGCTCCTTGCGCTCCCGGACCGGCACCGAGCCGTCGATCACCGCCAGCCGCATGTCGAGGGGCTCGAGGAATCGCTTCCAGTGGATCAGCTGGTCCTGGATGAGGGCCTTGGCGGGGTACATCACGAGGACCCGGGCGGCGGGGTCGGAACGGAGGGTGTGGGTGGCGGCCGCCATGAAGGTGAGGCTCTTGCCCGAGGCGGTCCCGGTGGAGACACACACGTCGTCGCCGGCGAGATGGATCCTGAGGGCCCGGGCCTGGTGGAGGTAGAGCCCGTCGGGATGGAGGGTGGCGAGACGTTCCGCGACGGTCGGGTGGAGCCCCTCCGGCACCGGGGCATGACGCGCCGCGCGGGAGTCGATGTGGTGTCGGCCCGCGACGGTGTAGCCGGCATCGGCAAGGCACTGGTGGAGTCCGTGGGTGGAGGGGAGGTTGGCGGCGAGGGTCTGGCCATCCTGCAACAGCTCGTTCTTGTTCATGGTCGGGATGTCGGGCC
>Ga0194133_10007303_pt1 | contig 13299 bp, 13 predicted proteins | sample TA2KigOf40mmetaG_FD_155448 | JGI IMG/M metagenome (GOLD analysis project Ga0194133, IMG submission 155448) | Freshwater microbial communities from Lake Tanganyika, Tanzania - TA2015055 Kigoma Offshore 40m | ecosystem: Environmental > Aquatic > Freshwater > Lake | place: Tanzania: Lake...
TTTCTTTTGTGAAGCGTGACTTTTGTGCCTTCACTTTGATAATATTACCAACAACTTCGGTGCCATCTTTTTCTTTCTTTTTTGATAAGAAAAGAATCGTTGATGCAGCATACTTCAAACCAGTGCCGCCACCCATTTCTTTCGTTGGCACATATGCACCCACTACTTCATATGTATGGTTGGTAACGATAAGAGGAATACCAGCTTGCCCCAGTTTCAGTGACAGGATTCTAAAGATCGATTTGATGACTTGAGCACGAGTCATGTCACGAGTTTCTTTACCATCAGTGGCATCTTGCACCTCCTTAGAGGTTGAGAGCATTCCAAGAGAATCCAACACAAACAAGAGGGGTGGTCTATCTTCTTTCTTTAGTTTAGTATACTCATCTACTACCTTAATAGATTGTGTGCGAAACTCCTGCACAGTAGTAACGGGCACAAGACCTACACGCTTTACATCAATACCACGAGAAACCATCATGTCTTTAGACACAGCAGATTCTGTTTCAAAATAAATTACTTGAGCATTTGGCGTATTGCTAAGGAAGTGCTTGACGATTGAAAGAGCAAAGAAAGTTTTGCCCGTTGAGGATTCGCCCGCGAGTGCTGTGATTTTGTTGGCAGGTAGTCCACCATAGATGCTACCAGAAATAAGAGCATTGAGAATGTAGCTACCAGTATCCACAAACGATTCACAGTCACCAGATGTGATTCCATCTTCAACAACACTTGCGTATTCATTATCTAACTCCTTAATAACGGATTGTAAAAAATTCATAATACCTCAACTAAAAAAACTTAATAGTGACCCACGACGCTCGTACTGCCAATCAATACATTCTAGCACAGTTTTTAACGGTTCGAGAAACGATTTTTCAAACTGTGTAGTATAATCAACATACTTCTCAAGATTTAATTCTTTAGGAAGTTGTTGAAAGAAAGCAATAATATTTTCCCCAATGGGATTAGGGGTCCTTAAATATAAAAACTTAATCTTTTCACCCTCTTGAATGATAGGATACTTATGCTCTAATTTATTCTTTTTAATATAATAGTTATAAAGTAAAGCACCACGCACTTGAATTGGACAACCTTTAGCATAAATGTCAGTGCCATTACGATACTTACTCAATCCATTGCAACCGCGAGGAAAAGCAATGTTGAGATAATTTTGTTTTTTGGTGTCTTCTTTAATATCATCAATAAAGTCAATCAACTCATCGTTTGTTTTAGTAATGATAATTGTGTATGCTTCTACTAATTTATCTCTGAAGTAAGCAGGTGTAGATGAGCGAGCAGTTTCCATGCCACAAATTTTCATCTTTGCTTTAGAATAACGCACACCTTCGCTGTCCCATACGTTGAGCACATATCGTTTCTTCGCAGTCCAGAAACCACGCTCAGCAATATTCTCACGCTTCATCTTCATCATCTGCGCGTAGGCGTTGAGGTAGTCAGACAATTCTTGGTAAGAACTTTCAATATACTTTTCAAATTCCATACCACAGACCTTATCAAGGAACGAGACAATGCTTTCAGAAGTTTTCTCTCTGCCCTTGTATACAGTTTCAACCAGAGGACCCAAGTTAAGATACATAGAGTCAGTATCACAAGCAATAACATAGTCAACATCCTGTGTTTTTAGAATCTTATTAAGATAGGCATTCATCTTATTCTCAATCCAGCGAATAGATAGTTGACCAGAAAGAGTGATTGCCTCAGCAATTTCAAGTTTATAGTAACGAAAGTGCTCGTTACCGATAGCACCATAAGCAGAGTTGAGTTGAATCTTTCGTGCCATCTGAATGTTATTGCAGCGAGCAATCTCTTTTCTCAACTCAATTGTTGGGGTCTTCTCATATTGTTGCTTAGCAGCAAGCATCTTCTTTTTGTAGATGGTGCGATCTTCATAAATCTTTTCCATCAACTTAGGAAGAAACCCTTGGTGCTGAGTGGTATAATGTGTCCCATTAGCACACAGAGTTTCTCCCACAAGGTCTGAGGTGTCGTGCTTCTTATCTAGCAGCATGTCAACGTTGACGCTGCTGCGGCGCGGTAGGAGAGTCTCGGGCGACAAGTTGTATTGCATGATGAGATGAGGATACAGCGAATTAAGGTCAAATGACACAACCCAATCATACATTCCTGGAATAGGTTCTTTTACATATGCGCCAGCATACTGCGAATCCTTACGGGAATCTTTTTTAGGTGGAATAGCAATCTTCATCTTATCGAGATAGATAAAGATAATGTTATCCCACATACGCACCTGAGAATATACATCTTCATAATTTACCTTAGCATCATATGCCATAGTAAATGCCAGCTCAAGCAACTTCATCTTGTCGTCAAGTCTATCGACAAGGCGCACGTCATGAATATTATATTCAACAAACTTATTCCAATCTTTTGTATAGAATTCCTTGAAGGTATCAAACTCAGAGTGATCAAGTTTGTTTTGCTCTAACTCCACAAATGCAATGTGGTCTAGGCGATATGACTCTTGATTTGTATAAGTAAATTTTTTATACAATTCAAGATAATCAAGACACGCAATACCAGGAATATCGTAAGCAATCTGCTTACGACCTTTAATATAAATTTCTCTATCAGAAATCAATTTCCAGGGCGACAAAAGTTTAGTATACTTGTCACCAAGGATTCTATCCAGGCGGCGACAGATATATGGAATATCAAATAGTTGTACATTCCACCCAGTAATTACGTCGGGGTAATTTTCTTGCCACCATCTAAGGAAACATGATAGAAGTTTCTTTTCATCGTCGCAATGAATGTAATCAACCTGCCTGTCTTCAGTCGAGAAACTTTTGCTTCCCCAAACAATGATCCTATTTGTATAAGAATCACGAATAGAAATAAGCAGAATCTCCTGGTCAGCAGATTCGATGTTAGGAAATCCATTTTCTGCTGCCGTCTCAATATCCATCGTGAAGACACGGATGAGTGAGCTATCAAATTTGATTTCATCTTCGGAATATTTTTCGTTGATGTATTGGTATAAGTATCTAGTATTTCCGTGAATTTCAAACTCTTCTACGTCAGCATATTGTTGCACAAACTGCCTACAATCAGCAATGGTGCCAGGCATGACACGACGAAGATTGCGACCGTCAAGTGTTTTATAATCTGATTGTTTATTTGAAGACACGAAAAGGGAGGGTTTAAACTCCTCCCTATAGATTACATCATTACCATTTTCATGAGCACGGACCAGAATTTTATTACCAACTTGCTCAACGTTCTTGTAAAACTTCATCAGATTCTTCATTAAGTATGCTAGGGACTGCATCAATATATGCTTTCACTGCTTCAGCATTTGGAGACAAAATCGTTAAGATATTATCCGCATGAAACAGGACTTCTCTCTGGTCAGTATACCACGGCCAACGCTCAAGCACAACCCTTTTCTGACAAGGTTTGCTGATGTAGTCATCCATCGGTTTGTTGGCATCCCAACGTTCGTCATCTTCATAAATGTAATCTGTACCTACTGCATATGGCTCAACCAGTTTGCAATTAGGCAAACCATATTCAACTTCCAATTCTTCTACTTGTGCAAGCAAAGATTCATTACTCTTCAGTAAGATCAACTTCAGATTCTGCATTTTCTTGTTCCTCCTCATAATACAATTCTGCACTAAATTTTTCTAAATAAACATCCAAGATTCCTTGATCAACATCACCAAGAGCAACTACAGAATCATATGGAATATTAAAACTATTACTAGAAGAAAAAGGATTCCACTTACTAAAGTTTACTGAATATTCTTCTCCACCTTCTTCTTTGGGATTGAGAGTTAGAATGTAAGGACATTTTAAAACCAGGCAGATTCCTTTACCAGTATTATTATCTGTCATTTCAGAAACACCAGCAATAACACGTTCGCTTGTTTTCATCACTAAAACTTTAGGGACCATACTATTCTCCAATTTATAATTACATTGTAGCACAAAAATAAAAAAGAGGCAAGGGCTGATTCTGACCAGCCGTGCCTCTAGCGCCGACGATATTTGGGTTGCCCCGTGTCTATTTATCCTTCAGTAAGAAGTTGTTGTTTTCCTACACCAATATTATATGTAGTTCGTTTCTGATGTTCTGGGATGATCTTCTCCAATGAGATTGTTAATAGACCATCTGCAAAATCTACAGAGGATACTCTGACATCATCTGCGAGTTGCCAGCTGTGGGAGAATGAACGCTTGGAGAGACCTTTGTGAATATACTCTCTCTCAGAATCTCGTTTCTCAACCTTAGAGGCAACTCTGAGAATGTTTTGTTCTGTAGAGATTTCGATCTCATCTGACTTAAATCCAGCCAGAGCGACTTCAATTTCGTAGTTAGCATTGTCGTTTTTGATAATGTTATAGGGCGGATAACTTGTATTATGACCAGACATTGCATCTAGTCGATTAAAAACATTTTCCAATCCTACGTTGAATGGAGTGTAAACATCCCATGTATATGTATTCGTCATTTGATTGCTCCTTAAATAAGCGAGTGTTAGTTGAGACCCCGAAGGCATCTCTTATTATTATATATTAAAGAGCATAAAAATGGGGAGTGTGGACTCCCCTACTAAATTATTCGGTTACTTCGGTCTTCTTACGACCAATGTTATATTTACTTTCAAGCGTCCATTCATCTTTTTCTTTGAAGGCGAGGACTTTAATTTGATTCAACGGTGCAACATCTGCAATAGCATCTGCTTTTACAATAGCAATTAATCCCCAATCACTGAGAAGTTGAATGATTCTGTTTCTACGCTGCACATCATTAAGCGAAAGATTTGTTTTCTTACCATCAAGAGCAAACAATTCTTTAAAATGCACAATGTAATACTTGCCTTGTTTATGCAAAATGTGGCAAGATTGATAGATAATTTTTTCTTTTCTGGAAGCAACACCAATGCGAGTAAGCGTCTCACGAACCTTTAGAAAATCATCAGGTTCGTTAAGAGTCACCTCAACCATATCAGCTTGATTCCACTTAACTTCTACATCAGTTGTCATTGTCTTCCACCTTTATTTACTAAGCGTTTAATATCTTCAAGTTGTTGTTTATTTAAAATTCTCAAGGCTTGCAAAGCTTTATCGGTGTTATACCCATAATATTCTTTGACCGCATCAAGATAATCTATTGAAGATTTCTTTTCCCATGGACTAAAACGTTTCCTTGGGCTGATACTATTTATAAAAAAGTCATATTGCATCTTCTTATCTAGATGTGGGTATAGATTCATTTCATTAGAAAACAAAACGGTATCTAAAAAACCAGATAAACATTTATTAATGATGAAAGGTGGATATGCTTTTTCAGACTCATCATCAATAACTACCGACTTCTTGGTTTGATTGATAGAAGTCAGATATTCGGATAGAGTTGGTTTCGTCATAGTTAGTAATCAAAAGTTCTGCTCGGTCTTTCTGCTCATTCATGTAGTCACCTACAGAACGCATCGTATAAGTTAAATCCCATTTGGTTTGATTGTATCCATCATACCACTCCATAAGAGTAGGATTAGTATTGTAGGTAATCATCCAGTTGTCTTTTACATTACCTTGAGTGATGTAAGCATGAAACATCTGATGGTCAAATCCTTTATGAAGCTCTCCTTTCTTACCATAGAGATTATCTTTGATATCGTAAGGAGGGTCAAGAAACCAGAATGTTCCCACAGGAGCAGATGTCATCATCATCTCCCAGTAGTTGAGATTTGTAATCTTCCAGTTCTGAATCAGTTCAGAATACTTAGGAAGATTCTCAATACCGCGCATAGTGAAGTTGTGATCACTTGCCTGTGCTGAGAAAGAAGATGATTCTGTCAGACCAGAGAAACTACATTTATTAATCACATAGAAAGCAGCAGCACGATAAAGATCTTCTGATTCTGGGTGGTTTAGTTCAATCTTCATTTGATTGAATAGTTCACGGGCGGCATCAGGTGTATTGTATTCTTCTTTGTATCCCTTCAGAATCTCATAGAGACCATCTACTTCATCACGCAGAATACACCAAAAAGTAAACAAAGGATTGTAAAGGTCATTCACCCATACAGGAATGTCTGGGTATTGTTTAGTGAATGCAATAGCAGGACTACCTCCACCCAGAAAAGGTTCACGGTATTCTGTAATGTTTTTAGGAAACTTAGGTAGTAGATATTTCATGGCACGAGATTTGCCGCCAGGATAACGAAGAGGGGTTTTCAGGGAATTCATTCTATAAAAGCTCCAAGAGGCGATTGCTGCTTGACATTGTTTTTACAAGTATACCACAAGTCATAAAATGCATCATGCTTTTTTGCAAACCAACTATCATAAGAATTGTTTAAAATTTTCCATTGTTCACCCTCCCATATTAATTTTTTCTTACATTTTGTATAATTAATTGATGGTTCTTTTTTTCTATCTGCTCCAGTTTTAACACATTGTTTTTCAATCTCTTTGCCTTCTATTAAAAAAACTTTTTTACTTTGATAATTAGCTACAACATAATAATCAGCGTAATGAAGTTTAGTACCACTATCGCCCATTCTATTTTTTAATACTATAGAAGTTGTGAGAGAATGTTTTGCTTGCACAGTTATTTTATCTTTATTATATAAATCATAATAATCATCTTCTGTTTTTCTTTTTAATTGTCCTTTAGATGCAAGCGATAATGCAATTTCTAAAGATGTTCCTCTATCTGATAAATTAGATCTTCCTATTGAATTATCTGCAAAATGAGCAGTATAAGCTTCGTATGTTTCCCAATCAAATACTTCCCAGTCAATCATTTGAACTTACACTCCACCATAATTTCAGTTAAACAAGCAAGAAGATTAATCTCTTGGTCAGCTACGAACGCAATCTGATACTGATACTTAGCAAGCACCAACACAGCAGGAGGAATAGAAGAACCTTCAAGCACCTCAGTCAAAGAGTTGTAGATTTTACGAATGATAGTGTTAGGGTCACTATCCATATTATTCACTACCCACTTACGCACAGTAGTGAATTCTTTATTCTTCATTGCACGAATCAATTCATCTAGATTGACATCAGCAATATCACAGAGCACAGTGGCATCCAGAGACCCACCAGCAGAGTGACGCTGTGCTTCATTCAGAAGACGCCGCCAGTCGGGGTAGTAACGCTGAATCAGTTTGACCAGCACCTTGTCTTCATACGCTACACCAGAGGCATCTAGAATGCCTTTCAAGCGGTCGAAGAATGCCACCTGCAGTCTTTGCTCCTCTTCCTTCTTAATACGAAAGTCAACGACAGTGCAGCGAGAGTGCAGCGGGTCGATGATTTTATTAATGAAATTACAGGTAAAAATAAAGCGACAGTTTGTATGATACTCTTCTACAAAGGTGCGAAGAGACAGCTGCACATCATGAGTAGTATTATCTGCCTCATCGATGATAACAACTTTATGTGCTCCGCCACCAACCAGAGATTTAGTGGTGGCAAAGTTTCGCACCTTATTACGAATAGTATCAAGGAAGCGACCTTCATCACTACCATTGATGACAATATAACTAAGTCCGAGTTGCTCACACAATGCTTTGGCAACAGTAGTTTTACCAACGCCAGCTGGACCAGAAAGCATGAGATTAGAAATCTCACCCTGCTCAATGAATCCAGTAAATACTTTCTTTAACGAATTAGGGAGAATACAATCTTCAATCTTATGAGGTCTGTATTCCTCCACCCACAGGAAATTTTTCATCAAGGCTCAAGCGCAATATAATAAGTCAAATCAAGATTAGAATGCTTCCACTCAGTAATCAAATGTTTAGAAGCACCCACAGAATAATCACCTTGCATCAATCGAAGATTTTCTACTTTAAGATGTAGACGATGTTTACCTTTAAACTCTCCACCAACTGTAATATCATAAACGTGAGAGGTGTCATTCTCTAAGTCTCGCACTGACAAAAGAATTTCTTTATCTGTATCAATTACAAAATCAGGAAGTTTATAAACATTGGATGCTTTGTTAAGTGAAGAGATATCAGTTGCAGTTAGAGAGAATGATACATCAGAACCTGGGTAATTAACTTTCTTGTCTGGTGCAGTTTTAAGAGTAATTTCAGGGTCGCTGAAGTAATACTTAACACGAGATCTACCAGATTTGATAACAAGATAGTCATCGTTGTCAAACACCAAACTAGGGTTGTCAAACAAAGAGAGACCAGAAAGAAACTGAGTGAGATCGTAGATAGCAAAAGTTTGTGGAAAACTTTCTTCAACTGTGGCAGAAGCAAGGATGTTTTCTTCATTACTGATAGTACGAATTACATTACCTTCCTTGATCACAATTGATGTGTTGATAGTAGAAAAGTTTTTTAGAATATCAATAGTTATTTTGGACAGTGCAATAGTGCTCATTTAAACTCTCCAAGACCGTTATCCATACGACTATAGTGTTTGTCGAAGTGAAGCAATAGCATAGCATAGTGAATCACTTTTAGCAAGTCGCGTTTATTGTGACCATCTTTGTCACCATAACGACTGCCATATTTGAGAATGTTTGCCTGGCAGAAATCTGGTGCCAGGTCTTTTGCTGCCATCAAGTCAATTGTTTGAATATCATTATAGGCATCATTATGACCACAGTAGTGACTACCGTAGGTGCTCACAACATAATCCTCAACCTCTTTGAGGATTTTGTCTTCATTGTATTTCCATTGCATAATTCAATTCCTCAATAATTTTGCTCTTGATGTTCTTTATAAATGAGATGCTCCCTACGTTCTGGATCAATAAATTCTCGTTTTACTCCTCTCTTACTATAACCAGAACCTTTTTGTGCCTTAACAAGAGCGGTGTTAATTTCATCATACAAATTTTTATAGATTGTATAATTTGTATCTTTCATCATAAAAATTTTATGCTCATGATCATTCAGCAAAGCAGCCAAAGCGTCAAGCACATGATTTGTTTTAATTGTGCCAAATTTAAGCACAACTTCAGTTTGGGGTTTGTTAGCCATGGTGTGTCTCCATAATAAAGAGTTTTGGGGTGTTTAATAATGTGCTGTTAAAGAGTAGCAGCACTTTCTTGAGCATGACGGCGCACCATCTCTTCTGGAGATTCGTTATCGTCATCATCGGGGTCTACGTTAGCATCAATCTTAGCATACAGCTCAAGGAAGGATTGCTTGGTTTCATCATCAAAACGAGCAACACAAACTTCAATTGCTTTCTTGCGCTTGCCGAAGATGCTAAATGCACGGATGATATGCACAAGGCGGCGAGTAGAAACAATCTCATCCACGCCACCATCGTAGAAGGTCTTACGAATAATCTCTGCCCATGCTACCAGACGCTCAACAAACTCAGCATCGTAAGCATCCAGAGACTCTGCAACTTTTTTGAGAATAGCAGTTTCTACTTTAGGCGAGGGGTATGGTTGCTCAAAGGTTACAGGGAAACGCTCAAGGAATGCTTCGTTGAGCACATTGGTGCCGATGAAGCGACCGTCATCGCTGCCCTTACCTTTAGTATTGGCAGTGGCAATTACATTGAAACCGTCAGCAGGTTTGACATACTTACCAATCTTCTTCAGGAAAACACCTTTGCCTTCTAAGACTGATTGCAAGCAAAGAATTTTATTAGATGCAAGATCCACCTCATCCAGAAGTAAGATTGCACCGCGCTCAAGTGCTTGGATGACTGGACCGTTGTGCCACACTGTTTCGCCGCCAACAAGGCGGAAACCCCCAATAAGATCGTCCTCATCTGTTTCGATAGTGATATTGACACGAATCAACTCCCTCTTCAGTTGAGCACAAGCTTGCTCAACCCCAAAAGTTTTACCGTTGCCAGACAGACCAGTGATAAAGACAGGGTAATACTGGCGAGAAGAAATAATTTTCTTAATATCAGTGAAGTTACCAAAGCTGACGAAGTTAACATCACGAGCAGGAATAAGGTTTTCATTTTTTTCTACCACAGGATCAACTGCAGGTTGATTGAAAGTTTGCTCTAACTGCTCTACAGCAGTCAGGTGCCACAGACCACGCCGCACCTTGAATGATTCAAGTTTCTTGGTAAGAGTTTGGTAAGACATACCAATCTCATCAGCATAAGTGCGAAGGTCAGCAGTAGTTACAACCTGACCGAAACGCTCAATGATGGGGGCGACTTCAAAATTTTGCATGATGGGTTTGTTTTGTATGTAAGTATTATAAGGCAAAAAGAGTGGGAGCGCAAGCCCCCGAATGATTGGATTAACTGATGAGTGAAGCGAAGGAAGTCAACATCTTCTTATTGACGCTTTTCTTGGCAAGAGATTTAGTAAATGCCTTACCGATTTCTTTAGTGCCAGCATCAGCTTCCACATCAAATTCGCTATTTGCAGATAGCGAATCCGTTGCCATCAGATAGAGAGACTGGTAACCAAGAAAATCAACCAACTCTACCGACTTAGTTTTCTTCCACTGTTTCTGCACTTCATCAAAAGATATTTTACAATCTTCAAGATGATAAGTGTTGTTTAATCCACGACCGTTTACAAGACGAATACCAATTAAGTTTACATCAGGAAAACGATCACGCACACACTGCAGAAATACTTTGGTAATTTTATCAGAGTTACCATAGTATCCACCCTCAAAGCGAGGATACATGCGACCAGTTTTACGATCACGCAGCACACAATGAGAATCAATATGATTATAACCTACACGATTTGGGCGATAGTTATTTTCAACCATATAATTAATTGACTGAGATTCACCGTCAGTCAGAATAACAACATTGGTTTTCTGCACTTTAGTGCGCTTTTGAAACTCAGGAATAACTACGGTGAGAGCAATCACTGCTTCATTCAATGGTGTGCCAGACAACCCATATCCACCAGGCAAAGTGTAACCAGAATATCCTTTCTCTCCCTGCACAAGACGCCAGAAATTCTTCAGTTGAGCTTCAAGGTCTTTGGTATTACGACCATTACTACTGACCATATTTAGCAGGCGGAAGTTTTCATAGACGCAAACATAACCAGGCACTTCTTTGTGATGCTTGGGAGATTTTGTACGAGTGCCAGACGAATAATCGTAAGATCTCTGATACCAATAGTCATTAGTAAACGCATAAATTTCAAACGGAATCTGCACTTTCTTACAAAACCACGCAAGGTTAAGAAGTTGCTTGGTAGTATCCTCAAGAATACTACCCATTGACCCAGACCAGTCAAGAATAAAAATCAGACCATGACTCTTACCATCTGGCACAATGTTAATCTTTTTAAATACATCTTCATTCCACTTGTAGGTATGGAGTTTCTGAGTATCAAGAATGCCAGTCTTAGCAGTAGATGAACGAGCATACTGGTCTGCCGACTTACGCATCTCAAACTCTTTCACAAGGTAGTTGACCTCACGCTGAGCTTCTGCGCGAAACTTAGCGTAAGATTTATCAACTTCATCGAAGAGAGATTGCGCCTGCTCATTAAAAGTGACCGAGCATTCTTCCATTACAGTTTTGTTATCAACAACAATCGAGTCAATCTTTAAAGGAGGAAGCTCAATATAATTGATTTCTCTTGGGTGATAGGAATCATCTTGCAGTTTCTTTTGTGCTTCATTGAATGCAGCATCAGTTTCAGACTCCATACCACCAGTTTGACCAGCGCCATTCTGAGCACCACCACCAGAATTATCAGGCTGGTCTGCATCAGCACTACCTTGAGTTTGGTTGCCATCACCAGATACTTGCTGGTCAGCATCGCCCTCACCCTCATCTGAGGTGGAATCACCCCCGCCTTGAGTGGTATTGGTAGTATTCGTTTGCACGTCTACTCTCTCTTGCTCCTCCTCTTTAGTATATTCAAGGATTTTACGAGCAACTTCTACAACCTCATCAAAGGTTTCTGCAGCAGAGAGAGCATCAACAAATACTTTTTCTTCGGGTTTCCAAGTGAATACTTCACCAGCATGGACGCCAATCTTAAAGTAAAGATTGATACGGTCAATCAGTTGATAAGAATCCATGCTACGATCACCAATGCAGAAGAAGTCATCATCGGCAAGCTCCCTATAACCAGCATAGAAGTTACGAGCCAGACCAGGAAACTTACGCTTCATCAACTTTTCAATACGAGCATCCTCACACACATTCAGATAGGACTGAGGAATGCCATAATCGTTACCCCACTTGTCGGGGGTATAGAGTGCGTGACCGACTTCATGACCCACCAGCATGTCGTAGACATTGGCAGATGCTTTCTCCCACATAGGAAGAGTCAACACACGATCCTTAATATTAAACATTGCCGTCTCAACGTGGCGATGCTCTACAATGAGATTCTCGGCGGCAAGCAGGCGGGCAAGATTGCCTTTGACTTCGGTGTTGAGCATCGGTCTCTTTCGGTGTTGCACCTAGTATACGACAAAAGGGATGCCGATGCAACCCTTTATAAGTCAATCAAATACTTCGTCAGTGACGTATGAGAAATTTTTATGCTTCTCAAATCTTAAGCATCTTTCAAATTTATCCGCCATATTTTCTCGATGAGAAATAACAAACACATTTGTTTTATCATCAAAGCTTCTTAGAATCCATCCAAGGTCGCTATTGCCAGATTGGTCAAGTGATCCGTCAAAGATTTCATCTAGGATTAGAAGATTAGTATCCACGCTATTCTTAAGTTTAGCAACACTACGCCAAGTAAGCAGCAAAGCAATATCGATTCTAGCTTTTTCTCCTTCACTAAAAGATTCATAACTAAATTCATCTCTATATCGTGATTTGATTACTTCTTCAAAGTTATCATCCAGCATAAAACTTGCAGAAAACTCCATCTTCTCTAGGTAATCGTTGATGAGTTTATTCATCGTCGGTAAGTATTTTTTGATGATGCGCGTTTTGATGCCCGAGTCTTTGAGAAGTTGTGCCGCTGTGAGTAAGCAGTCTTTTTCTTCTTTTGTTTCAGAAATTGTTTCTTGGACTCGCTTCCCGTCTTCGCTAAGGGATTTAAGAATTGAAAACTGCTCCCGTTGATTGACATCTGAATCCCTGAGTTTTCTGATGTCGTCGTCCAGTTCTTCAATTCGTTTATGAAGTGACTTAATTTCATTATTGAGTTGTCTATTTTTTTGATTGAGTTCGTTTATTTCATCAATCAAAAGAATAAAGGTATCTTCTTTACTTTGGAGATCTGAAAGTTGTTGTCCCAAATCAGACACGCCTTTTTCCACCTCAGCAAGTTTATCCGAGAGAAGCGTGATCTTCTCTTGTTTAAAATGCTCTGCGATACTCTGACCGCATGTTGGGCAAGCATCATTCT
>Ga0194133_10007305_pt1 | contig 13298 bp, 12 predicted proteins | sample TA2KigOf40mmetaG_FD_155448 | JGI IMG/M metagenome (GOLD analysis project Ga0194133, IMG submission 155448) | Freshwater microbial communities from Lake Tanganyika, Tanzania - TA2015055 Kigoma Offshore 40m | ecosystem: Environmental > Aquatic > Freshwater > Lake | place: Tanzania: Lake...
GAACTAAAGCTACTTCAGTTCTGGACGATTATCTCGTCGGAGCAAAAAGCTCTTCAGAGTTTGACCAACTCCACCTTGAGTGGATTGAATTTGGCCAGGCTTGAAATTGTTTGGCTTGACTCGGCTCGCACCAGCTCATCTTCTTTACATCTATCACCCATCACTAATTCTGTGTTCATATTCTTTAAGGTCTGACTTGCCCCTTCGTCCACACAACCCTGCTGATGTGTACTATCGCAGAACTCGACCTGATGTCTACAACAATATTGGCATGGCCAATGAAAATGGTGAAAAGTGGAGGGAGCTTCGCAACCAGCTAACACCACCACTCGCAAAGGCCCCTCAAAACTATGTTCCTCAAATGTGTCAAATTATTGATGACTTTATTGACATTTTGGAGACATTGGCACTAAAAAATAATCATCAAATTAATGGAATCAAGCAAGAGGTAATTCTTAACATGAAACAAAAGAATCTTTGTGAAGTTTATTACCTGCATTTTATATTTTGGCTGTAGATTTATAAAGCAACCCTGGAAATGCTATGCACTGTTTCACTTGACTGTAGATTGGGATTTATGGAGACTGAAATAAAGATGGATGTGGAGAGTATCATGGAATCTCTAAGGGGTTATCAAACAGCATCTTGTCAAGCCACATATGGTATACCCTGGTGAGAGAACTGCAATATTAGTAGAGATTGACTGATGTCAGGTCCTAAGAGATGGGTTGGGGCCAAAAATGTTGACTTGCGTCAGCTAATATTTTGGCAGTTTGGGTCATCCTTCTCCGGGTCAGCAAAATTTTCCTCAAAAAAAGCCAATTCTTACCCGATCGGGTCAAAAAATCTCTTTGGGTTGGGTCAAAAAATACCGTGGTCAGAGCTGGGACGGCCCTTATTTACTGCAAGTCAGAAGTATGCTTGGGTGAGGTCAGGTCACAGCCCATATCTACACTTCCTCCTTTTCCTTATAGGTGGCAGTACCTTCCAAAAAATTTCAGCAGTGTTTTTACAAACATGGTTAATTACAAGGATAACCTACTAGAAAGGTAAGTGCATTTTCAGCTCATCAGTTGAAGATAAAATAAGAGACAATTTTCTTATTTTTAGAATTGGTAGTTATGTTGATGAGGCCATACATTATGAAGGTGCCACTCAAAACCACTTCTCAGACTCAAAGAGCTTAGTTAGCCAGCTCCTGGCTGACAAATCTCTGGATATCAAAGATATAAAAGCATCAGCAGTTGATTATATACTAGCAGGAGTGGACACAATTGGAAATTCCATCATTTTCACCATTGCTCTCCTTGCCATGTATCCCAAGGTCCAAAAGAAGCTTCAGGAGGAAATAGATGTACACCTTTCCAGTGGGGCTGACCTGACATTACCCTCCTTTCAATCCATGAAGTATTTAAAAGCTTGCATCATGGAGAGTTTTAGGATTTATCCCACAGCAGACCAGGTAGATCAATTCAGTCAAGTTTACAGTTTTTGATGTGATTGACTAGGAATCAACTGCTGAAAATCTAGCTTAATGTTTTGACCAAGCATACCTGATGATTCCAGATTGCCAGAATTACAGAAACTGAATTGGAGGTCAAGGGTGGACACAAAATTCCATCTGGAAGTATTGTTTTTTGTCACCATAGGCTAGCAGCACTGCAAGAGGAAAACTTCACAAGAGCTAAAGAATTCATACCAGGTTCAGTCTAAAAGAAGTACCATATAATAAATACTTATGTATGATTTTTTTTACAGAACGTTGGATGGATGACTGTGATCCCAGCTGGAATCGTGATCCTAACCTAGTACTTCCCTTTGGTTTTGGCAAAAGGGCCTGCCCTGGAAAGCGACTTGCAGAAATTCAACTGTACATCACAGTTGCCAAAATGTTTCATGCTTTTGAAATCACCCTTGAGGATGATCTTCAGACAGAGTTTAACTTTCTTCTTGTCCCTGCTGGTCCAATGAGAATGTCAGTTTACAAAAGAACACCTGTGAGTTATTGAACCTAAAGATGAGAGATGAAAGGGCAGCACTTTATATACAAAAGGGGAGCTAGGAAAATAAGGGCTTAAGTACTGAAGAGGGTAAAATTGTTGGCGCCAAGAAAACCGACGGGTGAGAATGAGTGACCATAACAGCAGCCTGTTTAGAAATGACCAGAAGTAAGTGGGAATGAGAAACAATAATGACAGCCTGTTTCAATATGCCTTTCACAGGAATGTAATGAGAATTGAACATTAAGGTTACAATATTGTTAAGTGAAAGAAAGGTAATAGTTTGAATTGAGCAATGAGATATTAAGAATCTTTTACAGATATCAGCATTTATGAAGAAGTAAAAATTTATTTTATGAATAGTTGTTATACAATATATGCTCTTTTACATTTCTAGAGTCCTGGGAAGTAAGTTCATGGATTACCTCCTCACTCCAAACTAAATCATGGTCTATCCTCCTCTCAAAATACAAGAGATAATTCATGGGGAACATCACAACACATGAAGACTGAACAAAGTAATCCTAAACTCTTTCTTTATATTCAATGCTACCTCATAATAGAGATCCCAACAAAGAGCTTTCAACCAGTACTCCAGTTAGGTCTTAAAAAAAGAAAAGATATTTCTGGAAGGAACAAGCTTTAAAGGAAACCTTTTTTTCTCTGTCAATGGAGTTTGGAAACATTAACATTATTTCGAAAATCTGTCTTGACATTATAAATATACTTTGAAATAATTTTTTTTCTAACATCAAGGCTTAAGATCTCAATTTTTGCAAAATCATTATTACATTAAAGGGTTGCCATTGTAGGTTGGTTGCATATAGTTTGCAAGAAGTTACTTTACAGATTCTTATTGAAAAATTGCTTCGAAGGACAATCAGTAAAAGTTAGCCAACTGAAGAAAAAAGGAAGTTTTATTTAAAGTTTTCATTTAACTTAAGAACTAAGAAGACTTTTGATTGAACAATCTTTTAGACAGCTTTTGCAAATTTCAAAACCAAATCTTCATAATTTGATGTTGATTTATGAAGATTAACAAACTCGATCGATTTTTGCTCCTTTTCAGTTTGAAGTTGTTCTCGAAAGTTGTTCAATTGAGAAAAACAACATTTAGTAATTAAAACTGATCCTATGATTTGCAGAAGAAGAATCCCTGACTGAAAATTTAGAATTTGGACATTTAAGTTTATCTGAACCTTTTTTTTACCCTGTCAATACTTACTAAGATGTGCCGGTTGGAGTGAAGATTCTTTCCACACCACTTAAACCATTCTTTCGTACCTGGAAAAATAACTTGGTTCAGGGTACCTCAAAATAGAAAATTTATCAAAAGAATTCAAAACTCACCAGGTCCAAAACTAAGCTTATAGTTAGCATATAAAATGCTATATGACCCAAATAAAGATAAAAATGTCGGGAAAACGAATCCAAATCCAACCTGATTCGAAATAAATCTACAGAAGAAAAAGGATAAAATGATTTTGAAAAAGAGAATGACAAGTTAAAAATAAAGTTTTGGACCTGATTTCATCACATGTCGGACAAGAAACTCTTTTCAAATACAATTCGTTCATCCAACCTTTAGAGATGAAAAAGCATGTAACTGAAAAAAGATTAAGCTCTAATGGTTTTTGTGCCTGAAACCATAAAGTTTTGTTCTTAAAACGGCCTGCCTTACTTCCAGGAACAATTGACGCAATAAGAGATGTGATGATTTTTCCTTTAAAGACATCCTCTGTAAACATATAAATTGAGCTGTGGCTATTTCAAAGAAAGAGTATCTTTAACTTCAAAGTACTTCTAGCAATCAATTGAGGTATTAATTTGTTGGAAAGCAGAATGCCAGTAACTGAGCCACCAAGAAACGTCATGTGGGGTGTATTTTTTAGGAAGAAAACTTCGTTGGGCTGTTCCCATTTGTCAATAGTCTAGAAAATAATACGTTTTTTTAAAAACAACATATTGAAAATAATGTAAATAATGTTAGGCCCCGAAAAAGTGCCCTGCAAGGGACGGGTTAGGTTATTATTTAGCAATAAAATAACCCCGCAGGTGAAGGGGTGGTCGGGTTTGGTGAGGTTAGGTAGTTTAGCAATAGTTTTTTGCACTGCTGCTCAAATGTCTGGTTTGATTTACCGTTTCTATCATTGTGAGTGCCTCGTCTTGGTACAGTCGAACCAGACCTTTTTCTTGCATCTCCATTGGATTGGTCGAAAGGACCATTTTTTTCATCTCAGACATTTTGAAACTAAGAAAAAAAACAATTTTAATTTTGCGTCAATGAAGATTTGAAAAAGAAACTTGACAGAATCTTACTTTGGAGTTAGTTAGACTTAGTTTTGCTTCTTTTAAAGTCTTTTGTAGCTTTTTGTAAATAAACGTGTTTGTTTGTTTGTTTGTTTGAATCGAGCGCCCCGTAAAGCAAGGAATAAGGATTTTGACATTTGGCTGGAATTAATAATTTTTTTGGTGTATCCCGCTCCCGTACCCTCTTCGTATTTGGGGCATAGAGATCAGATACATAGAGGGTCATAAAAATAAATTTTTGGCTAATGTATAGGTTTAACAACAGCTGACCCAGCTAGCCCGCAACAATTCAGCTGTTGCTAAAGCCAAATTTACTACGGTGCAAATTTTTCCTGCAGCCTGGGCAGGGAGGCAGGCTCAGTCTGTGTCTGTAATGTCTATGATTTGGGGGGAGGAGTAGTGGTTACAGGTTGTCCCCGTATTGCCCTACTTGAGTGGGGGAGTTTGGGGTTTCTGCTATAAGTCCATTGGTGCACATGCCCTGAGGCTAGCCTTGGCTCAGGGTATGCCCTGCATATTATTTTGGATGTCGCTAGACTTCCTGCAACCTTCTGACGCGAAGGTAGTCGTTCAGGTTCAGCCTAGCCGACTAATTCTAATATTGAAGTCGTAGCTGTAGTACAGAATCTCCTTCACTGGCCCTGACAGGGGCGTTGAGCAATCCATAGTATTTTCCTGACACGATGCTAGAAAGGGAGTTTAGGATACCAACTTACCTTGTTGGGACATCACGGGATGTTTCCCACTCATTTGTCTGGGTAGGAAGGTCGCTCGGTACGGAAGTATCGCATGTTCTGTCAGCGTGGTCTTCCCTTGTGTATGCGTATCATGCCTACTGGGGTAAGGTATGCTTTCCTCTATTGATGGTAGCCTTGGACGGCTGACTCTGTATGTTGCAGATAGATCAAGACGTGTTTTCAATCATTTTGTTCAGATTATTTTTTTGTTGTATTTATTTTATACTAGCCAACCGGGGCCTGGCGCTGCCCAGAACAAAAAACTTTTAAGGGTATCCATCCGAACATTTTACGCCACACAAAGTTTTTTCTCTTATGATCTGTTTAGGTTTTAGAGTTTGGGGTACCTCGGTGTCAGGGCGTTGGATTGGCGATACTTAAGTTAAGAACCTTCCCCGAGTTGGTGTGGAGGTTTGAGCAAAATTTGGTCTATAGATTGGTCTGGCGGTTTGCCCATGAAAGAAGGACAAAGGTACTGTATTTTTCGGTGTAAAAGCCCCCCTCCCCCTAAACTTTTTATATTTTTTTTTGAGAAAAAAGTTAAATATCAAAGTTATTTTTTTTACTTTCTTTGTAGATAAGCACCCCCCTTTCTGTGGGTGCTCAAAATTTAGGAAAAAAGGGGTTCTTATGCACCAAAAAATAAGGTACAAACAGTCTCTTTTATATATATACTAGCCAACCGGGCCCCGGGCTGCCCGGGAAATTAACTTAACAGCATAAGGGTACCCATCTGGACATTTAAATTATACAAAGTTTTCTCTCCCGTGATCCGTTTGGGTTCTAGTGTTTGGGGTACCCTGGGGTCCAGGGGTTGGGGGTACAAACAGTCACTTTTAAATATATAGATACTAGCCAACCGGGGCCCGGAAAAAATTTAATGAGCTAATGCCAACCATCTGGACATTTTTTGTAAAGCAAAGTTTTTTCTCCATTGATCGATCTGTTTAGGTTTTTGAGTTTGGGGTTCCCCGGGGCCTAGGGCTCGGTTTGGCGGGGTCATACATGTGTTAATTGGTCCGGCGGCTCCAAACTTTTTCGATAAGAGGTGCAAAAAAAAGCAATCAGTGAAAAAAGGGGATGTAACAAACCAAACAAAATACCTTTTAAGGTTGTAGAGGTTTCATATATGTATTTCTTCATTCCCTTTTCATGCTCAGAATTCCATTCCTTATAGGACAACCACATAGTAATTTATGAAAGAATTTATTTTGGGAGACGTTCATTATACAGGTTAAAAAAAGCCTGGAGAAAGTCGATGCTAGTAGTAAATTTCCCATCTCAACTGACCCAGATGGGCACAAATGACAATTAATTTTTTTTAGCTAAAAGAATATGATTTCTTTAGTCAAATTTTTGATCGATCACGTCATATTTATTTTTGTAATTTTGCAAATTACAAAGTAAGGCTGTTCAACATTGATAAATGTTTCTTTCAGAAAAACCATGACTGAATTTTTTTTAGTTTAAAGAATGAAAACACAAAGTTAATAAAACTGAATAGTCAAACTCACTTGTTTCATTATAGCTAAAATAAATTAATCCTCTCAGAAGCATTTTGAAGTAAGATATTGAAATAACCAGATATTTTTAGTGACAATAATTAAGATAAATTCTCTGGACTTGGAAGTTATCTACAAGACTAGGGTTTAAAACGAATGCAAAGCCCAAGTGTAAGTGTAACAGGTAAGATTAGAAATGCTAGAAAAAGCACAGAGTAATTAAGTTCTAATGTAAATGCCCAACTATGGTGGGTTTTGGAGTACGAGCAGGATTCATAAAGCAGATCATTAAACTATTGATACTGAAGCTTAATTCCTTCGGTGAGTAACGTTCTGTCTTAGATATTGAGGACCACCATTCTTTTCCCACTCTCGCTCAAACTCTTGATCTAATATCTCAGCTCCGCGTTTCCGGGTCAAACCAGTTTCTTGCAGAGATAGCTCGCACATTTGCATGTCGTCTCGGCCAGCCAACAACAACACTAAAATAAATTTAAATAACAGCATATTTTATTGTCAATGATAATGAGGGATTCCAAAACCTGGATTTCGATTGGGGTGTATTTCCATCTGTCGAGCAATCCAGTCACCGTCAAAGTGGGCGTACCACCATCCCTTTTCTGTCACCGACGATGGGCTTAATGCCGTGGCCCCTATTTCAACCTCGGGCCGAACGAAAGGTATTCGAAAAAACCGTTGGTCCTGATTTCCAGTTCTTTCAGGAATCTAAGAAGGAGTCTGTGACTTTATGCTGAATAAACCAAATATTTTTTGTCTTACCATTGAATGCTTTGAAGAATCGGGGATTATAGAACTTGGCAATCTAGAATTACCGTCAGGAGTTGCATTTTTCTTCCTGTTTTTTGCTTTCCATGCATGATAGACTTTCAATCTACGATGAAATTCTTCTCGACAAGCTTCTAGCAGTTCAATATCGCAAGACGTGTTGATGGTATCTCTAAGCTCAGCATACTTCCATTTTGACAAGTCAAATTTAGCAGAATTATTTGGCTTTGCCACGCTGAAACAGGCACATAGAGTAAAGATAAGACACACTTTACACTAAACTGTGTTTCATCTGAGAGTTTACCTTAGTTCTTTTTGCACCGTTGTTTTTATGAAATGAGAGACTTGCAGGTCGTCTACACTTGAGTTGTTTTCAGTGGCAAGCCGAAGAGCTAACTCGTGATCACGACGTTCCTAAAATATCGTTCACTCAGAAGTTAGTCTGAATTGTATGTCCTTAAGTGAGTACTGACCTGCTCCAACTGTTCCCTGAGCTTTCTATTCTCTTCGTTTAGCATTTGTTGAATTTTCTCAGCAGCCTCTCGATCTTTTTCCATTTGCTTAATGAGGTCTTCCTCACCTTTCCTCTTCACTTCAATTTCAGATTTTTTCTTCTTCTCGATTTCTTGTTGCCGAATGCGTTCTTCCTCAGCTTTTTTTCTTTGACGTTCCTTTTCCATTTCCTCCTACATTATTAACTCTTAAACTATTGGCAACTTTATTACAGAATGTGATGACAAAACCTGAATTTTTCTTATTCTTTCTTTTTCTTCTTCAACTCTTTGCTTTTCTATTCTCTGTTTGACATCCTCAATCTCAATGTTAATGCTTCTTGTTATACCAGCATACAGTGCTTCTATTTCCTCAGCTGAAATCTTTGAGTTAACCTTGATCCTAAAATAATGAGATTTGAAAAAATAATTTATATTTTGACAATTTATGAATTTTACTCTTTACCTAGAAATCGAGAGTTCAAGATCATTGAGTATTTTCTGCACATTGTCGACAGCAGATTGCTTGTCTTTTAAATTCACTGCCATTTGACCAATGATCTCTACCTTAGACTGCAGTTTCTTTAATCGGATGATACCAAGATATCGGTGACGATGGTTTTTCCAGGCAATAAATTTTCTAGTTTGAAAAAATTACATCATTATAGACCGGCATTAACTAAGTTTGAGACCAGTGAAAACTTACCGAGTATTTGTTTGAATGACGATGAGAGCCCGTTGCCGATATTGAATTTTATTTTTCAATTTAATCACAGACAGAGCACACCATTGTGATTTCCGCCATCTGCTACGGAGCAACCATTTTTTCACTCGGGCAACAAGTTGACGAAGATTTTCAGGGTCTGATCTCAGCATCTGAAAGAATTGTTGTGCAATTTTCAAAGAAGTAAGAACGAGAACTGATCTGTCATACTTGATCGAATTCAGCGAATTTTCCAGGTCGAAAAAATGCCTTGGTGAGTCCAAATTTGAAATCTTTTTCATCTAGGCCAAGGGCTTTGAAGAGTGATTTGCAGAAAAGTCGTGGATCAAGCCTTGCCAATTCCTTGGGTAAATAAGACTGATACATCTTATAAAGATCTGAGAAGAGCGTCCTATTCAAGTAGAAAATTTTTGATTGAACGATCTAGAAGTTACTTTTAAATGATCAAAATTACCTCGAAGGATATCCTTGCTGCATCAGCTCTAGAACGCTCGTCATTCCTGCACATTGCAACTGAGACAAAATAGATCCTCCTTCAAACTGAAAAATTTGTGAAAAAGCCTCTGAATTTTTTTACAATTTTCAATTCGTTTTATTTGAAGTAATCTACCTGGTGAGCAATCATCTTTACATTTGGCTTGATGCAACGTATAAAGTTCGTCCCTGTAGATCTTAACTTCTCCATGAGTTCTTCTAGCTGTCGTTTAAACTTTGTACCAACGGAAATAAAGGTTAGCTTTCCTTTTTGAGATTCTGAATGTTCATTCTAAATACGAAAATAAATTGTTTAAACTACAATTCTTGTTCATCTAAAGTTAGAAAATGTATTCCAATATCTGAAAGATAAAGAGATAAGTTTAATTGAATTAAATGGTGATTAACCTGGTCAAAGAGTGAGCTGATGAACAAGTTATTGCATTCTTGTACAATTGCCTCTAGGGAAGCATGAAGGGCATCATTATTTTTTTCAATGAAGTTGGCAGTCTCATAACAAACTGCTCCTGCAAAGTGTCGCACTAAAAATCCATCATCGTCACGAATCTCGCGATGTTCCTTTAACTTTGACTTTCTGGGTAGTGTAAGCCTTTAAAAAATTTCTCGTTTAAAAATTCATTTTCATGCTTCAGAAAAATATCTAATTCAACCTGAAATGATTCGAGTTTTGACTATGAACAGCAGTGGTAAAATGCTGGTAATTCGGTTTTGGAAGCTTCGATTCTTCGTCTAACAAGCTAAATATTCCACTTCCCTTGGACTCAATCAGATCGATACAATCTTGGTTGTCAACGAACGATATTTTTTTTACTCCTGAAAATAATTATTGCTATTGACTTTGACTTTCAATCGAAAAAAAGGTAAAACAATTTGAATTCAGTACCTAAACCCTCACGATCGTAAAGTTCTTGCTCGTCTTTGAGAATTCTTTGGTTGAAAAACTGTTGGAGCTTTTCATTGCAATAATTTATACAGAATTGCTCAAAGCTATTCACCGTAAAATATTCAAAACCTGGGTTCAATGAATTAGTTTATAAACACTTTCAGAATAAATCGCTAATTTTAAGAGCTTACCAGCAATATCAAGAATCCCTATGTAGTAAGACGACTTCTCAAATGGAATACTTTCGTTGATCTTTTTCACAATGAAATCAAAAAGCCTACTGTATGTTGACTTTGCCAAGGCATCTCTAGCGTTTGCTGCCTCGTGAGTTTTGAGGGGAACCATGATAATGGTCCCCTTGTTTTGCTTGTTAGTCTGCATCATCCGAAAAGTTAACGATCGCTGCAAGTCGTCGCAATCGATTCCGAGAAGGCTGGCAGTGAGACTAAAAAAATTTCACCTTTTCTATCGACTTTTATTCAGAAAAAAGGATGATAAAAATAAAATCTTACTTCAATGACATCTCAGACAAAGAAGTTACTCGACAGCCCCCCCTAAAAATTCGAAAATATTATGTCTAAGTTGATGTTTTTGAAAAAAAAGTTTAACAGCTTATTTTGACATTATTTATCATACTTTGATATGATTTGAACACACCTGTTATCATCAGGGTCATCCTCAAAGTCAATGTTTCCCAGATGCAAAACAGCAGCTATGGTAGTGTAAATCGATAAACGTTCAGATTCTGACAAACCCAAGTTTTTTAGGTCCTTTTCAAATAAATACAAAATATATGAAAACCTGGCTTCTATTAAGTGTAAAAAAGATTGGTATTGACTTGCCTGGTCAACAGTTATGAAGTTTTTACAATCATCAATAATTGGATCTCTGAGAGCACCACCAGTCATGTGAGACTTCGATTTCCTATCTGCTGGCAATTTCGAATCAGTTTCTTTAGAACAAAAGTATCTGAAAGATTTTAAAAATTTGCATTATTTGCACCCTTGACTTTACGGACAGTGTCTTACCTTGTGCACCCCATTTTTAAATATCGGAAGTCATCAGGAGTGCCCAAATTGAGCTGCTTTCTCATAGCTTCAGGTGCCCCAGCACAAAGCTGATAAAAAATGTGATAGTTCCTTTCCTCCAGACTCTGACTAACAACTCGGGCTCGCTCAAGCAAGTAATGAGAAATGTATCCACCAACAACCTAGATGAATTTTTATTGACGCCTTGATATTTTACGAGTTTTAAATTATCTTAATAGTACCTTGCATTTTGAATCAAAGTGTATTTCAATAAACTTTCCGAATCTTGAACTGTTGTTATTTCTGGTTGTTTTAGCATTTCCGAAAGCCTCAAGGATAGGATTGGCATTCAGCAGCTTCTGTTCTAGAGGCCCCGCTTCAACTCCATAACTATCACAAAGATACTTCAAAATGTATTTTGTTGATTCGGTCTTGCCAGCACCAGACTCTCCGGAGACAATTACAGACTGAGACTGCTTGAGGACTTTCATGTCACGGAAAGCTTTGTCAGCAATTGCAAACACGTGAGGAGCCATGGTTCCAAGTGACCGACCCTAAAATTATGGATAAAGTCGGAAAATTAAAAACCATACATTTTTCACATTTTAAAGTTTGACGAGAGACCTAATTTTCTAACTATTTTTTTCTAAATGTATCCATGTAGCTAAAGAGAAGAAAATCTGATGCCCAAAGTCAAATCCAACAACAAAATCTCTCTAACTTTTGTTAAAAAATAGTATTTTATCAAAATTTGTTGACCCTTCTGGTAGATTGACAACTTATTTTGAAACATCAAAGTTTGGAAGAACACTTCAAAATTTTTTCACCTGATATGATTTGATCGTGTCCGAGTCATACAATTTAGGTATCTCATAATAGGGATTGATGGCAATAAGAATGTTGGCTACATAGGTGTAAATTTTGTTCCGTTCGTATCTTATCCTAGAAATAAGATAATAATAGTTTGAACAATTTGGTGGCAGTGAAGACCTTTGCTGAGAGTAGCTGACCTGACGTTGTTAAGTAAAGTTGCCTGATTGAGGAACATAAGTGAGCAATTATCGTCAACATCCTTCTTGTTCTCATCCTCGCACGGATAAAGCTGTTAAGCATTATCAAATCAAAAGTTTTTTTTAATATCAGCTAAAGTATGAGTTTGGAAATTTTTGTTAAGGGCAAGGGATAACGCAATTTACTATCCAATTTTTCTTTGAGTTTAAGAAATGGAGATTGAATTATTAAGATAATAATTGACTTTCGGGTAACAAGTACAAAATGTGTACGATGAAAAGTTCGAGTATAACAACTCGATCAAGCCAAAAATTTTGTTTAGCTAAATGATTTGTTAAGTAGTTTAGTCACATGTTTTAATGTAATTGGCTTTGTAAATACCTGCTCAAACGACACAATTGACTCATTCTTTTTTCCTTCTAAATGCTCAACCATGGCACCCTCCTCAGTTAAGTCAATGATACGGCCAAGGATGAAACCGTCATGAGGATCAGAGATCCAAACTTTTTCCTTGTCTAACATTTCTATCCTCTGAAAATGTTATAATCAATATCTAACGCATTCTGACAATGGAAAGAAGGGTGTGGCCTCTTTTGAAGTCATTCGCTTACCTGAATGTTGGAATTGGTTTGGGGAAAATCAATTTGATCACCATTTACACTTGAAAAAGACCTCCGATTGCCATCAGAAAATCCTCCTCCACCTACGTTTTAATAACATCAATCTTTAGAAAAACATACCCCTTCCAGTTGAAATTTGGGAATAGTGACAAATCTTGTTTCTTTCCTGACTACCAGTACGCTTCAATTGAATAATTAAACTTGAATCTATGCATTGGCACGACTCCGGCTCGGGTATATTCTATTGACTGCATGAAACTCTCAATTTCTCACCTCACATGGGACAAGTAATGGGCAGTAGCTGTTCAAAGCAAACGTTACTTACCGGGTTGTGAAAATGCCATCTGGGTCTGTCTTCGGCACTGTTCATTAGCGTTCCATCTATAAAGGATTTAAATTGGTATGAATACTGTCTTACAAGTATCAAAATGAGGTCCAATAGAATAACAAAATTTACCCTATTGCTAGTATTTTCCATTATTTCAAAACGATTTAGGTCAGTCAGTCTGCAGTTCGACAGAAAATATAAACAAAGTCGTTTTGACCATAGATATCTAAGATACAGACCGAGCACGCGAGAGAAGTGAGAAAAAGCATTTAGGCCTATGAAACTGTTTTCCTCTTTTAGTAGATATCTTCGGTTCATCCGCAGGATGACGCCATTGAATCACACAACCTCGATGAACCCCAGGTAGAGAAAACCGGAAAACT
>Ga0194133_10007306_pt1 | contig 13297 bp, 3 predicted proteins | sample TA2KigOf40mmetaG_FD_155448 | JGI IMG/M metagenome (GOLD analysis project Ga0194133, IMG submission 155448) | Freshwater microbial communities from Lake Tanganyika, Tanzania - TA2015055 Kigoma Offshore 40m | ecosystem: Environmental > Aquatic > Freshwater > Lake | place: Tanzania: Lake Tanganyika...
AATGGCCCCAATGGGCCCCCCCTTGGTGATGGTCTACTCTTGTCGGGCGGGAGGGTTGGGCCCCCTCTTCCCATAATGCCCGTACCCGCTTCAATTTTTCAATGACCTTGTGCCTTGAAAAATAAATCTTGAATGACCTTAGTTTGTTTACAAACTGAGGTCAGTCCCCCATGCACAACCCCTGCATTCCTTCAGGGTTGTGCCATCAACACACCTTTAACCTCTCTGTCTATGTGCTAGAGATCCATAAGAAAGTAAACTTTTTTCTAGGTATTTGGTCTTATAAAAAAGTTTTAACAAAACTTGCCATAAGATGTATCTAATTGTCGTGTCTCTCTATGAAGTAAAAAATTAGTGGAAAGTCACCTTCTTATTTTTGGCAGGGAAATATATTCTTCCAATCTTTTTTTGCTATTATCAAAATGTTTCAATTCAAAGTGGCAACCTTATTCAAAAGACTTTTTGGCGTGTGTGGGCCTAGCCATAATAAATCTATCCATAAATTTGGCTAGTTATAACTAGCCAGTTTTATACTGCCTTGATGAATTCGTGTTTCATCATAATTGATGTTTTTCACCACAAATGGATCTCCCCTTTAGATATCAATTGATATCACAAAGTAGAAATAATAAAAAAAGAATAGGAAATAGTTTTCACAAAATTTTTATCAAAAGCTTGTTTCCTTGGTTGTGGTCTTGTGCAGCTTCAAGGCAACATTGGTGTTTTTCATCCATATATGCTTTAAATGAGCGTGAATTTACAATCCCCCAAATTCAAAAGCAAAACTATATGAAGAAAGACCAAATAAAAAAAAGTAATTTTATTTTTGTTTAAGCATTGAATTCAAAAGTTTGTTCTTTTGTTGCAAAAACCACATCAAAAAATGAAAATTCTTTGGGCCTTTGAGTCAAGTTCTGCTTCCTTATGTCTGTAAAAATCAACATCAAAGTTAAGCAAAAAGTTAATATTTGATTACCCGGAAAAGAAATTTGCAGCTTTTTGTTGCAATTCACAAAGTAAACTTTATTTTTTTCTCACAATATTTCTAAGATAAGCATTTAAAAATTTGTTTCAAAACTAAAAGGAAATCATTTCTTATCAGAACTATGACATTATGAAGTTGTTATCAAAATAGTCTAAAAGATGAAAAGTTACCGTTTAAGATTTGACTCTTGTGATTTTTGTACCAAATGTGAAAAAGGCAATGTTTAGCACAAATGCAGGCTAAAAAAATAAAACCGATTGATTATTAAAACCTTTAGCCCTTGATTGACTGGCTATGCTAATATTTTGAAGAGGATAATTCCCTTGGTTATTTATCAGCCATCCTTGAAAAGGTTCTCAAAAATGCTTACTGTTGAAAATCATTCCAAACTATACTCGAAAAGATATTCACAGTCTCCTTCCAATCCAATAGCATGTATTCAGACTGACAAAATGACAATAAAAAATGTACAAAAGTAAGGTGACCATAAACTTTTGAACTTTATATATAACTAGCTGGCCCTTGGCCAGACTGCTTGGCGCATTTCCCGAGGTGGGCTGGCCTGCGGCTAAGTAGCTCATCTCACCATCTTTCCGTTATCCCAGGTGGGAGGAAGATGTGATAGTGGAGAGGGAGGGGGAAAGTGGGAATGGTTATGTGAGAGTGCTTTGTTCCACACACTGTTCCAAATTCAAATTCAAATATTTATTGTCTTGCGCGTTAAAGCATATAAGACAAAAATTAGACAAATATTAGACAAAAGTGACTTCATTGGATGAACAATAAAAGTTTTTGGTTCTAAATTGATTAGACATCATTTTGGTGGTGATAGTGGTGTGTAGTCAGGATGTAATCATTGTATGTAGATTGGTGTTGTGATCTTCAGATATTTTTTAAAGCGATAAGTCGACATTTGGTGCCATTCGAAGGGGATGCGATTCGAGATCTCCTTAGCTCTGTTGATGAAACTGGAGCGTCCTACTCTCTTGGAACTAAAATCCAGTGTTTTGCTTTTCCCTGGTTGCGCTATTGCCGGGGAGGCAGGGGGAGGGGGGATGAATAGTTATGTTGGAGTGCTTCCTTATGCTTTTCTAAAATGACCACTTGCCAGCTTGAACAAATCAGAAATGTATATCTTATTAAGCAGACAGGTATTTTTTGTCAGGGGAAAATACCCAACTTCAGCGAGCGCAAAGTGTTCACAAGAAAAAATGACACTGTTTTGGTGGCTTAAATGATGCCTTTTAGTTGGCTTAAACGCTTATGCTGACCTGGGAAACTTTGAACTTAAATATCTCAAGTCCTATACACAAAAATTGAAAAATCTTGTACACAGATTCTGGGCAAGGAATTTCTTAGTCCAATGCACTAATCAATTTCGAAAAATTAATATTTGATTATACATTTCACATGAAACTTGGTTGTAGAAAACTTATCAGAATATAATTTATTAGGAAGTCAACTTAGTGAGAAGCAACAAAATAATGTGTTCTACCTACTCCAATTCCGAGGAATGCAAGGCATCCCCAAAACACAATTTGAACAAACCATTGCTCCACTTTACAAATCCTTTCAAAGGTACTCTCCTACAAAATTATCAAAAGCTCTAGGTTATACAAAATATCAAAAGGAATACCTCAAAATAAAGTACCTTTGGTGAACAATATTCAAAGAAGTTACAGTCTTCTGGTCCCTTGCAGCACATTTTCATACATGTTACTTTGTGATGAATATTAAGCTCTTATAAACTTACAATTTTTGTCAATGAGAAAAAATTTATAAATGACATGAAAGCATAAACATATGTGTTGGAGTTCAAAATGAAAAGTGTTTGTAGGGAAAATCAAAAGATAATTAGAAAATAATAGTCCTGAAATATTGATTTTTCTTACATATATCTGGAAAGAGAAACAAAATAAAAAGGCTTTTTTCAAATTATTCTTTCAACTGGGGAAATAGGGATGGGCATTGTGTACTTCACTTTTGCACGTATACAGAACAGTCTATGTACAACAAAGAACAATTCTTTTCAAGATTTTTATTGATCATGAAGTTTAAGAAAGTGGATCTATATGTAGCAAAATCACATTGGTTGCAAGACCATGAGTATGAAATCTGACTTGAGAGTAACATGGGAGTTGCCTTAATGGGCTTTTTCATGTATCTAATGGTGCCCCACCCAGAGAAAACCACATCTACTTGGTAGGTAGGCTGCTAAGATGATGATACAGATGATACAGAGTAAAATGTTTGCAGTCTTTAAGTCACAAAAAGAGCTTTTGTCATAAAATCTTAAATTTGTCACAAATATAATCTAAATTCACTATGTCTTTATAAAAGTCTTCTAGAGGTTGATTCTCAAAGCCTCTCTGGTGTTACCATTATTCCAGTCAAGTTAAAGAAACTTAGCCTATTTGACCAGGCAGGCATGCCTTTCTGTCCTTTGAATACTGATGGTTGTTTACCTTTGAGCTAATTGGGGGGCCTTTTTCCAAGGTCATATTAACAGGATGGCTGTTTTAGAGTTGCAACATTCGATTATGGGATCGTTGGCTATGACAACTGGCTTAGGACAGAGAGACTGGGGTTCAATCCCAATTTTTGAGCCCAGGATTTGTCTTAAAATAATCATCTAATCATGGTTACCTCATTCAGGATTGATGGCTGTGCAGACCAAATGGACAAAAGCCTGATTTAATAATTAAAAGCACAAAATAAACCAATCTCAAAATTTAACATGGGATAGTTTAGATGACTGTAAGACGTACAATAATAGTGTAGGGAACTGTTGTAAAGTCTAATACTTTGGTATTAGAAGAATCAGTTCCTCAACCAACTAAAAGCTGTCAATCAATCAATCCATTGCCTTGGTTTGGCTGTTGACCAGTTATTTCATGGGATGCATGACAGAAGAATGGATGTGAAAGCTTGTGAAATCTGATCTGAGTTCTGAATTCAAACTTGGTAAAGCCTCTTAATCTCTTGATATAGGTTGTTTTTCTTAGAGAATCTGCCATTGCTTTAAGTTCATTTGTTGTGAATTTTTTTTGTGTGCTTAAAATATATTTGGACTTGTGGCACCTCTTGATAATGATCTAACAATTGAACACTACAATTTGATTTGCTCATTATTAATCCCAATAAGTCAAATTGATCCTTGGTCTAGACTTTAATTACAGGCAGAAAAACTAGAGTTCCATTCCATAAAACAAGACAAAAAATTCAGACAATATTCGAGCTTTTTTCTTTCATACATTTTTTGGAGACCACAAACAGAATTTATTTGGCTTTAACTGTCTTGTCAATTTGAGTATCCCTTTCCAATTTTCAAAACCTTTATAGTTTTTTGTGAGGCCACCAAAGAGAATTAGTTGTTCTTAGGTCAAAGGCCAACTTGCAACAATGCAACTGTAATAAAAAATCTAGATTTTTTATTACTGAATATTCCATTATTTCTTCTGTATGGATCTTCAGTTTCCATTATGCACATAAATCTTTATTCAAGTAAGACTATATAATATTGAATTGTATTACTTTTACACAAAAAAAAGAATGTGTGACAAAAGTTGTCCATATCTTTCGACATTTTCTTTCTTTTTCAGTTATATTTTCTACATTGAAAATTAAAAATTTCTAGCCAAACATTTTGCTTTCAAAGAAAAATGCTTGAATTGCATTAAAAAAAGTTTCTATAGAGACTTTAGAAATGAGGTTGACATCTTTTTTCATAATAAATCCCTCAACCTGAAAAAGTAAGTCCATCTAAAAAGAGTCAATCAATCATATTCATTTGAAAGTTAAGAACCTCAAAGAAACTGCTTTGCTGGACACTATTTTCAATTTGTTTCATCTCCACCAGACCCATGAGCTAGAATGAAGTAAAAGTTCCAAAGTACTACTAAATCTGCTTAAATTGTTCAAGTCACTTTTCTTATTGACATTGGTTTCCCTGAAACATTTGTCAAAGTTGAATTGTTTCAGAAAGATTCATCAAAGGTTATAATTTAATTGGGCAACTAAAAATAGTCACTCCCAAAAGTACAGAGGACACATTACAGGATATGTATGTAAAATAAATCTTCATTAAGTGAAAAATGATCAACTAGTGACGAAGGTTTGATTGAAACTTGAGACCCCAAGAGTGAGGATGAACTCTTTTGACAATTTGAGGAAAACCAAGCGTCCTGATTGCTCATCAATAATGAAGGAAAAGTGCAAATCAAAATGGGTTTCTGAAAACTTAGCATACATACATAAGGGGTTGTTGTGGCCGAGTGGCCATGGCATCAGGCTGGGAATCTGAGGGTGCGGGATTTGATCCCCGGAGGCTCTAGGCAACCTTTGACCCGGGTTACTAAAATAAAAACAAGTGATGCCCAGCCAAAAACAGAGTGCCTTTAATGAATAGAAATTCACAGGGCGCACTTTAAAAGATTAAAAAAAATTCAAATAGAGATTACAGTTATTTTTGGCTCAGGTTTGACTCAAGAATAAAGAAATTAAATTAACTCTTGAGAGTACAATTTGCTTTTTCACTAAAGGACAAGTGTACAAACCGCACATGGAGATTGGATGAGAGAAATCCTTCTAAATTAGAGAAAAAGTAAGTAACTTTATCCAGTTAATCTTTTTTTAGAGCTATATAACAATTGGGCAAGTTTTAAGTATCTCTTCTTGTAGTTTTATTTGGGCTGCTTTTTCTATCTGTCCTCCTCATCTTCCTCTATCTCGAAAAGCAAAATGACAAAACTTGATTGTAGGCCGGTAACAAAGTGTTCTTACATCTTAGTAATCAGAGTTTGTAACAACCTGATGAAAAGCAATCAAGATAAGTTCTCCTGAGACCTGATCACATCGTACCTTCATGAAAGATTCTTAATACTTAAAAAAATGATTGCAATTTTCGACGCGATGAAAGGTCAGGAAAAGGAGGTAAAAACCAACCTGGAAAGCAAAGACAACAAGGCCAATCAAATCAGAGCAACGTACCAAAAATGCAAACCGCCAAATCGCAACGAAGACCACAAACCAAGTCAGCAGACACAAAGGCCACAGCAGCAGAGAGGTGCCAGAGGAAACCAGACTGGGAAGCAAGAAGATGGCAAAAAAAATCCCCCTGCAAAAAAGAAGAGAGAAAATTAATTATCTGGTGGAATGTGGCAGGAGGCCTTAATGCAAAATTTAACTTTGTAAAACAGTTGATTAATGACAAAAAGCCAATTGCATTTTTTGTTTTTGAAGCGAATCTTAAATTAAATAAAAGTCATGAACATCTAACTATCGACGGCTATGATTTGACTCATTCTGATTCATTATTCCCAAGAACTGCTTGCTATTTTAAGAAAGATGTTAACATTAAAATCTCCAATAGGGGGGAAGGAAATGATGTCATTAGCCTAGATTTAGGAAAATATAAAATCCTAGGTGTCTACAGACCTTTCAAACTTAATGAAAATGAGACGTTACCTGAAAAATTTGACAAGCTAATGAATTACCTGGAAAACGAATGTAAAACCACAAAGGAGGTCATCGTTGCAGGTGATTTCAACATAGATCTGGCTAGCATGAGGCACGCAAAACAAAAGAATGCATTAGATCTATAGGCATCCAACAATGGGCTTTGCCAAAAAGTTAACACGTACACATGGCATAGAATCATCAATAGAAATGGAATCCAACAACTGGAAAGATCAGCCATTGACCATTTCTACACCTCTGAGTCCAGAATTGAATGTAATTTGGAGGAACACTTTGGGAGCGACCATCACATTGTATCGTGCTGTGTGGAAGTTGAAGAATCGATGACAATCAAGCACAAAAGACGAGATTGGAGAAGGTATAGCCCTGCCAGTCTCATAAATATGCTTCAATCAAGGAATCAGGACGTTCAACACATCTGGGAAAAATGCATGGCACAAAATCCTGATCCAAATGAAATACTGGAAATAATGAACAACTTACTGATTGGAATCCTCAACACACTTGCCCCAGTAAGAGTGATCACAACCAGAAACTCGAAAGATATTATTGACAGTTCAGTTAGTGCCCTAATTAAAAAAAGGGGTAGAATCTTTAGAAAATACCATAAAACTAAAGATAAATCATACCTCTCAGAAGTGAGGATACTTACCAAGCAAATCAAGAAGATGGTTAAGAAGAAAACAACAGAAAAATATCAAAGAAAGGCCTGCTCAAAAAATCAGAAGGACTTTTGGGCTGTTGTCAATGAGATTACAGGCAGAACTAGGAAGGACGAACATCTGTGCCTGAAAAAAGAAGGAATACTAATAAGTGACCCCAGCAAAACATGTGAAATTATGGCAGACTTTTTCGCAAAGAAAATAGAAACCTTATGTCAAAAAACAGGCCTGCCCTTTCCTGTAGTTGCGCCAGAACTCGACAAAGAGATCCATATCATCCAAGAACCAGACATCGATGAAGCACTGAAAAAGATGAAAAGGAAAAAATCATGTGGAATTGATCAGATCCCTATGTGTGTGATTGTTGATTCCTATCCTGTTTTCAAAAACATCTACGTGAAACTCTTCAATGCATGCCTTAATGGACTACCGGCAATATGGAAACTCGCCTTAATCAAACCTCTCCATAAATCTGGCGATAAAACAGATGGAGCGAATTATAGGCCCATATCAAATCTTTGCTCATTGGAAAAGCTCTTTGAAAGGGTCATACTGAAAGAACTTATAAATATTGATGATGGTTCACATCAACATGGCTTTAAATCAGGATGTAGTACAACAACCGCTATGCTAACCGTCCAAAGCAAAGTCAGTGAACTCCTGGATTCAAACAAGAAAGTGTTGATCTACAGTCTTGATTTATCCGCGGCATTTGACATGCTACGAGTTGACATCTTCTGTGAAATGTTCAAGCATCGAATGGAACCCTGGCTCTTAAGAACCATCAGAGATTTTCTGACACAGAGGAAGTGTATAGTTGAAGTGGATGGGAAACAATCTCAAGAACGTGATGTACCCATTGGCTGTGTACAAGGGTCTGTTTTGGGCCCTCGCCTCTTCAATTTATACACGAGCAAAATACCTGAGTGCATTCCTCATCAAGATGTAGCAGTTATATCCTATGCGGATGATACATATGTCATCATCCCAGGTGATTCTGAGGATGAAACTAAGATAAAAGCTGAAAAATGTATAACTGCACACACAAAGGCACTTCTGTCATTAGGTATGATCGTCAACTGTAAGAAGACAGAGGCTATATTCTTCAACAAAGAAATGAAAAAACTTACCTTACAAACACATGGTGAAGAAATTCAGACTAGAAACTGCATGAAGATTCTGGGAGTTATCTTTGATGAAAGACTCTCCTGGACGCCGCATATTAACCAAACTATTGGTAAAATGAATAGACTGTCTAGTGGTCTACGCTTTCTGCGGAAAAGGCTCCAAAAAAAGGAGTTTATGAAGGCAACCACTAGCCAGTTCTATGGCCTCCTTTACTATGGCTCTCAAGTTTGGCTTGGACCACACACCAAAGTTGCTGATATTAGAAAATTAAATTCAGTACACTACAAAACACTTAGAATAGTTGAAACTGACTGGAAAAAGAAGAAAAAAAGATCTGAACTTGACAAACTTGGACGGGCCAAACCAAGTCTATGGGCAAAATACTCAACTGGAAATCTCGTCTTAAAAACCCTGAAAAGGGAATATCCAGTGTACATTTATGAAAAATTGTGCACAACACGGTACACAACAAGGAGACGACCAAAAAAGTATTTGTTCTATGACAAATCACAGACAAGAAATGGCTTTCAATCCATTGAAAACAGGATTACTGCCATTTTTAATGATTTGGATTTTGATTTTGATAACGAAATGACTGACGATTGCATAAGAATATCTTTGAAAAGATCATTAAATATGATTGTTTTTTCAGAAGCCAATCAGTCTGTGCCTATGTGAATGTAATACGACATCAAGACGACCTCATTTTTGAGTGAATTTTTTATCGACAATTTATTTTATTATGATGTTGTACCATTCACTTCAAAGCCAGCCATGATGGTGGTGGGTTTTTCCGCTGGGTGAGGCATCTCATCGAGAAAATCCCAGTTTTTCCCCACCGAAAAAATAAGACCATCATGGTTCTCCAAGACCTCTGGCGTTTTTTAGACTCTAATAAAGTTTCATTTAATTTTATATATCTGAAATGTTTGAGTCAAATAAACAATACAATACAATACAATCAAGACGGTCAATTTGTCAAGTACCTGGCCAATGTTTGACTCCCAACCATGTTTTACTTTGGGTTGAATCATTCAGCCTAAAAGATTTTGAATGTTTTATGCTCCTTAAATCCTTTCCTCTTTCGTCTATTTAATAATATTTGTGAGTGAATTCCTATGAGGAAAAATGCAAATTTCAAAGTTTGCAGACCAAAAATATCTTTAAACACATTGTAAGATTTACAATCTACGATCCAGAAATGCTAAGCAAATGAGAAGAGAAAGGTGGAATGGTGCAGAACATGTCACATGCTTCATTTTACTTCATCATTATCTTTTCACTGCAGATCCTGAAATACACTTACTTTCCCATCTCTGTAATTAATTATTATCTGTGTGTGTTTTTCATCTTAGCCAGCTCTTGGCATGTAAACTTATATTGTTGTCAACTTACATTGGAATAAGAATACTCTTCAGTAGTTAGTATTTAACTTCTAAAGCCATATTTGATATACCAATTTGGCTACTATTACAACCTCCTACAGAGTCAACAACATTTTACAAGCACACAAATGGATGAACAAAATTAGGAATTCTGTGTGAGAGGGGATAGATAAAACATCCTATTAGTAACTGCATCATTCCACTCTGTATCATTTTTCTTATAACTAAATATGGCCTGTCGGTCAATAACCCCATATATCTGTAACAATTAGACACTGTCTGGTAAATAAAAAAATGTTTATGTTAAAAAACGAGCAAAAGTTTCCTCTTCAAAAGCCATCTGTGAAAAGTTGTCGATAAACAATCAAACTTTGAGTGCTGCAGATTGCTGCTCCACCATCCCTGCTCCCAGACCCCTTTTTTTAAATAAAATTATCCAATCAAAATGTGTTTAGAAAAAAGTTTTTAGTGGGGTTCTGCTGACTCTACAGAGATAAAAGAATAATCTGTGGAAGCAATTCAACTCAAACAGAAGCTGAAGGATGTTTTACACTCGAACTCAATGCAAATGAAGTTTTTGGCTTTCTAATTCAAAATCAGAATGCGTGTGTGTATGTATATCTGTGCAAAATTTAAAACTCACATCCAACTCGATTATGAGATTTTTGTTTGTTTGTCATGCTAAAAAAAACAGAGTGACTTTGAAGAAGAAAAAGGGCTAAATTGACAGATCTATACGTGACTTTCTAGTGGCAAAGATGTAAATATTTTTACAGCTGGTGTGCTTTTTTTACCCTAAAACACTTTCGATTAAGTTAGTTTTAAAAGATTTTGCTAAAATGAATCTAAAGGCATGCATGGATATATTACATTAAGGACGAATGGGAAAAAGGTTTCCATTCTGTTGGCTTGATTTTATGCAGAACATCAATCCTCATCCATTATAATTCTATGCCATTCTAACAAAACTTCCTTTGAGAACAAATCTTTATTTCCCTTCAACATGATTTAATGTGTTTGTGAAGTTGGGTCTGGCAGATAGACAACGAACGTCGAATTTGGTTTGCTAAACAATTCCCCTTTGTTTAAGTGTGTTGAAAATGTTGAAGGGTAAAACTTTGGGTCTGAATAAAAAAACACACAAAAAATAAAGTAAATCTTTTTCCAAGGTGAGTCCAAAACTTTTTGTAGAGCTTGCTTGGACTAAAAAGTACCAGTCTAGCAAAAAAGTTAACTTTCATGTATGTCTTTTTTGAGACTTTTAGATACATACTTTTTGGATGAAAATAAGAGGAATATTTTGAAAGCTTTATAACTGATTGATTTTGTGGGATTTTATGATTCAAACGTGACCTTGAAGGGATCAAAAACATTCAGCTTTGATGTAACAACCAAGAAACTTTTTCCTCTCTATAATCCCTCCTTATTGATTGTCTAACTCAATAACCAAAAAAAGTGAATAAAAATTAGGATATTCCAATAGAAGAAGATTTCTGAACCTGAACCTATGCCTAATTTCTGCGTATTTTTCAACTGATAAGGTGTGAAATATTTTATCTTTTTTTCATTTATTTCTTGCAGGATCTCTATCAGCACTCTCATCTACTCTTCAGTTTAAGTTGAGATCTTAGAGTTACAGTGTCAGAAGAAATTTCATCACATGAAAGATTCCATCCAGCAAGGACAAAGTATAAAATTTTATGAAAGCTGAGTCAGATCAGTGCCAAAGTTCTGAATGTCAAAAAGACAAGACTCCAAACATATACCTGAATTCGATTTGAAGGTTTTTTTGAGTTGGTGAAGTAAATTCAGCATCAAAATAGAACTGGATTTTGGACTCAATCCAGTCAGCAGCTATTTTCAAAACTTTCTCTAAGTGCTTTTGCCAATATGGGATAGTGTTTCTATGGAAGAAGGATTCAGAAAAAGAGTCAAAGATTTTGCTCCTATATGTCATAATCATTAAAAAAAAGGTTAGAAACATATATAGAAATATTTCTTTGCATTTGAAAACTTTCTTTCAGCAAAATGTTTGCCTTTTCATATCTAACTGTCCTTTACATTAAAGGCCATTGTCTTGACAGACGATATAATGGATGTAGACCAAACTAAAGTACTTTAAACTTTTTTCTTAAAGAGCAATTCGGAATTAGATCTCGTGGTACAAAAAATTCTATATTAATTGAAAAGAATAGAAAGAAAATCTCATCTCCAACGTTTAGAAGGTCAAATATTTTCTTGCAATATATTTTAACAAGAAAATCTCTCCCTTCAAAACAAAAAGCATATGACTAAAAAGTAAACTTTTCAGGGATATAGAAAGCATCTAAACTGAAAACAGAACTCTAAAACTTCATTTTTTATATGCAGAAATCCGAGCCTATTCAAACTGATTTCAATCAGGGTTTAATTTTCAATGGGATGTGCAGTCTCAAGCGAAGGATCATCCATGGGAGCCAGCCTACGAAAAAAATTAAAACACAGTCCTGCAAACAAAGGTAATTTATATTGACCTTTTGATCAAAAAGTAAACTGAGAAAAAATCAATGTTTTGCTGTAAATTTGTACCATATGAAAAAGCAAACACAATATTGCGTGTAAACTTATATTCAACATTTGGTATTGAAAACAAATAGAAATCTAAGCTTCAGATAATAAATTAAAAGTATTTGCTTTCATTAAAAAAACCTTAAAAATTGAGATGGAGATTGCCAATCAAAACATTTCACACACACAGAATATGAAAAGTAAAAGCTCTGAAACAGATCAGCTTCAAAATTAGAAGCAATTTGCTTCCATTAAAAAAAACCTTAAAAATTGAGATGGAGATTGCCAATCAAAACATTTCACACACACAGAATATGAAAAGTAAAAGCTCTGAAACAGATCAGCTTCAAAATTAGAAGCAATTTGCTTCCATTTAATAATATTTTTTGCATCAAATTGAAAATGTGAGCTCATTATTCATATCGATTCAAGGTCAGTTTTTTTCACTTACACAAAAGATGATGCTTCAAAGTGAATCAAAAGACATTGCCTTATTTTTTCAAGCAGTCAAGCTGCAAGAAAAGAAAACAATCTTGCAAAAAGCTAAAAAGGTTTAAGCTCTTCAGCTTAAATGATTGGAAGAAGAGGATGATTTGCTTCTTTTGCAGCCATTCCCCAAAGTTTTTCTTTGAGCATCATAAGTTTCAAGCAAACTCTAATGACTATACAGAGAGTTTGAAAGAGTCTCAAGGGACTGCTCAGGAAAAGCTTAAAGAATTGAGAAAGCACTTATTCAAGTTATATTTAAATACTACCTATCATTTAGAAATAATAGCCTTCATAATATTTAATCGCAGAAGCCAATGGGATGAATTGTGGAACCAAATCACATTTTTATTCTTCATTAGCCTCATTCTTCAATTTCATATAAATTTGATGCATTTCGTTCAGGAATTATTGATTAGCGGAATAACTCTTGATGCAAGTTACAAAACTTGAAGTTTTTATATTGTGATCCTATAAAGTTTTGAAAGAAGAAATATGTTGTTTTTGTCTTAGCCAGAGATTGTTGATGAACAGATGGGAAATTATATGCTTCATCTGAAACAATTTTTATACCTATTGTTATTTATTTACTGTGGCTTTCTAATTCAAAATAAATCTCTTACAGT
>Ga0194133_10007307_pt1 | contig 13297 bp, 7 predicted proteins | sample TA2KigOf40mmetaG_FD_155448 | JGI IMG/M metagenome (GOLD analysis project Ga0194133, IMG submission 155448) | Freshwater microbial communities from Lake Tanganyika, Tanzania - TA2015055 Kigoma Offshore 40m | ecosystem: Environmental > Aquatic > Freshwater > Lake | place: Tanzania: Lake Tanganyika...
TTTTTGTTGCTTTAGAAAATGGTGGGTTATGCAAGTTTCTAATTACAGGCTCTGTCACCTACAAATTTACAAAGTTTTATTTTCTTGAAGGTCTCTCCTTCTGAACTCTTTTTCCAAGACCCTTTAATCATTGTGTCAACCCAAAAGCCGAAATAAATATTTTTGTCGTCTTGGCTGTGAATTATATTTTGCATTCAGTTTTCACTATTCTACCAAAGTAAAAGTAATATCAGTCATATTGCTTGAACAGGTTTTCAGAAATGCTCAACTCTACCAAATTTTTTTTTGCTTTATTTAAGGCATTGAACAATGAGCAAACTTCGAGAATAGAAAGTCTTTGAAGAAAACAAATATTATTTTTTTGTAGTTGAATGAATATTTTTCTTCACCATTTAAGACTAAATTACTTAACAAGTAGCCGGTTTCTTGAAGGTTCCAAAATGAATATTCTTTAAGTTTAAGGCTTATAAGTGAGCACAGTAATAAAGATGGGCCCTGCGACCCGACCCAAACTGACCCAAGCACACTTTTGACCTGGAGTAAATAAGAGCCTGACCCCTCTTTAACCCGGGTATTTTTTGACCCAACCTGATGAGATTTTTTTACTCGAAATGAAAAAATTGAAAAAATGGGATTTTTAGGGGAAATTTTCCAAACCCAGAGGAGGTTGGCCCGGCCTGACCTGAGCAACAATAGATTGACCCAACCCGGATCCTTCACTTCACAGTAATGACTTTTACGTCTAAAAAACAGGATCAAGTAACTTTTTTCTCATGATCTATAATGTCTACGGAGAAATTTCCTGACGTTTCACTATTCTTCAGTTGAAAATTAATCAACTTTTGTCTGTCTAATTAGATTGAGTCTTTTACGCTTTAAAGACGTTTTTTCATTTTGCTGCTTTTTTTTCTTGACTTCTAATCTTTAAAACAAAATATTCTGATCAGATTTCAAGCTGTGAGACCAATTCGTCTTATTAACTTTCAGTTTTACACTTTAGGGACTAATGCTCAAGTTTTTTAACAAAATAAAACAGATCCAGTAACCATGTTAAAGTACAGACAACTTTTTTTTGGAGTGAATTGAAAGAAAAGGCAAGAATATATTTTTATTTTTGTTCACACCTGTGACAAAAAATAGGGATATAAACCTGGTCTGATGTGTTGAAAACCAAACTAACTTAGCTGACAAATAATGACAATCCAAGTTGACAAACTAATGGCTGGAATCACATGTCAGTGTAACTTATGAGGCCATTTTACAAACTAACAATGCAGTTACTGCTAGTTATGCCCAGCCTTGCCTAGAAGAAAAATCTTCATATCTCAGCCCTCAGACAAAATTTAAAAAATCTGGTCAACATCTTTTGAGGCATTTATATGATGGCTCTATACGCAAAATTTCAACTCTCTTGATTTAAAACTGAGGGAATAGTTTGAGGTGACAGATGGACAGACAGACGGACAAACAACATGTGTAAAAAACTTGTGCCACATTGATTTTTCTAACTCCCCTCGCTCGCTTGTGGAGATAATAATAATCTTGAGCAGTTTAGACTCATCCAATGTTAATACAAGATTAACACTCTTAATTATCAGAGTCCTGCCATAGAAGTCTTTGGTCACTACAGATTACTATTACCTAGACTGAGGATGCTTTGTTGATTTTTTGCAATCCAGGTTTGAAAAATTGTTGGCATGACCTTTGGGTTTGAACCTGCGACCTTATATCCTAGTTCACAGTCAGGTACCTATGACCCCTCAGCCATGGCAACCCCGTGCCGTGGCCTAATGGTTATGGCATCTGGCTGGAGATCTGAGGGTCGGCGGTTTGAATCCACAATGCGTATAACCCTGACACCTCTGGCTACCTTTGACCCTGGGTTGCCACAAAATGCACAAAAAAAATAAAAAATGATTTCCAGCCAATGTCTGAAATGATAAACTTCGCTAGACACTCAAGAAAGGAAAAAAAACATTTTATAATAATTGTGATTAACTTGCTAATCTTATCTGATTGCATTGCTTATTACTGAAACCTTTTAATGCCTCTTAAAATGACATATTCTGGCTAAATATGTAAACCTATACTTATTTTTTAAATCTTTTTTTTTGTAGAGCAAATTTTTCATCTCTTCTATTGTACCTTTAGAGCTTAATTTATCTAAGCTTTGTGAATGCTTCACATTCTGTCTACACATGAAACCAACCGTTGTCTACTTTTCATTATTCGTATGGACAGAAAGTTTGCCTCGGCGCAACACATCTCTGTTCACAAATACACAACCCAACTACCTCACATACTCACCTCACACACAAGATCAATTCTTTTTCAAAGTTCAGTTGTTTCTGTGCAAAAGATTCGAGACCATATCCAATGTTTACAAGATAGAAGTGAAACTTTTTTTTTCTTATTGATTAACAAAAAGTATCTTTTTTGTCCATCTCTGTTCATACCTAGCTAGAAGAATCTGAAGAAGGGTGAGATATCTCATTTCATTTATAAATAATCAACTGAATACATGACGTCTGGGCCAACCCTAACTTGATAATTCAATTTTGAAATGGAAGGGAAGCAAGTTGGTTTCAGATGACCAATTGAACAGAAACAGGGGTTATGAGACTCTAGCTATGTAACACACACATCAAAAGAATAAATAATATTCTGGAGAAGCAACTTGTAAATAAAAATTTATTTGGATTAAAAAAAATAATTTTAATGGGTATATATAGGAAGATTAGCCAAAAGTTGAATTTTAATTCTGTTTCAGCTAGCAAAAGTTCTCCTTAGGAGACCAATTTTTCCAATATCTTATTTGAAAATAGAATTTCAAATGAAGTTTTTGTAAATTTTTTTTTCCCCTATTGACTATTGAGGTTTGTAACGACTGCAAAAACAAGGTGGGGTTCGCAAACCGTGGCCATGAGAAAGCCCCTTGGATGAAAAAGGTAGTTGGTATTAAACCTTTAACGATCCTTTTACCTGTGGGGAAAATCAATCCCCAGCAGCTAGCGAAAAGTATTTTCGAAAATAAAAAAAAATTGGCATAAAGAGGTTCCAACTTGAGCGTTCTGTTTTAGAAAAACCATTCTATTCAACAATCTTGCATTCTGATTGGAAGTTGAAAGATAAAATTTTCTTTCGTGCATCTGCTATACTCTGTAAAACTAGATCTTTTGTGGGTTGAAATTTGCAGGATACGATTGTAAAAAAAAAGATCTGGACAGTGAGTTGCTGAAAAATCTATTTTGTAATTTAGCGCTTTGTGACATTTGGCAGCAAGTTTTTGCTTTCCCTTATCATTCAATCAATCTAGCCTCACATGTGGGATAACCCTTGAAAAAGATTGTTTATCTATTTTGGGACAACTAAGAATTGTTACCCAAACATCAAAACAAGCTGCTATAATCAAAAACATCTTGCAAAGCATAAATACATTTACTTCAAGATCTGTTGCTGATACTTTCCTGAATGAGAGGTTTTTTTAATCTTATCCCTCCTGAGCAAAGCAAGGAGGGAGTTTAGAAACGGCGTGACGTCCTTCCTTCCGTATCTCAACTCATTCTCCTCCCACACCAGTGAAGCTAGAGACTTGAAAATTGGCACCCATATTTCCCACATAAATGGCTCAAAAGTTGCCAACCAGATTTTGATATTTTGCTTAGAAGCCGAGATATGTGAGTTCAAAGTCTTATATTTATGTCTTTAATAGCCCCCCATAATTTTAAAACTAGAGAAAAGTTTATAAAATAATAATTTATGTTCAAACATTTAGCTATAAGTGTTGTTTTTTAAACTTTTCTCTAGCTTTCAAATTGGTATACCCATGACTTTTTTATGTAGGCAGGTTGTTTGGTAGGGTTAGGTATTTTTCCCCACACAAAAAATGCCCCCCTACTTAATTAAAAGTCTATAATATTTTATTCATTAAACGCACACCGGGGCAGGGAATATTTTTGATATTTTTAAGGCAATTAAGGCAACCCGGGGTTAAAGGTTGCCTAGAGGTGCTGAAGATTAAACCCCCAAAGCCGGGGATCAAACCACTGACCCTCAGATTCTCAGCCTGATGTGACAACAATCCCGTTTTCATAATTTTTTTGTAAACTTTTGGTGAAAGATAGCTTTTCTGAAACTTAACAGTGAAGAAACTCTGTTTTTTAGTTTAATTCCATGGTTGAAAAAGAGAGTTTCTATTATAAATAAAACAGAATATTTGTATGACCCTCTTTCAAATGCGAACTGCCGGACCAATCTCCACCAAATTTGGTACAGATCTCCACGTCAACTCAGGGAAGGTTCTTAACACAAGTATGACCCTGCCAACCCGACCCCTGACTCTGGGGTACCCCAAACTCCAAAACCTAAACAGATCACTGGAGAAAAACTTTGCTTTACAAAAAATGCATTAATTTTTACCCGAGCAGTGCCAGGCCACTGTTGTCTAGTAAATTGCACATTGTTAGAATGATCTAATAAATCCAATCTTTTTTTGTTGTCATTGAGGAAAAATTCCGAAACAAAGTCTTCGGAATGATGTGCTGATTGATCAGTATAACTACCGAACCCTTAATGGAATTCAAAGAAAGTGCTTTATGAAAGACACCGCAAAGAAAAAACACTTTGAGATTCTGCTGAGACTGAAAATGTCTCATAGTCATCCCCTTTAATTACACAAACATCAAAACGATTGTTCAAGATTAAAGCCACTTACAAAAGAGCTCAACAAATGACCGAAAAATTGCCATCACACACTCTTGATGATGACAAAAATTATTCCAATGAAAATGGTAATGCTGACTCAAATAAAACAGTATAAGAGTCCTGAATGTCTCCAAAAAATAAAACACACGTTGTTCTTAATCTGAATTCTATTTGTAATTGACTTCATATATAGGGGTCGCCATGGCTGAGAGGTCATAGGCACCTGACTGAGAACTAAGATCTAAGGTTGTGGTTGTGGGTTCAATCCCCGGCCGCCCATGCCAGCAATTTTTCAACCCTGGATTGCAAAAAAAATCAACAAGGCACTCTCAGTCAGGGTAATAGTAATCTGCAGTGGCCATAAACTTCTATGGCGGGACTCTTATAAAGGTGTTGGTTGCGCATCAACATCGCCTGAGTCTATACTGCACAAGATTATTATTATTATTATATATTTTCAATGTGATCATCTCCACTGGAAAAAGCATGCAAAGAATGGGAGGCTTACAGGAGCCCATTCTGAGCACAGAAAATGGAATCACAGAACGGGCACAAATATCTTTAGAACTTTATAGATATAATAAACTGAGCAGAACTATCAAGATAGTTACATTTTAAGCCATTTGCAAAAAAAAGATTTTACAAAAAAAAGATTTGAACCAGGAAATTTTTATGCATGAACGTGCCTCAAATACAATTAGAAGAAAGACAGGAAGAAGGAGATCAATCCCTTTTTGCGAGGGCCTTGACCCCCTAAACTTACCTTGGGGTCTCCGTGGCCGAGGGGTCATGGCATCAGGCTGGGAATCTGAGGGTTCGGGGTTCAAGCCCCGGTGGCTCCAAGCAAAATTTGATCCTGGGTTGCCAAAAAAATCCATCAAAAATATTCCCAGCCTTATAGTGTGCCAATGATTTATTTCGCAAGGCGCACTTTGAAAGATAAAAAATAAGAAGGAAGAAGAAAGCTTAGAGTTGCTATGACAACTGAGGTTTTAGAGGTTTAGGGTTTGATCCCTGGCCTGGGTAAACCTTTCACCCCTTAATTAGTCGCAGTTTGTTAACCGAGTGTTGTGTCTCTTAGCCACTTGATTTTCAGTTGATAAATGTGAACAAATGAGTTTCAGATAATTCTAATCAGGTTTCTGCAAAACAATCAAACCTGACTGAGAAATATTGTTAATCTACATTCTATCTATCTATATAAAAAAGAGACTGTTTGTACTTATGTACCCATGTTCCTCTTTCACAAGCGTACCACCGGACCGGTATTTCCAAATTTTGTACAGACTTCCATACCAACTCACGGAAGGTTCTTAAAACAAGTATGACCCCGCCAACCTAACCTGTGGACCCCAGGGTACCCCAAACTCCAAAACCTAAACAGATCACAGGAGAAAAAACTTTGTCTAATGTAAAATGTCCAGACGGGTGACTTAATCAGGCCCTGGTAGGCTAGTCAATTATATAAGTCAAATTTGGGGGTCAAAGATTCTGTAAAGACTTGAGGATTGAACCCTGGTCACCCAGTTCTCAACCATCAGCTAAGACAACCAAAATATGACACGTTATGGCCATAAAATAGACCTTTGAATCTTAGATTAAGTTATTCAAATTAAATTTAAGAAGACATGTGGTGCAAAAGGGAAAGCTTTGCTAAAATTTTACTTTCCTATAACATTTGTTTTGTTGACTGTAACAAGAGGGCTCCTGGCAGCGAAAGGCAAAATCAATAAACGTGTGAGTCATGGGGATTTTTCGACATTCAAATGAAGTTTTCAAAATGATCTCTATATTTCTCTAAAATTTTCAAATAATCCATGTTTCAAAATTTCCAATATAGGTATAGAGTTACTTCTCTTCTATTTGTAATTGATCTTTGAGTGAATCCCCACCACATTTTGGTTTGGGTACGTGGTTTCAAATTAATTTTATTTCGTTCGGAATAGATTCATATTGTTTGAGAGCATAAGTTATAGATAGGGAAATTAAGAATTAAGCTATTTGTCCAACTTTTAATCCACCCCTGCTTTTATTGGAAAATGTTTAAGTTTCCCTTCCCACCACCTTTATTTTCGAATCACGTAAATGCAAAAGCCCCCTACAGACAAAAGAGTAATTTACTTTGCAAATAAAATAAAAGATGTAGACAAACTTACTTCTGGATGTTAGATTGGATGACATTTTATGGCTAGAAATGTAATTATAAGGCCCACATCAATATTTTTTTGGTAAAAACTATGAATAATTTCTTCTATTATATGCTTAAAACACTTGTGTACAGATATACATTGCATGTAAAATATTGATTCTTCTTCTTTTTGGATGCAAATCAGTGGAACAAATCTGAGCATATGTTTTCATTCAAAGGAACAAGGAATGCTTACAAAAAGTTGCAAAAATGAAAAAAAATTCTTTATCTTACATGGAAGGTAACAGTTGCATATAAGACATAATTATAAAGGATTCTTGTGAAGAAAACCAAGGGCTTCTTCCCTCACCCCCTTTAAAAACATGAACCAACCTTACCTTTTGGAGTTCATTGATCTCTAAAAGTGTAAGTAAGTGGTAGTTCCTACTTTCTCATTATGTCCCTTTAGCTTCACCATGGGTTTGTTTTTTGCCAGAGATATTGTCACGGAAGATTCACATTGCCCAATAAACCTGATTTTTTCCTTTATGGCGAAAAAGTTTCCATTCTAGGTAGGATTTCTTTCGTTTCATGACCATGAATAAAAAAATCTATAGGCGAATTGGAAAAAAGCTAGGCAATATTATTTCAAAGTTAAAAATTTGAAGCTTTATTCTGCTTATTTGATAACAATTTGAATTCAATTATTGTGTGCTTCAACAAACAATTTTATACTTAAAAGGTTGGATGAAGCTTATTGACAGAGATTCAATAAATGTTAACAAAGTATTAGTCCGTTGAATGCTAGCTATTTTGTTTCATCCAATATAGATAAGTTTATAAAGGTTTATAATCATTGTCAAATAGGTAAAGGTAGGATGGCATCTACTAGTTAGCTACCCCAGAAGGGGACAAGAGGGGATATCACTATTGCCCAGAAAGGGAAAGGGATCTGGAAAAGAGCTGGTCATTTAGCACCAACTGATTGCAAAATATCTTGTAAACGTCAAAGGTTTTAAGTGTAGAGATGCGCCCTGACCTGAGCCGAGCATACTTTTGACGCTCAGTAAATAAGAGGCCAACTCGGGTACTTTTTGACCCATCCCAAAGAGATTTTTTGACCCCGAAGGTAAAAAATTGAAATATTTAAGATTTTTAGGTGAAAATTTCCTAACCCAAACCAAAGATGGTTGACCCAACATAACACACGCAACAAAAATTTGACCCAACCCGACCCGGGTCAAAAATTTTGACCTGTACCCATCACTACGTAATAAATCAGGTTGATGTGAAATGAACACAGAATTGTACATATATCTAATGGGCTCATTTACTTTAGAAATGACAAATGTATAACTATGAAATAATGATTGACAATTTCATCTAAAGACAGTTCAAATTCAATTTTTCACTTTGGTGAACTTTTGACCCATGTCCCTGTTTCCTCACACACCATAAAGATGGGCGTCCCCAGTCTCATCGTTTATTTATGATTGACGGTGTGGTAAATTGCAACTAAAGGTCCATTATGATATTCAACTCACAAAGAACAAACAAACTGAAAGAAACACTTACTCCAATTCTCGAGAGTGTTTTTTTCCTACACCATATGGAGAGACAACTTAATGGTGACCTACCCCCCACTGTCAGATTTTGAGCAATTTCTTTTCTATATGTACTTTATTCAAAAATTGATTTATAAATGATGTGGTGGGATTTTCACCATTGAATTCGTGCGAAAGTGACAAGAGTGTAAGAAATTCTTTCAATATAGTCCTAGGCAATAAATGGACAAATATTTCTAAATTTTTCCTTGAAATTTCGGGATAGCATATTTTCTGCTTTTCATCGTTCCTTTTGTATAAAAAAAGAACATTCTCTTTTTGTGCAGATCAAGTGTCTTCTCAATTTTTTAATTTGAAAGTGCTTAAATTTGAAAAAAAGCACCATCATCTAGTTGGCTATAATTACATCTTAATAGAAGTGGTGAGTAAATTGGCTCTAGGTTTTCTATCATGATGTTCTTTCCCACTCGAGTGTTTTGTTGGACACTTCTTCTGAACTTGTAAACATTATTTTTATAACTTTAAGCATCTTTGCCTGTGACAATCTAATATCTTAATACATAAGTTAGTTTTAACAATGTGTTCATCAAAGCTGTCTTTCATGCTTAGCTTGCAAGGGCAAAAGTCAGTTTGTGTATAGGCCAAGACTTTGAAAGTTTCTAATTAGGATGAGAAAGAAAATCTAAAGAATTTGAAAGTGTTGGGAAAAATTTAAATCCAATTAAACATTGAATTTTTGGCTCAATAGTTTGGTCAATTTGAAATGGTTTTTTTAGCAAAGAAAAATTGTTGAAAATCAAAGCTTTTCAAATAATTGGGATTTCAAGATTTAAAAGCATCTGCTTTTTGAAGATATCATTCTGGATTTTCAATTGAAAAACAAGATTTGGCAAATTCACAAATACTTTTGACCTAGAAATGAAAAGGGGATTGAATCAAAAGGTAAGATTTGAGAAGTATTCAAAATGTGAGAAAATAGTACGAAAAAAATAATTCAACTCAGTAACTTTCATAACATCAAATTAAAGAAAATTGAAAACTAATGAAAGATAAAGATATCTTAATCTTAAAATGACCATTAAAAATTAATATAATGAGTTTTGAAATACGTAACCGAAAGAAAGAGACCACACATGAAGTTATTTGAAATTGACCTAGAAGAGAAAAAACAATCGGCAGGCAGAGTGTCTTGAACGGCCATTTAAAAAGATTTAAAATTTATGTTGTGAATTGAAATGAAACTTGCCTATAATGGGTCAGTTGTTTTTCCGAAATCATTAGAATGCTGCCAGAGTAGAGCAACATATTTTCTCCTTTGCCAATATTTTCACATGTTTTTCCAGTTGTCTGGCAGGTCAAACCTACGTGAGAAATTTCAGTCAAAATATTTGCACATACAAAGATTCAAGGGGATTCAAGTTTGTCATTTCTTAAAAAGGTTACTCTGTTGAAAAAGAACTTGAAGATTTGCAGAATAGAAGTTTGGATAGATTTTATTTATTATAAAACTCAATCAAATCAATAAATGTCAACATCCTGTCTTTTAAATTCAAAAACTTTTGTTAGAACTATTCATGGATAGTTTGTTACCTAATATGACTTGATAATTTACTTGAGGTAATAAATCAAAGCTTACCCACTAATTATTGGTGACAAAGGTGTACCCTTTTTTTGTTTGTTTGCATCCACCACCCTGCTTTTGAGGGGAAGGTTGAACCCTCGTGAGGTTATGTCCAATAGTGGTATGAAGTGTGTGTTTTCTCTGATTTATAAAAAAAGTAGTTTTAACTTATTGGCAAGTGAAAAGGAGGTGCACAGGGGGAAAAGGACCTTCTTGGGTATGTTGGGGTTGGAGATAGAGGACCTGGGGCCTTACCAAGGGAACTGGGCAAAGACATGCGCTCTAGCTGTGAACTTGTGTAGAGTTATTGATGGTTGAGCTTTGTGTAGATCTCAATTCTGCCTGGGTATAGGGTTTGAAAGGAGACAGAGATATGGTAAACCCAAGTTGTCCCCCTGATGAGAAGGATCTAGAGAAATTAACCAGAGTTCACTAGGTCTGATCAACTGTCACCTGGGAATTGGCTGATGATCTGACGCCAAGCCAAACAATTTGACACAGCTACATGCTTTCGCATCGACCACTCAAACTAGACTTATGTGTACCCTAGATATTTTTTCAAAGCCTTAGTTTTCATTACAATTTTAATTTTTTTTCTCTTTCTTAACTCTTGCGCATTCTAATGGATGATCAGATCATCAATTGACTTGCTTTTTAATAGTGCAGAGTGAATGCCGATGGTTTTGACAGAATGAATTTTTCACGAGTGTTCATCTTTTTTTATGATGTTTTGACCCGGGCGGGAGTCAAACCAGGGCCTCCTTTAGCTTGACAGATGGTCGCGCCGATACCACTTTGCCATTGTGACTCCCTATTTAATATAATTAAAACTTGAACAAGATTAAGACAACTTTAAATTCTCTAATTTTCAGTCGGATTCACAGTGAAATGAAAACCACATCTGGATAATAGTGACAAGATTTAAAACAGAAGATCTCGATGCCATACTTGTTGACCTCCAGCCCTGGCTCTCCAACGAGTTGGGTGAAAACGGAAGGGCAATCGCAAGACACTCAGCCAAGACTTTACACGACGAGACAGCCAAGACCCCTTCCCCCTTTGGGTGGCAGTGCGGGTCCCTATACAAAGAATGTCCCATTCCATGGGTCAAGCTATTCGCAAACGATGAATCCTTACCAATCAAACAATGGATTTTTTGCAACATTAAATTTGAATGGTTCACATGGAGGAATTGGAAATTACTCAAATGGGACTAGCGGGCTAGCAGCAACTTCAACTTATGCAGGCAATTTGAATGAAATTTTGCATAACTTTTTGATTCAGCTTTTAAACTTTTTATTTCCATATAGGAATGAATGGGGCTGGAACCCCACCACATCTGCAACTCTCGCCCACAAGTGTCTTGAGTAATTATTCTCTTGGTAGAAACATAAACCAATTGAACTTGAACATTATGCCTCGAACAGGAAGGTAAATCTGAAGCAATTCAAGTGTTTAAAGAATATATGATAAACAGTTTTTCCCTTTGTAAAGTGTTTTATCAAATCAGTCGGTTTTGAACCCGTACAGACAAGAGCTTGAATCTCCCCATTATCAAACAGCAGCATCGATTTCTAACATAAACTCTAGATTAAATGATCAGGTAAAGTGTCTTTTAAAACATCAGGGTTTTGTTTCCTTTAATTTTTTTTATTTTTTGCATTAGCCTTATTTATACACTAACTTTTTTCCAAAGATAATTGACTTAATAAATTCCTCATTATAGAGTGGTTTTATCTTTAAATCCTAGAATAGGTTTTATGATTGAAGCATTAAAAAATGAAGCAGAGCAAAATTGATTAAATTTATTATCTGAGACTTTAGACTAAATTTATTTTTAAACCAATTTGCTGATTTCTTACTAACAGAAAATTCAAATTTTATTTTAGCTTGAAAAAATTGAAGTTCAAATACTCCCTCAGGTAAATAAAAAGTTATTTGACGAATAAATTCTTTTTTTAGAGGTTTGCCTATATTCAATTTAGAAGCATTATTTTTTCGAACTACATTTTTCTAGAAAAAATATTTTCAATAGTTGACCTGTTGAAACGACTTGCCTCTCACTTGGCATTTTTTAGAAGCCACATTGTTTTACTTTCCTATCACTTTGCCCAATTAGTTGAGAATAAAACCTGTTTTGGTGGAAACGATTCGTTTGAAAATTAAAGTTATTTTCGTCCAAGCAATTCGATAAATTCTGAGCCTACCTTTTCTTGATTGTTATTAGAAGACCTTGCCTCAAAAATACTTGCTTCTTGAACTGAATTCAAGCAAAGTAGTATGAAAATCATGCTTATAAAGATGAAATTCAGGATAGAAAGTATATTTTCTTTATTGCTCTCTAGCCATCTATTTCATAGATAAAAGTGTGCAGTAGCCTCTGTCAGCCGGGTCGGGTGGGTCAATCAATCTTGACTTAGACTGATACAACCCTGACTCATATTACTATGAGATTCGATATGATGTATGAGGTGAGAAAACTCTGGAACTGGCTGGGGATTGCCAGCCAGTTGATCCATGTGATCCTCCTGGCTGGAAGATGGGCAGCCGGCTTAACGTTCCCTAATTCTCAATCCTTGCTTTCTTCCCTTTATTATTCAAACTCATTATGGGTGGGGTGGGCCCCAATTTTTCAGAATCTTCTTCCTATGAATAATCAATCTTGAATCACCTCAGTTTGTTTACAATTGGAGGTCCCCCTGAGCAACCCACCCTGCCCTGTCAGCCGGTCAGCCCAACCCGGGAGAGTCTTTCCAGGGTTGTGCCATCAGCATACCTATATTCTTTATCTTTGTGCTAGAGATCCAAAAGAAAGTAAACTTTTTTAGGTCCTTTAAAATTAACTTTTTGAATTACTATGAAATGATAGATGGCAGTAAACAGTATTTTTAATTTATCTTTGGAAGGTTCAAAAACAGATCCTGGTTTTTTTTTGCTTGTTATGTTTCCCAATTGTGTAACAAACCTCTAACTCGTTGCTATTTGAGAAATTTCAGTTTGGACTGCAGCCAATTTGAATCTGCTTTTCTTTTCAAGTCAGTGAGTAGTGCTACCAGAGTTGTCATTTTTAATTGAGACCTGAAGTCATCCATGTCCAAACATGAAATGATTGAGCGATCCTCTATACCCCTTTTTCACTATTTGGTTATATCTATTCAGACACAATCTGAATATTTTTTTCCACATAATCAGTATGACAGATGTTGTTGTAGGCTATGAAAAGATTTTGATCGACAAACCTAATTAGATTTGAAGCGGAACCTTAAACAACTTTTTCAA
>Ga0194133_10007309_pt1 | contig 13296 bp, 12 predicted proteins | sample TA2KigOf40mmetaG_FD_155448 | JGI IMG/M metagenome (GOLD analysis project Ga0194133, IMG submission 155448) | Freshwater microbial communities from Lake Tanganyika, Tanzania - TA2015055 Kigoma Offshore 40m | ecosystem: Environmental > Aquatic > Freshwater > Lake | place: Tanzania: Lake...
AATAGGATAAAAATGAAAAAGGGCTTTTTTCATTTTTTTTGGCAACCCAGAACAAAGGATTCGAACCCTCTGTTTAGTATACCCATGACCATTCACAGTGACCCCTTTGTTTCTTTTTTAACCTCTAGGCCCAGGGCATAGGCCGATGGGTAATTGTCAAGCTTCAGAGAAAATCTTAAATGGAGCCTCATTATTGAAATATGATCTGTTTTGGAGATTTTGGGCCCCTGGCGAAAGGGCAAAAACTATGTATGTATGTATCATTATGTGTAAATTAGTTGGGTCTTCCTACATCAGTTGCAGCATGAAGATTAGACAAAGTTAGGTAATGAAGTCTGTTTTACAATAGAAAGTAAGAGGGCAGCATTTATGGTCAGTTGAATTACCCCTGACCTTCTACAACTCTAAGCAATGACCATGATTTGATTCTTGATCGAGTTCAAGATCCTTTTGAACTTCTTCTAGACATGAAAACGTATCTTTTTAATGTTTTAATTCAAATTTAATATTGTCAAGCTTCAGTGTAGAAAAGATTGCTACCAAAATAAATTTCCTTTCAACAATGATGGCTGGGACTCGAAACTGCAAGAAAGTAAAAATCAAGTTCTGAGTAGGACAAGGGCAAACAAAATGTGATACAGGCTTCATCAAACAACTAATAGACATAAGAGGCTGCTAATGCTCTTTTTATAATGAGTAGATTGACCTTTGATATTTTAAAATGACATAGACAGGTTAACTGACTTGGTAAGGTAACCTTTAAGCTAGTTTGACTTGAAATACCAAAGGTTATTTGCTACGCCACTTTAGAAAAATAATATCACTCAGTTTGAGTTAAGAATCAGGTTTCTCTGTTTTGCTTTCCCCTGCGATCCGATAAAACTCGTTTCTTATGATGGTCTGTCCGGACTTGAAGATATTTGGCTAAGAACATGTCAGCGTCGACCCCACCTTCTAGAAAGCTCTCTGCGCAAGCCTCACTTTTCTCTTCGTCTTCCATGCTTGCTTTTTGCATCAATTCTGAAAGGTTTCTTTCTGAATACCGAGACTTGTACTCTTTGATTTCATCCACTGTGCCTCTTAGCCGTTCTTTGGCAGAGTGATAATGATCCACTTCCAACAACAATTGATCACGCTTCGACTGACAATCTGACTCCAGTTGATGCAGGAACTTATCAGCATCTTGGATTTCACAGCGTAGTTTAGTTAGACTTTGATCTAAGGGCGCAACCGGTTTTTCAAGTGTCCTCATAAAATGCATTAATGCCACAGGAGAGCTGTTAAGCTCGTTTAATTTCTCGTTTGGTAGGGTTTGTAGCTCGGCACATTTAAAGTCGGAGTTAGGAGCTATTTGTTCAAATTGACCCCGGTGCTAAAATAGAAAAAGTGAGTATGAAAAAGACAAATAACACTGAAATCTTTTAGACTTTACATTTTGAGTTCCGCCTTCTCGACAAGAAGACAATCCTCCCTGGCTGATAATTGGATTGTATGTGCAGAAACCACTGAAACCGTTCGAGCCTGCAGAAAAGTATGAAGGATAAGGTTAACAGAAGAAATTTTCATTCGTGAATTTGATATTGTCACCTTGACCTTGTGTAGATGCAGAGTTAGAGATGGCTGCATTGTTGTTTAGAAACTTTGGTGGATTTCGTTCAAGTTCTCGTTTGATTGCCTGGAAAAGCATCCGTATTGACCAGAGACAGATAGATAATGTGTGACTTGTCCCCTGTTACCTGTACAAGTCGTCCCAGATCAGTTTGCTGGGCGTACCTTATGAGACCTGGAGCCCCGACCACTAGTCCATCCTCACGTATCCATGGATGAGAAATTCCTTTAGGTTCAACGTAAACATTTGGACGGACATTGGGATATTCTGGAGGAAGGTGGATTGATAAAGACAAGGGTTTTCCGTTGCTCGAGAAATCAACCCCTGAATAAGAGTAGATCACAATCATTAAGTGGCGATGCAAGCACGAAACAAAATAGAAAATGTCTCACTGTATTGAACATCTTTCTGTATGGTTGACACATTTTCGTTGAAAATCAAAAGCGTATTGATTTGCTTGCCACGATCCGGTCCATGACTTGTCACTGACATATGCATTTTTTCTTTGAAGCACAAGTACCCTTAAGAATATTCAAGGTATTATTAAAGACGCATTTTAAGTAAATATTTCTTGTGTTTATTTACTTAATATCGAAAATCTGTATTTGCTTGACAAGAAAATCGTCGAACTCGAATGTTTTTCATACTGGTTGGGGACTAAGCTTGTTTGTTTGTTTGTTTCTCGATGCTAGTTTTCATTAAGATTATCGATCCTTCAAGTAAGAATTTGCCAAAACTGTGCTTAACTCTTCTTTGGCTTACCATTAAACCCAAGTTTTAATTATAAGAATATAGTTGTCCAGCAACTATTTTCAAAAATTGTCATTACCCTTCGCAAAGCACAACCTTATTTCATGCTGACATAAACAAACAATCGGCTTTCAATCCCAATACCTTCATGGATCCCCCTCTTTTTGACCAAGCACAACCCCAATAGACCACCCTTCTGTCCACATGTCTTCTGATTGTTTCAGACGCAGAAAGCCTGATAAACTTTTCTTCTTTGAATTCCAAGGACTGCATTAAAGATATTTTTGATAGATTTTACTGTGATAACTGAGAATTATTTTTAAGAAGTCACTATCATTTCAGAAACTCAGTTTAATCTGGTGACCAGACAGACATAAAACCGTGACTTTAATACTGATGATGGGTCAGATTGGCTGGTTTTTCTGCTGGGTGGGGCAAACTTATCATTGAAAATCCCAGTTTTCCATTCAGAGCGCAAACCAGCATGTTCTTCAAGTCCCAAGGCTGCAGCAACTACAACCTGCCGTGTTTTTCTTGTTAGACTCTGGTAAAGTTTCATCAATGCAAAAGTGAAATGTAGGAGTCTATTATGAAAATAAATGAATGAATGTAGATCCACCCGGGTTCAACACCCTTTTCAAACCTCTCTAGGGATGTTCTTTCAGGTAAGATAAACCTTTCCATCTTTTCTTTGAATTTAAACTAAGCATAATCAGATATGATAAGGATTAGTATTCATTCAAATTTTTACGTTTTCATTTACCAATTAGGATATTTTTCCTTGCATGAACAATTTCAACGGAAACCCATTTGTTGCTTTTGCTTAAGCTTCTGTCTTGCAACGTCGATATTACGATCTTTCCAATTTGACTTCCTCAGCTTGATTGGCCTGCTGCCAACGTACTTTCCGTTTAAGTCTTTCATGGCTCGGGTAAAATCGACAGGATCTTTAAAACTGACGAAGCCGAACCCTCGTGTTTTGCTGGTCTTTTTATCTCGTATGACTTTCGCTTTCACAAAAGAAGGATATCGGCTAAAAGTTCTGTAAAGCATTGGTTAAGAAAACGCCATTTAAGTTTCAATCTATTGAGTTTTATTGAAAATTGTTCATTAATTTGATAGCTTACCTTGTAAGGACCTCATCTGTGACGTCATTTCCCAAGTCTCCGCAAAAAATTCGGAAGTCACTTGGGTTCCATTCTTTGAGTGTCTCGTCTTCCCACACCTGAAAGTTTATTTCGACGATAAATCTTTTCTAATATTACTTGAAAAAATTAGCTTCTTTGAGCTGAAAAAAGCTTGGTTTTAAGGTTTATTGTTCAAAAACTTCTTAGATAATCTAACCTGAATGAAAATTATTACTATTTTTTTAAATTACCTGACCACCTCCAACTCGAATGTACTTTTTTGGTTTCCTTTCTCTCTTGCGAGCTACTTCGGTGGTTGAGCTCGAGCTTCCATGTGCACTGAAATAAAATTTTATCCGTTGATGTATCGCAGCAATCTAAGAAAATGTTATTAACAAAAAAAACTATCCATACCCGTGAGATTTTAACTTCCGAATCAGGGAAGTACCTTGCTTAACAGGATTATCCTTCTTCACTTCAGCTTCATATTTCTGCAGCTTAGCAAGAATATCGTCATCATCATTTTCAGCGCTAGGGGTCACTGTTTGAGCAGGCGCAGAAATCACTGCAGATCCGGGTCTAAAGAAGGCAACAGAAAGATGAACTTAACGCCACTCCTTACTTTGTTTCAATTTCACTTACCTTTGAATCATACTGGAACCAGAGTGCATTACCGAAGTAAGAGCTGATGGTCGAATTACTCGGGGTAGAAGCATACCACCTAGAGAAACACAAATATGCACAGTCATGAACAAACTTAACTTCTATTAAACAAGTCGCATTTCTATCAAGTGAACTGTTCTGTATACTAGTTGTGAGTAAATGTGTTTGCTTTTTTACCTGAAGAGCCAGCTGCTGAAGACCTTCCACTTTGAACTTGTGAGGGCATGAATAAGCTACTTGATGGCCTACAGGGAAAAAGTTTGAGGAAAACTGCTTTAACAATAATCCAGGGCCTTCCTTAAGACTCAAATGACGAATATGTCAAGGTGAGCACTTTTGCTCGAGCCACAGAAGGTTACTATTCTTTTACTGGCTGATACTGCCTTGCCAATTTTTGTCTCAAAACAGGGTAAAAAATTGCTGGCAAAGCAGGGATAGAACAAAACATCTTTGTTCTGTAATTCTCTGAGCTAATAAGTGCCTTTGACCCATAAGAAATATAAATTGAGTTATACCCTGAGAACTTTGCTCCGCCAATCTCGGCTTCAAATCTGCTCAGCTCTTCCTGAAATCTGCTATTCATGATGAAGCTGTTTAGGAGGTTGAAGGCCTAATGTTTCAACTTTTAAAGTTCAAATACATATGTTATTATCTGGAGTTTTTTGTATAAATGTAACTTGATAGCGATATTACCTTGCCAGACACCCAGATATCAACCAAAGTTCGTCTCGAAGAAAATTTGAAACTGTGTTTGAAACGAGCCTTTTGTTATTTGGATGTTCAATAATTTTGAAACTTTTTGTAAAATTTGTTTTCAAATCAACTCAAGTAAATAACCAAGTTACGTTCATATCTGTGGTGAAGCTCAAACGAAAATTAGATGTCTATGAAAAATTAAGAAAACATGCCTGACTCAAAACTTCTCAGTGTTGAAATTTGAAGTTTTGAAAAGCACTTATAGAACATTAGCGTTAAATACTTGACTTGTCATTTCAATTTGTATTAGGTTTGTAAAAGCTTAATCTAAAAAGTATGGGCATCTGGAAAGTTTATGGAACGCGTTTGGCATTCAAACTTCAACATATATCAGTTCGGTTCTCGAGTGTCAAATCTAAACGAACCTTCAAATTCAAAGATGGAAAAGAAGCCGGTTCAAAACTTTCGTTTGGAGATTACGCTATGCTAGTAAGATAAAGTAATGTAGATTATCCGTCTGCACCCTCTTTTCTTGAATATATATAGATTAATAGAGAAGTTTCATTAAAGGTATTCCCTGCAGCTACTTTGTGTTTGGGAATATGGCAAACAGGACGAAGAACTTGGAAATTAAATCTTATAGCTGAGCTTGAAGAGAAGACAAATGCTGAACCAGTCGCTTTGCCTGACAAGTGAGAAGTTAAATTTTGCAATTTCTTCTATTCATCAAGTTCATTTTATCTATAATCATTCGTTTAGTTTTTCAGATCTTGAAAATATGGAATATAGGCGAGTTTTTGTAAGAGGACGATTTGATCATTCAAAGGAAATGTTTATTGGACCAAGGTGGTTTTTTATCTCTAATAATTAATTTTAGAATAAGATTTGAATTATTTTTTATTTATTCTAGGTCTTTTATTTCAAACGATGCCAATGATGCAGGAGGGGGTCTTATTGGAAATCCCAATACCATAGGATGGCATGTTGTAACCCCTTTCGCTTTGGAAGGAAAAAATGAAATGATTTTGGTAAATGATAAAGATTAGAATCTTAACAATAGACAAAAAATATGATAATATTGTGTTTGCATAAAGATAAACCGTGGATGGGTGCCCAAGAATAAAAAAAATCCTGAATCGAGATTAGCCGGTCAGATTAATGAGACTGTTGAATTGACAGGCGTAGTAAGAAAAGAACAGATCAGAGAACAATTCACCCCCAAAAACATCGATTCTTCCTTTGAAGTTTGGAACTACAGGTACTATTGACTCATGAGATCACCACTTAATTATTTAAGTTTTAGCAAAGCAATTCGAACCACACACGTGTTAAAAATGTTTTCTTGCTTTTAGAAATATTCACGAAATGGCTTCGAAATCAGGATGCCAAGAGGTATTTCTCGATGCAGACAAACATTCAACTGTACCCGGGGGTCCAATTGGAGGTCAAACAAAAATCAGCTTGAGAAACGAACATCTTTCTTATATGTTCACATGGTGATGAAACTACATGAGTTTTGATTCTAAGAAAATCATTTGTTTTTATTTTTTAAGGTATTCTCTTTCTGGAGCAATGCTTTACCTTTGGTGGCGAAGATTCATCCGTTAAAAAAAAGCTACTCAATCAGCAACAAAAGATTTCCCTATATTCAAAATCAATAAATACTGCTCACAAAAATTTAAATCAGTTTCTAGGGGACTTTAGAGGCTCATTAAATCATAACAATAGATATAGAATTTTAAAACAAGACTCATTAATCATGCAAGACCCTAGAGGAATGAAAAGTAAGATTTGCCCCTAAACAGTTAGATTTTTAGATCTTTTCATTTTTTATCCAAAAATGGAATAATTTTGTTTTATTTTCACTTGTCAACCCACTTGACGTGGGGTTGGTTAACCTCAGCTTAAGAGGTTTTTGCTCCGACGAGATGGAGGATTTGGGCTGAAAAGCCACTGGTGTAGGTGCTGATCAACTGTTTGTTGTTCACAGCTTAGGTCTTTGCTGAATTTGTTGTTAACAGCTCAAAAGTCTTTGCTGAATTCGTTATTCACAGCTCAGTATACTATTGCTGGAGTGACTGCCCACAGCTCAGAGTCTATGCTTGAGTTTTACTTCTCAAAGCTCAGCTCACAAAAGTAGATTTCATCTACCTTGTGATGGAGTATTTTCCAAAAAGTCTGTTTTTTGGAAAGTTGAGTCCTCAGCACTTGCTATCCTGTTGCAAAAGCGGAGGGGAACATCTTCCAAGAAAAATATATCCTACAAATTTTTCTCTCAGAGGACCCCAGCACGTGCTATCCGGTCGAAAGTGGAAGAGGAACTAAAAATAGAATAATTCTCCTCAAACCTTTTTTTAATCTTAAATTTTATTTTTATGAGATGATCCAATTTTTCCAAAATCTTCCACCAGGGCCTGACAACTGACAGTCCCGTGTAGTGTAGAATACTGTGGCTTGTTTGTTTATTATGATTTGCTATACATATTTATTAATTTAAATTTTCTGAGGGAGCGTGGGGACTGGCACATTAATTTGTTCTGACTTCTGCCATGCTGTTTGCGTTAACAGTGACCGTAAACTCTAATGGAAGACGGTTACTGTCATGACCACGACAGTACAATAAGTTACATAGCTTCAAATATTCCTGGCAAAGGCTGTGACACTGAGCTTTTTCACACCCGATTGGGTTATGACTGCAACTGTCTTGATAGATGCAGGAGTGGCTGTTGCGCTTGTTCGGGTGGATCCTCAAACTATGATGAAAACGGTATGAGAATTTTAACCTTCACGTAATTATTGTCATATATAAGTTGTCATAGCATTGTGTTTCAGGTTTGTTAATCAATCATTCAACACCGGTTTACGAGTGTTGGGAAGGTTGCACTTGTGAAGAGAAAAAGTGTTTTAATAGAGTTGTTCAAAAAGGTCCCTCTCCAGATCTTGTTGTGAAGCCTACAGGTTCAACTAAAGGATTTGGTCTCTACTCTTCCAAATCATTACCACAGGGTACCCATTGATGCATTTAAAGGTTTTTCAATGTTAAGTAAAGCTTTATATTGTCAGGTTTATTTGTTTGCGAGTACGCCGGAGAAGTTATTGGTGCTGGAGAGGCTGAGATCCGGAACAAAAGTGATCAGTTGGCAAGAAATCACAATTATATTTACTGGATCAATGAAACTTATGGAAAAGAGGGGGCATCAATAACAACTATAATTGATCCAACGGCAATCGGGAACATTGGCAGATATGCAAATCATTCTTGCGAGCCTAACTTGATTGTCCACCTGGTGCGAGTCGAATCTGCCATTCCGAAAATTTGCCTCTTCACCAATCGCCCTGTTCAAGCTGGCGAAGAACTTACATTTGATTATGGAGTAAGAGCAGCCCAAAGTGAAAGCGACCAGGGGCTTAAAGCGTGTCACTGTGGAACAAAAGCTTGCAAAGGAAGCTTACCATTTCATAACCTGGTGTTTAATTCTAAAACTTAATAAATTATATATTTTGTTAAAGAAAATGTATAAAAACAAAAATATTTTGAAGAGAAGCATCAGTCTCAAATTTCAAGCACGTTACTTCCAATCTGATCAAAGCCAACAAAAGTTTGTAAGCAAATTGGTCAAAGTTCATGGTGAAATTCTATTCGGAATCAATCCAGGTAATTAATGATAACAAGTTTTCAATAAAAACTGTTTTCAGAAATTCACTAAATTATTTCAGTTTTCATGGCATTAGAAGCCAAGAACCGCTCATTTCACCAGATATTTTACAATCCACAATCGAAACGGACTGATGAGATTATAACTTTGGCTACCTCGATGAATATACAGTGTACAAAGGTGCCAAGACACTCTCTAAATAATCTGTCAAGCAGAAGGTTCGTCTTCTAGTTTGTAATGATTAAAAGTCTGTTCAAACAAAACAAATTTTTTTAGCACCAAAGACTTTGAAGTTCACCAAGGTGTGTGCGCTGATGTGACACCACTGGCACTGTCAATTATATCTGATTACCAACATGCTTTGGATTTATTGAGCCAAGATCAGCCTCACCTTTGGCTTTTGCTTTGTGGCATCTCTGATTCACACAACCTTGGTGCAATCATCCGCTCTGCATATTTTTTTGGAGTTGACCGAGTTTTTACATGTTCCTTTAAAACGGGATCTTCTCCTATCACATCAAATGTCAGTAAAGCAAGTGCTGGAGTTGTTGAAATTTTTCCACCTTCCATTGTTCGCGATCCAGAATCTTTCCTCGATTTAATTTCAAAAAAAGGTGTGTGAATTTATCCATCAATCAAAGTATTTCTCTTCAATTTTAGCTTCTTTCTTTTCTTTATTAGAGAGTTGGACCATCATTTCGTCTGGACTTCCAAGTTTTCAAGTAAATAGTCCAACTAGTGGTGGGGTTGCTCTTTTCGACGAACAAGGCAACCAGGCAAAAGTCTGCTCCAAAAACGTCATTCTTCTCGTGGGAAATGAAGGTCGAGGTATTCCCAGTGAACTCTCTGATTTTAGCAAACTGATGGCTGTTGTCAGACCCAATATTGTCACAAATAAGAGGGTTGATTCACTCAACGTGTCTGTGGCAACTGCAATTCTATTGCAATATCTCAATAATAAGGTGTGATAAAAGATCTTCAAATTTTTAGTGTGGAAGCTTAACAGGCACCAACAATCTACAAGATAATTTGGTTTAGTGTTTGTAGAGTTATGCTGAGAACCATGGGAATCTAAAAAAGTAAACTAAACTAGGAGTCTAAGTGAAGGTGATTGCTAATTGAATGTTGAAACCAGCTTATTGAACGTGCTAGTATGAAATGAAATGGTAAGGCAGATCTTCAATTCCCTTTGTTTAAAAATTACACAAAGTTTTTTAAGTTGAGCAAGAGTTAAGGCTTTGAAATAATAGAAATAAAAATGACAATAAGGGAGTCGGGGTAGTCCAGAGGGTTAAGCAGGTTTTTTTAGACACAAAAGGGGCTGCATCCAGCCATGACCTGGCCAACCCGAGGGTACTTCTGACCCGCAGGAAATAAGGGCCAATCCGTTCTGACCCAGTTTTTTTTGACCCAGCCTGAAGAGATTTTTAAACTCGACAGTTAAAAATTGGATTTTTTTGAACAAATTTTTCCTGACCCAACTGAACCTGGCTCGAGCAACTAAAATATTACCCAGCCCGGGTCAAAAATGTTTGGTCCAAAGTCCAAACATGACTCTAAATACTCACAATAAGTTGAAATGGTTTTGGGGTGGATAGGTTGTAGTGATCTCAAGTTGGGAGTCTGCAATTAATGGAAATATGTCAGATGGAGCACAAAAGTATACCTAATCATACTTTTGACCTCCAGTAAATGAGAGGCTGATCTGTCTTTGAGTATGGTATTTTTTAACCCAACCTGATGAGATTTTTTTTATCTAAAGGGAAAAAAGTTGAACATTTGGGATTTTTAAGGGAAATTTTCCAAACCCAGAGGTGGCTGACCTGACCCTACCCAACCTACCAAAAAATTTTTATCAACTAAACAATCTCATGCATTTTTTGACTAATTATGAGGCAAAGGAAAGAAATTTTTTAAATCTTTTGAAGACACTCATTTCCGCCCAAAGGCAAAGTTTTGAACATTTTCATCCTATTGATTCAGTATACTTAAAGTGTGAGAGAAATGTTTCCTCTGAGGTACCCATGGATGCCCGTGGTTTTTGCCATCTGTTGCTATTGGATTTCAATTATCCCATCTGGAACCCCATCCTGTCCGCATCCCAATTTTGTTGCCAAGCATCTTTGCTTGGACTGCCTGACAGAAGAGGATGCGTTAGAATTCTCGAGGGATCGTAACCGAATTCAGGCCACTGCAGTTAACACGGTGTTTTTCGGTAACTCGAGCTTCACTTCAGTCAGCCCCAAATCTACCGAGCAACTCTGCGAAAATGATGTCCCTCTTCTGACTTATAACTGCAATATCCAGAGAAACGAATGCCGTCTAGTTGGGAACGAGTGTAAGGGGAAACACTCAACAGATAATGGCCACTTATTTTACAAAGAGGTCAAGTGTTCAAAAACAAAACCATTTTAAATTTAAGAACAAATTTAAATATGCAAAGATATATAAAATTTTCATGCAAGCTTGGCATTAGCATCACTTGGTCTTAAAGGGTTAAGTTGTAAACTTATCCTGTAAAACAGACCCATTGACAGGTAAGGCCAGGCCCTCCTATAAATGAGGTGTCATGTAGTTAACAACACTCCTTTCAGTTAATACTTTAAAGAGAGGAACCGAATCTACAATAAATCTAACATGTGGTACAAATATATCAGTAGATGGAAATTTAAACTCATTAGTTAGATGTTCATAACTTTGGGTGAATGAAGTCTATTCGAAACCAATTGAACAGACGAGGTTGCCAGAGCATTAATGGCTTCTAATAAACATTAGGGGTTTAGAATTTTTGTATATGGATTGCAGGAAAACAGCGTGACGTGTTCATCTGTCACCTTTTGTTCTGCCCACACCAGGCAGAGCTAGAGGGCTGAAATTTGGCAGGAATAATCATCATATTGGTGGCTCAAAATATACCAACCAGATTTTTGATGTCTTGTCTAGATGCTGAGATATTTAAGTTCAAAGTTATGTATTGAATTTAGCTAGAAACATTCCCCCTACTTTTTTCATATTGAGATGGTTGAGTTTTATTGCAGAAAACACCTCTTTGTTTGTTGTGCAATTGAATCAATTAATTGAACATGTTCCCAGTCGCTCGGGAGGATGAGGTATTTTTCCCAGCACAAAAAATACCCGTCTACCTGGTTTTTATTTCGACAAGTGGAAAAAACTTTAAAGTTTAAGAGGATCGACTCAATTTTTCGTTCCTCTCTTTTGCTTTTGCATCAAGCTCTCTCAGTTTCAAATCAACATCAAATGTGTCCAATCCTTTCGCGGTCATTAGCCTAGAATAAACAAAAAGGTTGAACAATATTTGTTACTTTTATTTCAGAGCCAATGAAATGCAGTTTATGGTTACCTTTTAGATTCTACCAGGTGCCTTCTAAAAATGTCGTCGACTTCAGCTGCATTTGACCCTTCTCCTCTCATAGCAAGGTCGATGTCGTTCTCCTCTCGCAACGCAAAAAAGTACAGCATGAATATAGTTAAACTAGCCACAACTACTTTTGCCTTGATGCATAAAAAAAATTTCAACAATTATTTGAAACGACAAAAAGATTATTTTTACCTGGTATGGAGGTGAGTCGTCTTCTTTTTTCCCTCCGTGATAGAGTATGGGTTCAATCTAGTACTTTGATTTTATTAGTAAGGCATTTACGTTGACAATTCATGAGGTTAAGGGTTAAGATACCTTGTGAGCACCTGTAGATGAAAACTTTAATGGAAGATCAAAATCTTCTTCAGTTTTGACAGTCTTTGGATCAAAATATTTGTAATCTTTCTTTTTTTCAGACTGAACAGTTTTGGATGAAGAAAACTCTCTCGGGAAGCTAAACAAGGATGTAAAAAAGAAAACTCAATTAAACATTTCATGAATTATTAAGAAGTTTGATCGAAAAATTAGCAAAATAGTTGCATATATGTTTGAATTATTACCAGGATTGTGCTGATAGAAAATGAGAAGGTGACAAGCCATATTTGTGAAAGAATAATTTTGAACAATACATGTTTAAAAATTGTGACTATTTTGAAAATATTTCTAGAACTGAAGAAAATCTTTTCATAGCAGGTTCAGTTCAAAATTTCCATTGGCAATTTTATTTTTTATAACATCTAAAGTTACGAAAGCTGCGGTTTGTTTACATTTGTTTGTTTATGATGATCGCTCAACCCAGTCACCTTGAATTGAACTATTTTAATTAGGGTTTTGCCTTTAGCTAAATATTAAAGTAAACTGGGAGTTGAAAGGATTTGAAGAGAACGGTATTACCTTTTGAAGGTCCATAACCCTACCAGTATAGGCTAAGGATTTGTGTATATTTTATATCTATATTTGTCTGAATTTCTCAACAGCCCATTTAGTTTAGACTTTCGTCACTATAATCTTGAAAATGGACGATTTTGAATCAGTCCTGTATCTTTAGCTGGGCTGACAATAATTCTTTGAAGTTGTTTGAAACTTGGATGAGCTGCGTCAGGGGCTAGTCCAAGAATAACCGCTTCTGTCGTGGTCAGAAAACCACCTGCATCTCGAATCCTATCCAAGGCAAATTTTCTGTCTGTCACTGACCTCGAGGAGCAAGAGTCAACCACAACGTGAACGTCATACTTTCCAGTCTAGACATGAGGTCAATTAAGTTAGCCTTATGATTCTCTAAGTATTTAGAGATAAAGCTGGAACCTGTAGAAGGTCCAGAGTCGTGTGAAGAATACAAGCATGGGTTTCAATTCCGCAAAGAATTATGGAGGTTTTGGCACTCGATTCTACTTTTTCCATGAGGGCCGGGACAGC
>Ga0194133_10007310_pt1 | contig 13294 bp, 4 predicted proteins | sample TA2KigOf40mmetaG_FD_155448 | JGI IMG/M metagenome (GOLD analysis project Ga0194133, IMG submission 155448) | Freshwater microbial communities from Lake Tanganyika, Tanzania - TA2015055 Kigoma Offshore 40m | ecosystem: Environmental > Aquatic > Freshwater > Lake | place: Tanzania: Lake Tanganyika...
TATAGGGATTGAGGATGAAAAATCTTATGAGATTCAAAACAATGACATTGAAGCTCCAAATCTTCCTGATGATAAAGTACAGACAAGAACCTCTGAAAATATTGAGACAGATGAATCTGTCTCCAAGAAACCTTCCATCATTTATTCATCATATAATCAAGAGTCAATGGAAGAAAAGGAGTTGAGCCATTCAACATTTGATCTGCAATCAGTATGTTTGGAAAATAATCTGGAATTTCAAAGAGAAAAAGAAATGCAAGATATTGCAACTGATGGACCAAAAGCAGTAAATGAAGACCAACCTGTTGCAGAATCAAAAGAAATCTTGGTGGAACATGAGAATTTGATTGAAACAGACCAAAATGAAGATACTGACAAAGTTGAGAACATAACTGCAAAAGATTTTGATGCATCTGAAGATCAACAAGATAATTTAGAGCTAAAAGAATCCTCTAAAGATTTGGTCACTGAAATCCTCAGTCCTCAGTCTGATGTCAAAAGTAAAGTATCAGAAAAAAATTCTTTTGAAGAATCTCCTCAACAAGATCAAAAGGTAGATGAAGGACAAGAAAAAATAAAGATCAATGAAGTAGAGAATCATCCATTGGAATATGAAGAAGCTGCACCTTATGACACAACTGAAAAAGTTCTGCCAGAACAACAAAATGATGAAAAAAGTGTTGGAATGACAGCAGCAGATGATTCAATACCAAGTCTTGTTGAGAATGACTTAAAATCAGAGAGTCCAATAATTAATGATTGTGTAAACACTAAAGAATTATCTCTAGAGAACCAAGATGAAAACTTGTCCTTTCCAGATCAAGAAATGAAAAGTTCAGAAAACTTAAAAGATCTAAATCAGGAAACTTCTGTTGAGATCAAAGAGATAAAATCTTCTAACTGTTTCAAAGAAGCAGAAGTTGGGGATGTCCAGCAAGAATTAGAAGCAAATCTGGGCAAAGTTGAAGACAATAATACAATAGAAGAAGAAGAAGCAGGATTCCAGGAGGATCTCCCAACCAAAGACCACAACTATCAGGAGGATAAACAGGAGCTGATTGATTCCAATTTGAAGAGTAATCAGGGTGAAACCATAGGTGACAGTAAAAGATCTTGTGAAAAACTAAGCCAAGAATCTATTCCAGAAGAAGTGAAATTAGCTGTGGATAAAAATCTTAACCCTAGTGAAAGGAACTCTCAAAAGGACTTTCAAAATCATGATTTAGACCAAAAGGATTCAAAACTGGAGAGTTGTTTTTCAGAGAGCTTTTCTAACAACCAAAAAGATGAAACCACTTCGAAGGATGAGATTCCAACCATTGAAGAATATGAAATTCAAACAAGTTTAAAAAATGAGACAGAAAATAATGGCATTGTCTGTTCCTTGGATAATGAAAAGAAACCTTCAAATGAAATTCTGCCTCAAGCTTTATCAAATGAAGTTGAAAAAACTTTGAAAATTGACTCAGAAAAATCAGTCCTTTCTAAAGATCAGGTATCAACACCAAATGAAGATGAAAAACAGAAGAAGTCAGAGTCTTTGAATGTAATTTCTAAAGTGGAATCTTCAGCAAAAGCAACAACAGCAGACTTGCAGAGGGAATTTCAGATTAGGGACACAGATTCATTTTCTGAAAACAAAGAATGTTCAAGTGATACTTGCAAAAGCAGTCAAGAAACTGACTTTGAAGTTAAAGAACCTTTCCTGGCAACACAAATCTGTCCACAGAAATCTGAATCTCAAGAAGATGCAGAGGATTTGAGGGATTCAAATCAAGATGTTGATAAAGAGTCTGAAATCAATCCAATTGGTTTGACATCAGAAGAAAATTTCGAATTGATCACCCAAACCAATAATAAGTCAGATAGTTTTGATGGGAAAAGTCAAATTGAAACTATTCATGATTCTAAAGAGAACATTGACATTTCACAAGGTGAAGATGAAAGTCAAATTATTTCATCCAAGGAGTCCCAAGAGACAGTTGAAGAAAAAATAAAAGATGATTACATTGAGAGCGATGAAAAATCTGTTTCTGAAAAGTCTTCATTTGATCTATCTATGAGGGAAGAAAAATCTTTTGTTTGGGAAGAAGTAAAAACTATTTCACCAAACATTGAATTATTACCTGAAGAAATAGTTGAAAAGGAATCAGGTGAATCATTGATTGAAAAAACTGAAATTGAAGACAACACAGATTTTGATGTTGCACAATTTCTTGAGGACGAAAAACCATTTAGAATTGAGAATGAAGAAATCTCTGACAATGACAGACTAGGTTCAGATGAAAATACGAAATGGAAGAATAAACAACAAGCTTTGGAGAAAGAAGTTAATGATTTCCAAGAAGCCAAGATGTTTAAACATTTTGTAGACTCTGAAGATTTTTGTTTGGAAGCCTCAAAAAGCGAAAATGTACCTTTAGATCAGCATTTGATTACAAATGAAGTACCTGAAGAAAATCTAGGGAAAATTGAAAAATCAATGCCTGAAGCAGAACCTTTGAAAATTTCAACAACAAAACCAGAAGTCACACATGAAAAAGCATTGGATGAGCTTGATTATTTAGAGAAAGTCAACTTAGCATCAGATAATGAAAATGAAAGAGCTCCTAATATTCCATTGAGCAAAATTACTCAACCAGTTTCAGATATTGGGCTTGAAGAAGAAAAAATTTGTCATGCTGATTTGGAACCTGGTAAAAATATATGGACTAAAGTTCAAGAAAATCAAGATTCAAACCTTGAAATAGATAAAAATGTTGAAGAAAAAGGGTTAGACGAAATGAAAGGTCAGGACACAATTAAACCTAAAATTAGCCAAGAAACAACTGTAACAGTTACTTTAACAACATCTTGTGATTTTGACTCTGATGTTGAGGACCAAGAAAATATAATTTCTAATGATCATGTGTCTTTGGCAGAAGAGACTTGGCAAGAAAAATGTTCTCGGCTAGAACTTGAATCTCCACACCAAGAAGTGAAACTAACTTTGACAACATCTCTGAGTTTGACCTCAAATGCTGAATGTTTGGAGGAAGCAAAGGAAAGACTTTCAGCTTTCAGTCCTATCCCTGAAGCTCCAAGTGAAATTATTGGTCAAATACTTGTGAAGGACAACCTGAATAGTTCTGAAAAAGAACCTTCATGTGAAATTACCAATCAAAAACTTTTGGATGACAACCTGGATAGTTTTGAAGGAGGACCCTCAATTGAAACTGCCAGACAAAGACTTGTGGAGGACTGCAAAGACAGTTCCATTACAACACCTGAAAGCGAAAATCACCAAAAACTTATAGAAAGCAACCTTGTTTGTTCCATTCTTGAGGCTTCAATCGACACTTCGACACAAAAAATTGAGGTTGAAAGCTCATTTCTGGAGTCACCCAGCAGACATGCCTCTCAAAAACTTGCAGAGGAAAACAATGAGACTTCTTTATTAGAAATTTCAACCGAAGTTATCTCTCAAAAACTTGCAGATGGGAGTTTTGAAAGTTCCAAACCAGAATCATCAAGTGATATTCTCCCTCAAAAATTTGGTAATAATAACTTGGATAATTCAAGGCTAGATTCTTCAAGTGAAATTTCTTCTCAAAAATTTTTAGATGGTTCCAAATCAGATGCTTCAAACGAGACTCACCCTAAAAATCTTTTGGAAGACAACTTGGATGAGTCAAAGTCAGAGCTCTTGAATAGAATTGATCTTAAAGAACTTGCAGGAAACAGCCTAAGTGAAATTGTCGAAGGCAAACTTATTAATTCTGATCAAAAAACCTCAGCTGATATTGTCACTCAAATACTTGATGAAGATTGCCTGAATAGTTCAAAACTGACAGGTATAAAAGAAATTCCAATTCAGAAACTTGTGGAAGACATACAGGATAGTTCTAAACCAGAGCTTGGAATTCAAAATCTCCCTCAAAACCAAGAGAGCTTTGATCAAGACTCCTCGCCTGAAATTCACTTTCAAAAACTTGTGGAAAGAGACCTGGAAAATAGTTTAACCCTTAAATCTGCAGGTGTTGAAGATGAAAACCAAAAGATTTCTTTACCTAAATCTTCAAATGAAATTCTTACTCAAAAACTCGACCAAGGTAATTTAGAAGGCTCCATTCTGGAACCTTCTGATGAAATCCAAACTCAAAAAACTGAGAGAAATAACTTAGATAGTCCAGTTTCAGAACCTTCAAATGAAATTATTAGTCTAGATTTTGAGGATGTTAATCCAGATTCCAATGGTTATAAAACTGAGGAAAAATTAAAATCAGTTCAAAAAGAGGCTCCTTTGCAAGAGGTTAAAATCATTTTGACATCCTCTCAAAGTATTGATGAGATTGAAAATATAAAGAAGCCTGAGGTTAAAGAAATAAATGCTGACCAAGAGCTAGAAGAGAAAAATAATGATGAAGAATTTGAAGAGAAAATTGCTGAAATCGAAATTCCAGTAATGGAGATTGACTTAAAAGAATCTTTGAATTCTCAGACAAAAGCATCCAGATGCACTGCAACAATATTGGAAAGAGGTCTGGATGGGAGTGAATCAAAAATGATTTCAAACTCTACAATAAACTCAATTTGTGTGAGTTCAGAAGTTTTGTCTGGGAGAACTGAGATAGATGATGAAACTAAAGAATTTCCAATCAATAAGAGCCTCTCAAACAAAGACCAAGTTTTAAATGACTTTGATGATATTACACCCAAGCAGTCAAAGTCATCAGAGGAAAACAATCTTATAATTTCAATTGGAGATGAGAAATGTTTAGACAAATGTCAAGACTCAACAAGTTCAAAGATTCCAGTGATCAACATTCAAGATGAAGTTATAAAAAATGACATCCAAAAGACTTTGGATTTCAAAGCAAGAGAGGAGAGATTTGACAACATTGATTTGGACCTTTCATTTGATGGAAGTTCTTCGACAATTCCATTCAGTATAGAAAAGAGTTGTGAGTTTGACAAGGTGGAAATGATAAAGGAAGGAAATGAGCTTGAGAGAAACATCACCTATGGAGATGTGATAGGAAGTATTGACAAAGAAAATTCATCATCTAAATCCATTCTTGAAAAAGTTAGGATTGAACAACCAATATCAGATTCAGAAAATATTTCTGATCAAAAGAATAAGAAATTTGATGATGGAGTGCTGGAAGCCTCTTATCTTGAAAGTTTTTCTGAAGTTGAGAATTCAGATTTGGCTTCAAATAACAGTGCTGTCTTAAAAAAGTCTGGAAAATCTTTAGCCAAAGTAGGGATGCTCCATGAAACTGATGAACTACTTACTGATTTTCAAAACACAGAGGAAAAATCTAAACATTCAAGAGAAGTTGAGAAAATTTCTGATTCAAACTCTGACAGCAAAGGATCTGCTAAGTTTGAGAATCTAAAGCAACCTGAAGAAACAAATATGGCTTGTAAAGAAGTAGAAGATATTTCATTTCAGGAAGTTACTGTTTCACAATCTGGTATGAAGGAAGACAAAGAAGATGTCGAAATGGCAGGATTTGACACAGAAACAACAATGAATGTAAATGAAACATGTCGAGCAGAAGTGAAACTCACACTCACAACATCACTGAGCCTCACATCCCATCTTGAAGATTTCGAGGAGATGAAAGCAGTTTCAAATACTTCTACTAAAAGTCACATGGAGAAAGTAAAGGAAGATGAAATCAGGACAGATCAAGAAAAAGTTTTGGAAATTCCAAGGCAAGAAGTAAAATTAACACTAACCACTTCATTAAGCCTACCCTCAAACATTGAAGGGGATTGTGATGAACTGCAAGAAGAAAACATAAAAACCTTGGACAATGGATACAAAGGTATTAAAAATCACCATCAAATTGAAGCTGTTAAAGAGGTAAAAGAAATAGAGTTACCAATAATTGAAACTGAAGGATCAATTATCAACCAGGAAGTTGATTTGTTGAAGGAAGAAGAGCACAAAGAAGGTATAAAACTATGTAATTTTGAGGAAGAAAGGCAACAAACTCAAATTGATCAGAATAATCAAACCTTTTTGAGTCAGTCAAAAGTGGAAGATATCATCCATGAGTCAACAGAAATTTCAACCAAAACATCAATTGCAGATATTAAAATTCATAATAGTGAAACTGCCCAAGAGTATGTGAAGTCAGAAATTGAGACAGAAAAGTCAATCCAAGAAAGCATCACTTTTACTGACAAACCTTTGGAAGAAAATTATGATGAAATAGTTGGTGAATTTGATCCAGAAAGTGAGAGGAAATTTGAAATTTTGGAATCTTGTTTCACACATGCTTTGATGATGATGGATGAAGATGAGAAATCAGAATATCTTGAAGTTTCTGATAGAAAAAATCCAGATTCTAAACCAGATGAGATTATGACTACTCAGACACAAATCAAAGCTGAAAATTTTGAATCACAACAGAAATGCATTGATATTGAAATGAAATCAGAGGGAGCATTAGAAGAAAGAAGTGTTGGATCAAAAGCAATCGATGAATACCCAACTTTAGCTCAAATATTTGAAACTAAAGCTGCTATAAAAGAATCAGTTCAAATAGAAAAATCTAATGAAAGTATTTCTGAAAAGACATTTGACAAAAAAGATGACTTATTTGAATCCAAAGTTTGTTTTGAATTGGAAAAAGAAAAACTTGAAACAATTGGAAATCTCAAGCCAAAAGAGGAAAAGATTTCTCAAGATGAAAAAATAAAGTTTGAAGAAATTTTCAAAGTTGACTTCAATTTAGTTTTATCATCTTTGGAGAATAAATATCCTGAAAAGAAGAAGTCTCCAAGCTTTGAACTTGAATCTGAAAAGTCTACAAATGATGTAGAAGATGATGAAAGTTCACTTCAAAAGTATTTTGAAAAAGAAGTTGAAATATCTACAAAAGAACAATGCTTGGAAATGAAAAGTACTAAATCAACAACAACCACAACAATTGTAACTAAAATTGAAAAAGTTGATTCAGATGGGAACATAATTGAGTCTTCAACAGTTATTCGAACTGCTGGAAATGAAGAGATTGTGGACGAAGCTGAAAAAATGGTAATTTTGTTTATTATTTATGTAGACTTACTCTCAGTGCGCTTACGTATGGAAGGAAGCGATGCCAGTCAAATCTTGTATAATTAACCCATCTTTATGAGCGATACTCACTTTTATGGAATAAAAGACGGATGTAAAAGATGCTCATAATACTTTGTTGGGGTTAGATGTAAACACTTGTTGTTACTCACACACAAATATCAAAATAATCCTGAAGGGTGTGTTCTAACAATCTACTCTTAGTAACTTAAATCTAAGCACATAGAGAAACAACTAGATAAGGTTCTAAAGGCATGTGAGACTGGAGCGTGCTGATCAGGGGCACTCGGGAATCTAATGTGGATAAAAGGTTGCGTGATCAAAATAGTAAAATGCTGTAACTTAAACCTAAAATGCTGAGATTCGTGTGTGATATCTACATTTATTTCAATTGTGAACTAAGATTTCATTCTCTTTTCATTCGGTTTAAAGGTGCAATCCTGGGGTAGACCTCTTGCTCTCCCAAGCCCTTTGAATCCAGCCTCTTCTCAAAGAACGGCCAAAGGTCAGAGCACTGGAAGAACCCAAGCATCACGAGAAAGAGTTGGAAGAGGAGATCAGAATTCAAATCCAGTTTATTTAGATTTGGCTTATGTTCCTCACCATGGAGATTCAAATTATTCAGGTCAAAATTTAAATTTATTCTAGTTTTCAGATTCTGGATTCCTAATGATCATTTTTCTTTCATTCAATTTACAGATATTGAATTTTTCAAGAAAGTCCGTGCTAGATATTACGTTTTCAGTGGGGTTGATCCCAGCAAAGAGGTTCTAAATGCCCTCCTTGAGGGAAAGAAGACATGGGAAAATAAAGATTTGGGTACCAAAAACTTTTGCATAGACAATCAATGCTGGATTTTTTATTAGTGAATGTTAATTCCAGAGGTAACCATTATTCCAACCTATGATTCAGATGTATTGGGCTACTGGGTTGCCGATAATGAAGAGGCTTTGATGGACCACAAGATTGACCTTGCACCCTCAGCAAGCCGTTGCACCATAAACCTACAAGATCACGAGACAAGTTGTGCAGCATATAGATTAGAATTTTAAGGAAATGATAAAGTTAGAGCAATTTTCAAGTATTAAATATTTTAATTTGATTGATTATGAGAAAAGACTTGTTTAATTTCCAACTAAAAGTATTTATTCAGATTGACTTTAGTAATATATTGTTTAATTATTATATTGTGTTTCCTGCACAAAAATGTTAGATTACAGATTATTAATAATATATCTTTGTAAAAATGTCAAAAAGCTTGATTTTTAAAAGTAAAAGTTAGACAATGAAGTTTGGGTCTGATCAAGTAAATTGTAAAAGTAGAATAAGAGTTATCAATTTTTAGGCGCAATGATTTATTCATAGGTTCTTTGACAATATGGGGAAATATTTCCGGAAAGCAATTTTATTTAATCAGTCAAATAAATAGTTGACTAATTGGGAAACTTTATTCTGGATTAGTTTCCTTAAGTTATTGGGATTTCCACGGCTCACATTTCTTGTCTGATGTCTAGTATTAACAATCATTTGTGTGAACTTAGAACTTCATCCTATCCCTGATAAGGTTAGGGTATAAAACAGTATCAGTAGTGTTAAGATGGGATTCAGTTGGATAAAGATTGAAAGAAAGCAACGTTGTTTCTCTTACAGTTGAAGTTTGACAACTTGATACCGTGATCTTTCGCCCAATACAAGTTTCCCCAATCAAGTTCGCCGAATGTAAAAGTTTGCCTAATGTACAAGTTCGCGCAATGCAACTTTATTGCTTACCTAACCTAACCAGACCCAACCAACACCCCCTAACCTAACCCTGGGGGGGCTACAAATTACATTACAAACTACAAACTCATTCTATGAATGAGTTTGTAGTAAAAATGCAATAAAAATCAACATGAAAAAAGTAGGTGGGGGGGAGGGGGGGGGTTACTGGGGAATTGATTGGGTGAACTTGTACATTGGGCGAACTTGCATTAGGCAAAAGATAGTAGACTCTGACAACTTACTAAATGAATTTGAACACAAAACAAGTCATCGTAAGAATTAAAATTTGCAGAATATTGAAAGGGTTAAAACCATTCAAAAGATCCAAATTTTAAACAGGATCAAGTTTTTGATTTTGGTCTGTAGATTGCCAGCAGATTATCATACAGATGATATATCTCTGAAACTTGTCTTTGTTTGAGTCTAGAATGGAGTATCACTCATGAGTATTTTTTAATGCACAAGATAAGTGACAGCTTCTTATATAGGCCCCTTTTTTGGCTGGGATTTGGAGCTTATTCATGTTTTTCTTACCAACCTGGGGTCAAAGACCGTTGAATGCAAGCTGATTTTTTCTATGAAATTCACACAAAGGTTCCGTGAACAGTGGTGATGGGCAGGCAAGAGGCCTCCCTGGTAGCTAGGCAGGGAAGATTTTGCATGTGTTCCATAGATTTGATGGCACCAAGAATTTGGATGAAGTCTAGACTTATTGGCATGAGGTCTAGACTATCAGGCAACATAAGTACATAGGAGGCTAGACAAAGTGTCGCCACATCTAGACGGTCCGTTAACCAAAGGCACAGAATAAACAATTAAAGATTGCTGCCGCCAAAGTTTTAAAAGGATAGACAAGGAAGAGAATAAGTCAATAATCGATACTTTATGAAAGAAAAATATATACAAGTAAATTCATCATGTTCTTTAAAGTTAATACTTAGATTGAATGCCCACCAAAGAACCTTACTGTTAGGCTTTGGTGACCCTTCCACCCTACTATGTGCATCCCTATCCGGAAACTTACAAGATCTTAATAGCTGAGTATGTTTGGAAGTGAGTTTAGTTGATAGAAGATTTAAGTAAGCAGGACTGTTAATCTGTGAGGAAAAAGTCTGACAATAAGTTGCAGCATTATTCAAGTTATCTAGATGATCTTAAAACAGATTAGGAAGCAACCATTTGACCATAAGAGAGATTTATGACAAACATATATATGTTTTGTTTGATGTTATTTGAGTAATTTGTCATTGTAAAATAAGTTTCATCTGAACAAGTGAGAAATATGAGAAGGAAACATCTTCTTGTCTGAAGATGTTGTTGCTGAGATCTTTAACTGGTGAGGAAAATCTTATTCTCAGACTATTCTTATTATTATAAATATATTATACTATATATTTATTTCGGTCAGATGTCAATCAATAATTCAAATGTTGTTGTTCTGATATTTTTCCAGGTCTAGAAATAGTCAAAAAGGAAGGAAAAGTATAGTTTGGTTGAAAAATTTTTTTTCCTAAAAAAGTAACTTTTAGGAAAGAGGTTATCTTGTTTCAAGGCGAACCATGAATTGTCAATTTTCTGAAAACTTCTCACACAAAATAAATTTTCCTTTTAAAAGATTAAAAAACTGTTTTTTATCTTACATCAACGCACAAAAAAAATCATGTACTCAAAAGTCAATTTTTTATGTGAGAATACTTAAATTCCAACAAAAAAGGGGATTAAATTTAACTGAACCAAAAATATGGACCATATTTTTAATGATAGTGCCATAAAAAACAGAATTGGGTATTATTTAAAGTCTAATTGATTCATTTTTTAATAATTTATCTTAAAATTGATTTGAGTTAATAGATAATAGAAAAATGCCATAATTATCCCAAAAGCTTCAAATGTACACATTAAGTGAAATTTTTGCCTTAAAAACCCGGCCGAAATTAGGCTGTGTAAGCACGATTGAATGAGGTTTTATGATTTTAAGGTGTTTACAACAAAATTTGTACCATTAACACGTGCATTCTGGTGTGCCATGTGTTAACAAGGGCGATACACCTAAAAGCGGGTGGACACACCTGAAAGTTGGCATAAACTGTGTCCTATTTTCGGTAATGAAATGAAGTTTTTTAGGTCCGCAAGATGTTGATCAAATCAGTTTTTTTTGCCTTTCTTGCAATTTTTTTCCAAAAATGTACAGTAGATAGAATAATTGTTTCGGATATATAAAAAAATGTTTCTTTAGTATTTGTTTTCCCCTCCCCCTATGGATCTTTTTTTCATTTAAAATCTTGGCATCTTTTGGGTAAGTGTACAAATGCATGAGCGGCTGTCACTCTTGTGCCAGTCCATGAAGACAGTTTTTATTTGAGGACAATGAACGTGATATGAAAGCTAAGATTTTAATTTGGCAGATCATTATTCTAACTTGTACTTACAGAAGGTCAAAAAACAACAAATAGATAAATGGTATAATGTTAAATTTTTTGCACAAAGTTAACTTTACAAAATTATTGGTACATTTGCTGATGAAAGATCTTTCTATGTCAATAACAACTTTGCAAGAAGTCAAGGAAAAAAAAAGTTCTAAAGCTATCCATGAATATGTGATGGGTTTGGGTCAAGAATTTTTGACCCGGGTCGGGTCATTTTTTTGCTGCTTTCAAAATTTGTTTTTTATCTTTTAAAGTGCGCCTTAGTAATTTTTTTATTCATTAAAGGTAAACTGTTTTTGGCTGAGAATCACTTGTTATTTTTCGGCAACCCGGGGTCAAAGGTTGCCTGGAGGCTGGAGCTGCTGGGGTTTGAACACTGGACCCTCAGATTCCCAGCCTGATGCCATGATCATTGACCACGGTGACTTCTTTCTTTCACCCACAGATGAAACAAAAAAATGATACTATCTTGTTTCGCCTAATCTAAGTTTGCCTACTACTTTTCGCCCAATGCCGTTTCGCCTAATCCAAGTTCGCCCAATGGTTCGCCCAATACGAAAAAAAAAATTGCTAACATAACCTAACCCTACGGGGCTACCTAACCATGCGGGGGTACCTAACCCTGCGGAGCTACCTAACCCTGCGGGGCTACCTAACCCTGCGCGCTCGTCGACCCGTTTTTTTTTCGTATTAGGCGAAACGGCATTGGGCAAAACGCGCATTAGTCGAAACGGCATTGGGCAAAAAGTAGAAGGCGAACTTAGATTGGGCGAAAGATAATAGACCCAACAAAAAATGTTTTTATTTACCTTTTGACATGTGTAAATCAAATACAACAGGTGAACAAACAGAAGAGGATTGAAAAGCAATCAGCCAGGGTATACATTTTCGTAAGAGTGTTTATGCAGCAAGGTGTGATGTAAAACTCTAGAATAAAAGGATCAAAGAGAGCCTTTTATACTTTTTGTGTTCAGGCTGGCCAGATTTGGGTTATGGTTACTGCTTGTGGCAATTACTTTAAATGGAAAACGATGCAGGTGTGCTTGTAATTTCAGTTGGTTTTTTATGATGGGTTAACAATCAGGTATTAATTTATTGAAAGGAATAGAGTGGTTTGTACTTCATTTAAAATGAAAGGGTGGAGACTTCATATTATTTCAATTTTGCTTTATTTTAGCTGTCTACATAGATTTGTATGTCCTTGGGGTAAAAGCTCTAAGAAAACGTAATTATATTTTTATTAGAAATGGGCCCTGACCCTACCCGACCCCAAGCTTACTTTTGACCAGCAGTAAATAAGAGGCCAACCCGGCTTTGATCCGGGAACTTTTTGACCTGATCCGAAGAGATTTTTTTTACCTGAAAGGCATAAAATTTGACATTTTAGGGGAAATTTTCCAAACCCAAATCATAGATGGCTGACCCGACCCGACCCAACCCGGGTCAAAAAAATTTGACCCAGACCCATCACTAGTTTTTATACTTCGAAAATGCTTTTATTTTCCCTTACTGAGATTTTGACATCAGAAAATATTCAAGAAATTTTATTATCACTTTTTCATAAGTTGAAAATACATTTTTCAAATTATCTCATGTTTTTATGACATTCTGAAAAAGGAATTTTTTAAATTGGCAATCTTGTCTTTATAATGTCCTGACCTAGCGGGCAATTCAAAAACCCAATATTTTGTTGGAAAAAATGTGATAGTATAGATCATTTAGAATCAGATACAAAATATTAATTTCTGAGGAAAAAGTCTTGATTAATTGACACTCATTTGACATTTACTTGAAGCTTTGAGGAATTAAGTTTGTAGTAATTAGTTTGGAAATATATTAAGTACTAGCTGAGGTACACAGCGCTGCCCGGGTTAATTTGCTTTCATTTAGTAAACAGTTTTCAAAAATTTGTCCTTCAGAATTTAGTATTTTAGTCGTCCCAGGGCCAGGGGGGTGAGGGGGCGGGGGTCAAACCTGCACCAAAACCTTCCTTGGACAAGTGGAGATATGCACACAAAATGTCATCAAGATTGGT
>Ga0194133_10007311_pt1 | contig 13291 bp, 17 predicted proteins | sample TA2KigOf40mmetaG_FD_155448 | JGI IMG/M metagenome (GOLD analysis project Ga0194133, IMG submission 155448) | Freshwater microbial communities from Lake Tanganyika, Tanzania - TA2015055 Kigoma Offshore 40m | ecosystem: Environmental > Aquatic > Freshwater > Lake | place: Tanzania: Lake...
CACCGTTTATCTCAACGGCAAGAAGATTTGTGCGACTGCCAATACAAGTTGTTCAGTGCCTCGAGTCCTAGGCCCAGATGCAAATATTGAAATCATTTCAAATGGTGGCGATCGCACGATAAGCGAACGTGTGGATGCAACTTTCAAGCAGACTGCGCCTGTCGCGATTACTCGCATTGTTAGTGCTACGATCACTAAAGCAACTCTTTCAAGAGCTGATACCAAGGCCCTCGATAAGGTTGTAGCACTTATTAAGAGTCAAGGTTTTGGAACGGTAGTGATCTCTGAGATTACAACCACAAGTAAGACCAAGGCTAAGGCCGATGCAAGAATTGCAGCTATCAAGAAGTACATTGATGCCAAGACTGGTTCTGAGAAGATTATTTTTGAGGTTGTTCCATCAACAACCCGAACTCACTTCAACAATATTTCCGTTAAATGACCCCCAAGGATACTTTTCAGGGCTACCGCTTGGGGTTGGCATACCTAAAGCCTAAGACCAAGACCGCCAAGACCGCCATCATTTGTGAGATGACAATCTTGGCGATGTTGGCGGTCTTACCCCCCATAGTTCTTAAACTGCGGAGATGTGCGCGTTGGGATACGCGGGGTGGTGCAAATGCATTTGCCTCGAGCTTTTACCCCATACCCATTGATGCCGGCGAAGTTTGCTAATCCCCACCTTGTATGGACACAAGAGCACACATCAGGAATGAATGTTGGCTTTGTGGTGTTGTATGGTCTTGTGAAAGGTCTATTGGTTAGCAAGCCACCGGTCTTGCCAAATCCTTTTCTACCTATTCTTAAAGAGCAAGAAAGAATCCAAAGAGCTCTTGAGCCAATGATTGAACAAAGCAACCGCATTGCAAGGCTCATTGCCTCTTATTGCAAAGACCCCAAATCAAGATGTGAAATGCACATTTACCGCAAAGCCGAGCAGGGCAACACCCCATCAATTGCCAAGATTCTGCAACGCCTAATCAATTACCTATCTTTCTTAAACATCATTCAATCGATCAATTCACACCCTCAAGCTAAACCAAACAAAGTTTCATCGCGGTTGCACTCTCTTGGCGTTATACCTTGCGCGCCAAATGCCTTTGCGTAAGAGGCAACCAACCAAATAACTATCGGTTCGCCTCACTTAGCTAGGGCGAGCAATGCCTCAAAGACCTTTGCCCTTGTAGGTGAGCAACCAATTAAGGCAAAGAAATGAACACAATTGAACAAACCGCAACCAAACTTGGGGTGACACCAAGGCACATTCGCCGGTTGGTAAGTGAAAGACGAATCAAGCATTACAAAGTTGGCAAGTTTATTCGCATCGGTGATGAGCAAATTGCCGAATACCTTGAGAGCAATCAGCGCGAGGTGGCACAAAGATGAGCCAAAATAGCTACGCCCCCACCATCCAAGCAGGGGCGCAATCAATCAACGCGCAAAGTATTTCACCATTCGCCGACAATTGGCAAAGTATCACCGCAATGGGATTTTCAATTCATCCTCTTAGACCAAATGAGAAAATACCAATGGTGGGAGAGTGGCAAAAGAAAGCCACAAAAGACCCGATTCAATGTCACCAATGGGCAGAGCAACACCCAAGTGCAAACATTGGGATTGCCACCGAGCTTTCGGGCATTGTGGTTGTCGATTGTGACACTCCAAAGGGCAAACCAAGACCTGCCAATTGGCAAATTGATGGCATCAACGATGGGGCAGATGTGCTTGCCTATTGTGCCGAGCAAGTAGGTGAGAGCTTTCCAACAAACACTCTTGCGGTTTGGACACCAAACAAGGGTGTTCATCTCTACTTTCGCGATGAGGGCAAACCCATCAAACAAGGCGCACAAGTCAATGGCTTGTGGCTTGTTGATACTCGATCGATTGGTGGAAACATTGTTGCGCCAACAAGTGTGCTTTCTAATGGCACTTATCAAATGGGAGATGTTCGAGAGATAGCACCATTGCCAAATTGGATTCGCAACTTAATCTCACCGCGCGTTGAAATCTTTGAGCAAGTCATAACGACAAGGCAAGCCTCTTATCCGGCAACCTTTGAATCAATTGAAAAGCAACTTAGTCGCCTTGAGAGCGCAAGAGAAGGCACTCGCAACGATACATTGGCAAGCGTTGCATTTACTTGCTCACTCATTGTTCAAGGTAATCCCAAGATAAACGCCAATGAGGTAATGGTGCGCTTGCAATCAATTGCATTGGCAATCGGTCTGCCAAGAGGAGAGGCAATTGCAACCATCAAATCTTGTTGGAGCAATGCAATTAGAAAGGGCGGGGTGCGAAATGTTGGATGACCTAGACCCATCACTTGCCAATCTTGCGCAAGAAACACCACAAGAGGGCGCGGTTGCAATAACCAAAGCTCTAAGTGAATACGAAACCGAGGATGTGCAATGGCTTTGGCATCCCTATTTGCCGATTGGCAAGCTTGTAATCATTGAGGGGCATCCATCCCTTGGCAAGAGCACTCTCACTTGTGAAATTGCATCTATTGCAACAAGAGGCAGGGCATACCCTTGTGGCACATCTAATCAACCAATGAATGTGTTGATGGTGGCAGTTGAGGATGCACCGAGCGACACAATAAAGCCAAGAGTGCTTGCCTCTAATGGTGATGTCGATCGAATTAGATTTCTTGAGGGCATCAAGCTTCCAATGACACTTGGAGAATCAACCACCGACTTATCTGAGCAATCTCACATTGAGGCGATTAGAAACGCAATCCAAGAGCATCAAATCGGAATTGTGATTATTGACCCATTGATGGGCTTGGTTGGTGATTCAAGAGATACTCACAAAGACCAATCAATGCGACAAATAACCACCCCATTAACCAAATTAGCCAAAGAGGAGAGGGTGACAATCATTCTTGTTCGCCACCTTACAAAGGGCGGTGGCAACCAAGCTATCTTGCGAGGCGGTGGCAGTATTGCAATTGCCGGTAGCGCGCGCGTTGTGATGCTAATTGCCAAAGACCCTCAAAATGAGCAAAAGAGAGTGTTGGCAATGGTAAAGAATAATCTCGCACCATTTCAACCATCTCTCTCTTTCCACATTGTTAATGATGTGACAAACAAAGCTGGCAGAATTGAATGGCTTGGTGAATCACAATTAAGTGCCGATGATTTGTTGCAAGTTCCAATTGGTGAGGATAAGTCTGCACTTGACGAAGCAAAAGATTTCCTAATTGCGGAACTAACCAATGGTGCAAAGTCATTCAAAGCGATCGAAGCTAATTCAAGAGAGTGTGGCATTTCCCAAAAGACACTTGAAAGAGCAAAGAAAGAGCTCAAGATTGAATCAAAGAAAAGCAAAAGTGACTTTGGCTCGGGGTGGAATTGGCACTTGCCATCTCAATACCACCCTAATGACCCGCTTCAATAACCAACAAACAAGCTACTTAGGAGCATTATTAGCCAAGCACTTGCACAAGGCAGGTGCTTGGAGAAAGTAAGGAGAAAATGGCAAAGCGACAATTTGGAAACATAAGGAAATTGCCATCGGGCAGGTGGCAAGCAAGCTATTGGCACAATGGGGTTCGAGAAAATGCTCCAACCACATTTGCAACAAAGAAAGATGCAGACTTATTTCTTGCCTATGTTCGCAAAGGCATTGATGATGGCACTTGGAAAAGAAAGAATGAGGGCAATCAACCACTTGCTCCATTTGCTCTCCAATGGCTTGAATCAAAGAAGGGCACCATACGCCAAACCACTTTTGAGGATTATGAGAGGCTCATCAAGCTTCACATCATTCCCAAGTGGGGCTCTTTCTCACTTAATTCAATCAAGCACATTGAGGTGCAAAATTGGATTAACACTCTTTCTAGTGGTTCAGCTCGCAAGGTGAAATCAACAATGAATCAAGTGATGATTGAGGCAATACGCAACGGCATCCTTGAATCAAATCCTTGTGAATACTTAAAGACAAGGCGCACCTCAAAGTATCAACCAAACATCCTTACTTTGGAGCAATTGAAAGCTCTATTTGAGGAGATACCACCGCGCTATCGTCTATTTGTTGCCACTCTTGGACTTCAAGCATTGCGGTTTGGTGAGGCTTGCGCCTTGCGAGCTATGCGCATTGGAGATGAAATGTCCATCGCCGAGAGTGTCACCAAAGTGCGCGGTGGCTACGCTTGGTCAGAAACAAAGACCTATGAAACGCGCCTTGTGTCTATGCCACCAAGCTATAAAAAAGAACTCATTCTTTATTTGCAAGAAAACAACTTGCAGGGTGATGACTTGGTCTTTACGACCGAAAAGGGCAGTTCGATCGATAATCGCAATTTCCACAAAAGGGTGTGGCGACCTGCAATTGCGCGATTGATTGAGAAAGGCATCTTGACCCAATACATAGTGCCCAAAGACTTGAGAGCTACCAATCTCTCTATTGTCGCCGATGCCTTTGGCATTGTTGAGGCACAAAGGCGAGGTGGGCACTCAAATGCCAATCTCACCTCAAAGCACTATGCAAGAGCCCTTGCCGGTAGAGATACCCAAGTTGCCAATTACCTTGATGACTTGATGACAAAGCAACCAGCTTTGGCACTTGCTAATTAAGATGTTGCACACAAGTTGCACAAAAAGAAAAAGCTAAACAATTTAATAAGTAAGAAACAAGAAAAAGGCATTTGAACTGCACTTTCTTGGTGGGGCAGGTAGGGCTCGAACCTACGACGACCGGATTATGAGTCCGGGGCTCTAACCAACTGAGCTACTGCCCCTTGTGCGTTTCTCGTTCGAAACAGCAGGCGAGAAGGGTTTCATCTTAAGTCTTGTTTAGTCAATTTTAGGATATTTAAGGGCATTTGTGGGACAGATATGGGACAGATTCAGTAATGGTTTGACATCAAGCTTCCTCGGGAAGATGCCTTGCAAGAAGAAAGATAAGAAAGAATGGAAGCACTGAGTATCCACCCAAGCGCATACTTAGTCTAGTCCTGCGGTCCCAAATATCATTATTAGATAACTTAAGAATATAAATAAAAACTTGTGAGACTAATATTGAGAGAAACTCCAGCTCACCATCCTCTAAATGACTGAAGTCATACTCTGATGCGTAACCAAGTATTTCGCTGGGAAAACCCATTCCGAAGTCCTTTTGCACTTTAACTCTTTTGAACGACTTTCCCGTTACAGGCCATGTGTCAGATTCAAATTGAGAAGGCAAGAATGCAACGGATAGGTGGGGTCTAAAGATACTTTGTATCTGCGCATAAAAACGTTCAGCTTGAACACCAAGAAGTTCAACATTTTTTTGGTAAGAGAATCTGTGATCTTGAGGCTCCCTACCGAGCAAATTGTAGATATCCCAAACCTCCTTCTGCGAAATTTTTTTCTCTAAGACGAGGAAATAAGCCATCCAGTTGAATAAGTCCCAGGCATTGTTAATAATCTCGGGAGCGAAGTCTGGAGATTGCTCACCTTCACAGGAGGATAAAAAGTGACCAAGTTGACTTAGAGGCAAAGTATTATTTTCAGATATCTTCATTGGATTCTTGAACAGACTCATGCTGATACTGCTATGCCGCCTCTGGGCGAAGCGCTCCAATCAGAAATTGAGCCAAGAAACAAGCAGCGCCAAGAGCTAGCATGGTTAAGCCATGAGTAAATCCATTTCTTGCCCATCCAATCAAAAAGGCAATCGGGGTTGCGAACGCTGGAGGCGTAAAGGCCATACCCACAGTTCGAGGAAAGAGAAATACACCAAGCAAAAACCAAAACCCAATTACAGCTAGACCGAATAAGACCCCACTTCCAAAAGGTGAATCTGAATCAGGCCCAGACCATGCAACTCCCAAAAAACTAAAAAGCAGTCCGATCCCAGCAAGCCCACCAATCACTATTGGCTCCTTTGTCTCTATCAGGCACTAGAGACAAAGCTACTCCAGAAGACTCATTTATCGTAGAGTCAAAGTCCACTTTCTCCTCTCATTACTTGTTGACTAATGAGCATCAGAGAGCCAGTCATTTATCTGTGCCTTATTTAATAAGTTGGAAGTCAAGGGGTATCTCATCCTTACTTTTTGAGCAAAGTAAGTACAGCATCTGCCCTGTGATGGAGGAGATCCGCTATTTTTGCCTAGCCTGTCTGGGAACTGAGTTCTACATGGCCACCTTGGACCTTATCGATGGGACAGAGGCCTGGGTGCATATGTGCGTTGAGTGCAATATCAGGATGGAGTATTCGGGAACTGACGGCAAATAGTTTTTGTCACTCCTTGGCTTTATGATTATTACAGGTCAAGAAGCAACCGAAAAGCCCTTTAGCTTGGTTGCTACCAACCCGCATCCTCTGCGCCTGGTGGTACTGAAGGAAGACCTGCTGATGATTATGGACTCCATCAGATGAGCAGGAGGGTTAAATGGGAAAGATTATTCTTACGGGTATTTCTTGGGGCTCACACAAATTTTCACTGGAATATCCTTCTATTAAGGGAAAGATAAAGTGCTTTGCAATCTGCACCTGTGGTTATCAGGTAGAGATACTTCACTTTGAAAGTTGGGGAGGATCAAGACAAGTTCAGTTTGAGTGGGATAAACACATTAGCGAGATACTTTAGCTTTGCTTAGGGAACCATATATCAGTAAAAGACGTGTGTGGCTGAACTTTCTGTGCTTATTATTTTCTCTCTCCACTTCATCAAATCTGCTGCTTTAGCTGACTCTCTGCAATCAACGACTATAGCTATAGAAAACTTGTAGCCAAATGATGAATAGAGAATTGATTGTCCAATAGCCTTACTAAGGGAAGTCCCAGGATCAACTTCTCGAATTAACTTAACTTCGAAAGCCACCAACTTTTCTTCATCGGTGACCACCGTGAGATCTGGGAAGAACGATATCTTGTTCCATACAACGGGGTGTACACCTGGGCCTCCGTCACCTCGAACATATAAACCTGGTTTCGCTAGCTGTCTAACTTTTTCACGCAACCAAGGGAGAAGGACCTCCGCTGTAAATTTCTTTTCCTCCCAAACTGAATTAACAGCAGGAAATTCCAGTTCCTTGATCCATATATCCGTGTACTCAAGGAGTCTTTTGAACTGCTCGTCACTTAAGCGCAATTAGAGCCTAGTTATCCAAGGGCGATTCAATTGCTTCTTGTAGTTGTTCCAAAATTTGAGTTCTATCAAAATCTTGCGACTTTGCATCATATAGCGCTCTGTAGACTTGTTTTGCTCCAGCCAGACCAGCCATGCCAAGCCATTGCTCACGACGTAGGTCCACCTTTGTTGCTATGTGTCTCAGAATCTGATCGAAGTCCTCTTGTTCAGGTTTTCTTTGTTCAAGAAGGTCATCAATAACGACTGCACCTAGGCGAGCAAAAGCATTCAGGCCAATTGCTTGCAGCAATATGAAGTTTGTACGGTCTTGCCAAGCATGTGGAAAGGCATTTCTTACCGCAAACCAGAATCGGTTCAGAAGAGTTAAACGATAGGTAGCCATGGTGACAAGCGTTTCTTCGGTCGCATTCGGATTCGTGTCGGTACTGAAGTGACGGTCCATCTCCTGAGACTCTTTTAGAGTAGTCGCAATAGTGCTCTTAAGGGCATTTATTTTTACCGGGGGAACCGTCATTCCCGCTTGCCTGAAGACTTTCTTATCTCCCCCAAAGAATACGAGATTCTCGAATGCATGGGATGTTGTTGACAGCTTTTGCGCTAGCCACAAAGCCAAACCGCTCTCACTTTGAAGCAATTGTCCAGCCCCTTGTAAGCGAAGGCGAATGGTATCTAGATGCGCAGTGTCCATAGACTTCTGTTCACCATTGATATCCCTGAAGAGGGCTCGTTCTTGATCAGCATTTAATCCAACAAACAAGGCGAAAGGAACGACTGGGAATGTCTCTTCAGGATCCTCTTCGGCCAATCGAGTTACCATAAGAAGACGATGGTTTCCATCCACCCTAGAAATTTGTGGATTACTCTCTCGGTCTGGTTCTATCAACTGGGTGTTGATCGCCAATTTCCCAGGAAAGGAAGAGTCATCGTCATGTGAGCTAGACGAAAAATCTATTTCTGAATCAGTTAAACCTCTGAATAATGAGACAACACTCTTGTCCCTAGCATTCAGAATGATTTCAGGGAAGGCCCTCGGGGCTGTGTCAGCATCCTCTGAAACCGAATTAATTGCATACTCTAAAACCTTTTTAGCGTGCCCCATATCAGGATCCCTCTGAGTTCCAAGGGGGTTCGTCAACTGGTTGTAAACATCTGGAGCAGATATGAAGGCTAGTTGGTCCAAAGGTGCAAAACCTCTAATCACCCAGACATTCAGGTTTTTGCCGACAATCACATCCCTTATTTCTAGTTTTTGTCCAAATCGGTCAGTTATCACTGACATTATTTTCCCTCTTTTCCATTCTTAGTAGTTGCATCTTAAGGTTTAAAGCATCCTCACTCTTTGACAATCCATTTCGCTCTTTACCAGGGGTCACTATCAACTCGCCTTCTTCTCCCCGTTCATCAATCTTTGAGTTAATGGAACGGCGAGATGACACTACCTCGATATCAAACCCAAGGTCCAAGTAAAGAGCAATCAATTCCTTGGAAACCGAATTAGTCAGCATAAATTTGATACCCCTTGATTTCAAATCTACAAGCTCTCGAGCAAGTCGCTCATGTTGAGATAGGCCAAATGATCTTACTGTTTCATAGATCTTGGGCTCCTTATTACCTTCTAACAGATAGGGAGGATCAAGGAATACAAAATCGCCAGGATTTGCTGCATTGAGAGAGGTTTCCCACGAACAAGCTCTCAGATCCGCAAATTTTAGTACGGTGGAAGCAACCAAAATATCAGTTTGAGTTGGAAATCTTATTGCCTTATTCAGGTTTCCATGCGGAACATTAAACTCACCCTTTGCATTGGTGCGATAAACTCCGTTCCACCCTGTTGCCATCAAGAAGATGAATCGCCCCGCATCTCCTTGAGGCCGACTTAAATTGTATGCGTTTCTAACACGATAGTAATAAGAACTTTTATCTGGACTTTTCTCATAACCCAAAATTAAGTTATTTAGGTCCTCCCAAACAGAATTCGGATTGATCCTTACTTCCTGGTAAACCCGAATGAGGCTCGTATTAATGTCTGATAAACAAGACTTAAGTGGAGTAACACTTTTCGAGGCCAGCCAAAAGAAAACCGCAAGGCTACCTGCAAAGGGTTCATGAAACGTTCCAGAAAACTCTGGAAATCTATTCGAATGTCCGAGGATAAAGCGACGTTTACCTCCTGCCCACTTAAATAGAGGAGATGCGTGATGGGCCCATTGCTCCCAATCGTCTCCACCAAATTTTGCTTGAAGCACTTTACGGGTCATGACCCAAGTCTAGGGATTTGATGTGACAATTCCTACAGCCTAGTTAATCTTGATGTTAGGCCCAATGAGGATTACCTTAAGAACATGCCGAGCAAGCCAGAAAAGCCCTCAATTGAAAAGTTGGTCTCAGGTGGGTTTCTTGCTTCAGGGGATCTTTTGGTTTGGTCTAAAAGAGCGACGCCAATTCCGATGGAGGCTGTTGTACAGCCTTCCCACTTACTCAAGACGAAAGATGGCAAGCTTCATCGAACCCCATCTGGTGCAGCAAGATGGCTGATAGGCAGGCCTGTTGATGGGTGGCTTGTTTGGAGACTACAGCGAAATGGTTTATTGCTCGATGATATTCGTAAACTTTATTTGAGCTCTTTGTCCCAATAAGGGCTTGATTGACTCCACCGATAAATAGCCCCTTCCAAGTCAGAAGCGGCTTCTTCTTGGCCTAAAGCTAGGGCCAATTGTCGCAAAATTCCTATTCCAAAATTTCTATTTGTAACAACCTCGCAATCAATTAGCTCATCGACGAAGTCTTGATAAGTTTCAGTCTCTAAAATTGCATTTTGGATAGTCTGTAAAACTTGAACAGGCGTATCCAAGAGAAATGGATATCTCTCTGCTCTTTTAGATACCTGCCTAATTCGCTCTCTGGTCAAGCCAAATCGCTTACCAATAGAGGCTAAGGTCTCAGGTGTAGATGTGAGCCAAGGTAGCCTCACTCTCCAAATTTCAATTTCTTTTTCCTGCACAATCATAACTTCCGATAAGTATCTCAACATAGCCTCTTGCAATAATTCAATCGAGCTAGCATTCGATATGTTAGCTCGAATTTCTTCAAGGGAATTGTCGCTTGAAGACTTGAGTTCAGTATTCTTTAACGCAGTCCCGTTTTCTTTTGAAAGTCTCACTGAATTATTCAGCGCTGATAGTGACTGCAGCTCAACAATAAGATCCATCAGAGTGGTGGTGCCCACATTTGGCTGATCTCTTAAATCCCCAATCTGCAGTGAGCTTATATCTGTCAACGAGAAGTGAGGCTTGCGGGTAATTTCAGAATTTCCAATGTACTTGAGTGCCTTCGATAAGGCACTTCTGGAACGTGTCGAAAGTGCTACCCACTCAATTCTCGCATCCATAATTACACCTGTACTGAAATAATCGATGAGATAGTCCTGGTTCGAAGCCTCTTCTATTCCCTCTTTCTGAAAAGTAGAATTCTGTAAAACTTCGGGTTGTAGATTAGGTCTAGCTATCGCCCGAGCTGCCTCTAGCTCCAACTTTGTAGGAAAACGCCTTGGGCCTGACTTGCTGGCTGGCATATCGCTCTCTTGTCGTTGAGCCCTCATAGCTAAAAATTCTGCTTTAGTTGGAAAGAGTCTCGCTCTTCTGCTCCTTTTCACTCTTAAAATCTAGCACCCTAACTTGAATACCTCGATTTCTCATGTCGCTAGAAATTTCTAGGTATGAGTTTTATTGTGAAGGACCATTAAGTTGAGGAGGCTAGTCTCAAAGTGCTTCTCAAAGTCCTTGGTCTACCTCTCTGCAATTTATAATGTGGTAAGAAACTCCTCGCATCGATGCCTTTAAGCCAAAGTAGGTAGTACTCATCTAGAAGCTCTGCGGGGGTCATCCCTCTATCCTTTGCGTGGCATTGAAAGATGTTTTCATAGACCTGATACTTGGCAAACTTTCCAGAGTTCTTGCTTCCTTGGCCACTTTCAGAGCCCTCCCATTCGGATATCCGATCTAGGCGCAGGTCTTCTGCAATCGAGAGGCTCGCTTTATTCTCAAGGTCAATGATTAGATCAACAAAGAGAAGATTCTTTCGGCCCAACGCCTCTGTTAGAAGTAGGAAGAGAAAGAGCTTCCCCAAACCCTTGCCGTGATATCCGCCCCGAATCCAATAGGTGATTTGAGTCCCGAGCTCAAAGTGATGCTTGTGAAAGCTTGCAGATCCGATCAACTGGTCCCCATCGAATAATCCGTAGAGGTCAAGGGTCTTGTCCGCTAGTAGGGCGTTTAGAAGGCTCCAATAATCCATTGACAGGTATTGGTTCATGCCCTCTCCCAACGAGAGGTACTCGGTCAGCTCTTTCTGGGAGTCCCTGCATGCTTTCTCAAACCTAATTAAGTCATCCCAGCCAAGCATGCGGATGTAGACCTTTGAATAGTCATATCTTGGTTCCATTTACTATCAACTCACAATAGAACACTATTGATTTGGAAAAGGCGGGCTTTCCATGAGATTACCCAAGTTACATATAAGACTTAAATGGGCAAATGTGCTCTTATCTAATTTTACTATTTATCTGATTATGAAGTATGGGCGCACTATTTAAAACAAATGTTTAATTAAAGATTTGTTTAATGCATCTAAAAAGTATATTAACATTTTTCAACTTCTGACTGTGAACCACTATTTTAAGTATGTTCGGAAATCAAAAATATCAGGAAGTGGCCCACTTCCAAATCTAAACCAAACATATTCACCTTTTTTCTTTTGTATATCAACTAAATTCTTATTGATTGAGGTTAGTGGCCGACTAAGGCACTTAGGGTATTTTTTCATGTCTAGAAGAATCACCTCAATTGCTGAATAGGTAACCCTGAGGCGATTAGCAACTTCTTGATCTGCCCCTACTGGAGGCTCCTCAATTGCCTTGTACTTTCCCAAGGCAGTTTGATATTTATCCCAAGCCTTTTCATACTTAACTTGATTTGCACTGACTCGCTTTTTCAAATTAGAACAATCTCGGTTCAAGAACGCTTGGGCTGGGCTGGGCAGACTCAGCGAAAAGATCACAAGGAATATTGTTATTCTCTTCATGTTTAAACCATATTGTAATTTCCGTCTCATTTCAATCCAATAATTGTTTGGAGTCAGTCTCCCAACGGATGTGTCCATTTACACCATGCTTCTCATAAATCTCCAGGACTACAAAGCAATACCGACATAGTAAGGACCTTGGTCATTCCACGCCTAGGGTGTTCCCCAAGAACAGCCAAACGGGTTTTTCTAGACTCTTCCCAACTTCGAATGTCCCCATGCATATCAGGACCTTCTTTCGGAAATCCAAAGGTCCAAGTCATGTGCCTTAAATAAAAGCCTCTTTTGAAGTTTGTATGTTGGCATGCTCCTAATTTTGTGGTTCTGATATATCCAACTCTTTGTTGTTTGCAAATAAAGGGCGGCTTCATCAATAGACATATATCTATTCCTAAAATCATCAAGCATCTTTGCCACTTAATCTTTTAGCTCTTGGATTAGTTCCTAAAGCTCTTGGATTGGCTCCCAATTGTCTTGGACTCATTCCTTTAATTCTTCTCTTACGATTTTTATTAGAATTTAAAAATCTTATTGAAGGATATACTTTTGTCTTGTCTTCCATAATAACTTCCATACTCTTAATTGAGGCTTCACCAGATCTTAGGAAAAAAGCCCCCCACCCCAATTGAAAAATTTCAATTAAGGCGGAGGGGCATAAGATTCGATATTTTCACCGAGTCTCAGTGTAAAAAGCCCCCACAAAAAACCATTTGTTAATGTGTAGACAGTTTGTTTTTTGGTAACTTGTCTAAAAAAACCAGACAACTAAGAAGTTGCTTTTAATGCCGATTTTGAACGGCATAAGAGTATTATACAGGAGAACATATTTTCTGTAAAGAGCACTGAGTAAAACAAATATATTAGTTGCGAATTAATTAAACATTTAACTAATTAGTTGTATCTTGCCACATTAACTAAACATTTAACTAATTAATTATATCTTGCCACTAATTGTTTCGATTTAAGAATTTCTAAATTCTGGGCAAGGTAATTCCTAGAGTGCAATTTAAAAGAGCTCCTAAAGGCATCCTCGCTATTTTGAGGGGGTGATTAAAAGGCCCCATAAGAATGTCAGTGGTCAATGGGATAATTGGATTCTATTCAGAAAGAGGAAAAGGGTAATGTCAG
>Ga0194133_10007313_pt1 | contig 13287 bp, 48 predicted proteins | sample TA2KigOf40mmetaG_FD_155448 | JGI IMG/M metagenome (GOLD analysis project Ga0194133, IMG submission 155448) | Freshwater microbial communities from Lake Tanganyika, Tanzania - TA2015055 Kigoma Offshore 40m | ecosystem: Environmental > Aquatic > Freshwater > Lake | place: Tanzania: Lake...
GTGTGAACACTATCGTATTATATCATAAAGCTCGTCGAGTTGCAACTAGATGTAGAGCTCGTCGAGATTCATAACAGTATATATGTATTCTCGATGTTATTGTGTGTTTCTCGACACATAATCTCGTTAGGTTTCTTATAAGTTCTCGACTAGATTATAGCACGGACGTATAAACCTGTCAAGGTCTCGACTAGTTTTTATAAGAATTGTGTGGGTCTGTGAGTATTTCGCGCCCCGTGACTTGACAAACTGCGCGTCTCATGGTACGCTCGCTTAGCTTGCATAAGATCTGGTGCTTTATAAGATTTTAGAGAGCATAAAGAAGGAGGGTTTATAAGGTTTTAAGAGAGCATAAACCATCTATTCTCAACTATAAAACCTTATTGATTCTCAATTAATTCATACTTATTGAGAACGGTATAAAAGATAAGAATATATTTATTTCTATATTTAAGGTGCTTTTTTTTAACAATTTACCATAAATAAAAAATATAAAACTGTGTTATAATAGTAAAAAAAGGTTATGGCATCTATCTACATCATTGAGAACAAAGATAATGGTAAAAGGTATGTTGGTAAGACTACTCTATCAGATCCCTATGATAGATGGAGACAACACAAGTATAGTGCAAAAGGACAATGGAATGATATGGTAATAGGTAGAGCAATCAATAAATATGGTATCGATAGTTTTACCTTTTATGTGATAGAAACATGTGATGATAATGATGTAGATGAAAGAGAAACATATTGGATAAAAAAGTTTAACACATACTACGATGGTTATAATTCTACTCTTGGTGGTGAAGGTGTTAAAAGAGACATTGAGTTAGCATATCATCCAGACACTAAACCAGTTAGTTGTTATACATTAGAAGGTGAATGGATTAAAGACTATAAGAGTAGAGGAGTTGCTGCCCGTGAGTTGGGATTAAAAAACTCTCAAAACATTGTTGCTTGTATTAAAGGAACAACCTTTCAATCTGGTGGTTATAGATGGAGTTGGAAAGATGAAGAGTTGATAGAATGTAAAAAACGTGAGAATACAAAAGGTAAAATATATGGTATTGATAAAGATGGTAATAGAAAGGAATGGAATAGTCAGGCAGATTGTGCCGAAGAGATAGAAGGTAATAGAAAGAAAAACGCTAATATAAGACTATCAATAGTCAGTCCTAATAATAATAAAACTCATTGTAAGGGTTGGTATTTGTTTAGGGAGAATGTTGATAGTTTTATTCCCGCACAAAAAAATTCCTTTACATTAGAAGAAGCACGCAAATATGGTCTTATGAGTAAAGGTAGAAAGATGAGTAATGAAACTAAAAAGTTAATGAGTGAGAGAAAGAAAGAGTGGTGGAAACATCATTTCTCATCATAAATTAATACAATATTCTTACCATTTACCAATAGGGCAGTGTCCTTCCTTAAACCGTGCCTTATACTTCAACCAACACCCACAGTGCCTACATCTATTCTGTTCTACATCATAATACTCACATTCTTTACATGTATCTAATCGTTGGTTATAAACAACATCCGTAGCATAAAGAGTCTTATTAGTTTCGGATCCTATGACTTGATCCTTCACCACATCAACAGTAAACTTTGCCAGATTCTTTGCTTGTTGTCCTAATGATGGATATTCTGGTTGATCACTCATTTTATTTCTCTTCGTAGATATCGTTTCGAGTCTTTACATACTTGAGATCTTTCCATGATTCAGGGTAACATACAACCAATGATCTTTCATTCCTATGATATGTTCCATGAGGTAGATCTTCTGGGTGTTTAGGTGTCACTTTAATTTCAATCGTCAAATAATCATTATCCTTAAAATACACCCATCCCTCAACACTGAATTTGCCTTTGTTCCAAAGAACATAATCATTTACCTGAGGAATGTATGTGTTCATAGAAATGCTAACTCTAATGGATTTAGGTTTAGTTGCATTGCACTGTATGGCGTCGTTCTGTTTATATCAACGACGGATCCCACTGTTGACGAATTGATTGGTGCATGATAGGACTTTGTTTTGGAGTTGTAGAATCCCCAGATACAACGGACGGAATCACCATTATTGTAATCAAACCGACGCTTATAATGAACCCAGATAGCAGTAACATTGCGTTTAAACTCTGTTTGTTCATAATACATTCCTTTCGGTGGTTTGTGAGGAAACTCAACCATTGTCAACGACAACTCTTATGTACTGTGGATTGTGTCCTAGTTCAATATACCTATTCAGTCTTTGTTCTGCAATAGGGCGTGGCATATTGATTGCATCATGGTCAATCAATGTCCATCCAACAGTTGAATACTCTTCAATGCGATAAGTCTTTTCCATGTTCAGGTCGTGAATGCATCAATGATACCAGATTCATAATCATCTACCAGTGAGAACTTTTGTGCCTTGACGACATTGGGCATAATGAGATGATGATAGTTCTCATCAAATCCTTCCTCTTGTGAAAGAAGTTCAAATGCTTCCGTATCGTTTTCGGCAATCAGTGATACCACACCACCGTACTCAGACGAAGGAAATGGCACCCAGTAGTCAACGATGTAAATTGATTTCATTGTGATGTGTAAATTACTCCTTGATTTTAGACGAATTTGTGAGATTTGTCAATTGGCGCTGTAGTTCAACCTGAACACTGATTAAATGAGAACTGAGAAACTTTTCATACTCATTCTCCTTTATCAGTTGTGTCAGATTGTTCACCTGCATTAGTGCCAGGTGTAGTTTCGCTTCGGTTGAAAAGGGCAAGGTTGTCTCCATAATAGTTCTCAATGTACGTTTGTTCGGCAAGGGCAATCAGTGCCTTTGCATGTTCATAAGGTGTCATAGAAACTCCGACATGTAATAATCAACTGTGATGTCAAGTTCTGCTGCCTTCTTTTCATAGAACTGTTCGGTATATTGTTGTGCCTCTTGCCATTTTGAATGAGCATCAATTTCGGTTTCGGCATGATTCATAAAGTCCTCAAATGCAGTGAGAAACTGATTGATGTCTTCGTCGTTCATGGTCGATTGATTTTGTAGTACGCTCTTTCCTTTGTAGAAGAGATCAAACCTTTCTCTTTGGCATTGGCAATTGCCCATTGAATTCCATTCTTCTCTGCATCAGTTCTTGCGGCAAGAATGAAGTACAATTCATCTAAACTGAAGAAACGTCGTCCCTGTCGAATCAGTGCGGCAATTTGTACATCTGCTGCCTTGCGGAAGATTGCACAATGGCGCTCGGACTGTGAAGTGGGAAAATTAATAATGTTGTTCATTTGAATTCAATGCGATCGAATACCAGCATACCAATCTCAAAGAAGAGATCATCGTCCATATCACCCATGATACTGCGAATACCTTCGGCAACACTGTCCTGCAGTGCCTGGGTAACATTATCATCACTGATCAAATACTCAATGATTGCGGGTTTAAGTGCATCCGCAATCTTAGAAACAGAAGAATGAGAGAGGTTCATTGAAACAGTTCCAGTTGAGCAAATTGAAGGTGATCACAGCAGGTATCGTCCTCCTGTAGATCAATCATAGCAGTGTCAATATGAGAAAGGAGTTTGTCGAAAAGAAAATTCACAAACTCTCGGTCTTCTTGGGAGATCATTTCACCAGTGAGTGTAGGTTTTATCGGGGATGATACCTTTTTCTTCACAGCGGCACTCATAGGCAATGCGCTTGAGAAATTCGATGTCCATGCTCTCAATCTCTTCCAGGATGGCAGAGCGCAGTTCGGCAGTGATGGTATCGTCCATGGGAGGTGTTCCGTTGATGCTTTTATTATAGGGCATTCAGGCAGTGCCGAGATGCCCCGTGGTCCAGTTCTCAAACTGCCAGCGCACCGCTGGGAATCTCTTGCCTCTCCATGTAAGAATCGTGCCATTCACAAGTGTCATAGCAGATCCATTCTCCCTGCTGAGTATAAACATAGGCAAACTCTTCGGCGTCTTGAGTAAGATACTCACCCAGGTTCTTATTCATACGAGGAGGACAATCTTCACCACGCTGGGAGTAGTATTGAGGACCATAAACTCCTTTCACACCAGTATCATCCCAACGCTCATCAGTCCAGCAGGAAGACATATCACCACCATCAATCAGTTCTTCCACAAGCGATTTGGCATTGTAGTGAGTGGTGAGAATACGACCCAACCATTCGGGGTAACCGTCCCAGTGATGATACACAGAGAGCACAGAACCGTCTTTCAGTTCCAGACCGATGCGAGCACGAGTTCCCATTGGGTTCTTTCCTTGATTACCTTAGTATTATAGGTCAGAAGGACGGCACCACGTCGTTGCGTAGTCCAGTTTGCGAAGTGTCCATTTGCTCCCAGAGAGAATACAATTTGTCATACAGTGCCTGAGCACTTCCATACTCTCTGGCAATGCGATTCTCATCACTATTTGTAAGCAATTGAAGTGCGGACAACATCACACCAATTTCATGCACATTTAGATTTACATTTGTTTCTGTCATTTAATTCAGTCCCATGATACGTTTTGTACTAAAAATCCAGGCATTACATAAGTCCAGGCACCAGTATCAGTGCTTCCACCAACTTTATACTCAAACTTATACTCAAATTTGTTATGACTGTCCCAGGTCATGTATCCCTGCTCCTTATCAAATCGTCCTTTGATCGTAAGACCATGTTTGTTGGAGAAGATGTTGCGAGTGCGGAGTGCTCCACCCTTCTCACGGGTTTCAATCACCACACAAGTATCGGGGTAAGTTTGAATACCTTGCTCCAACATACATGGAGTTTCATAACGAAATGGACGATAAATTTTCTGTTCTGGGGGTTTTGGTGCCGTTTGTGCGAACACAGGAGAAGACAAAAGCATAAGCATTAGAAACAGTTTTTTCATCCTACAACCCTCCAGCATACGGTTGCATTTCCTTTTTTAGTCGATGCAATGTGAGAAAATGCAGAATAACTCAAATCCAAATCGGCATGAGAATAAGGTCCACGATCATTCACTCTTACAATCACTTGTTTGAGATTGTCTTGGTTCGTGACTCGAATCTTAGTTCCCATAGGCAAGTAAGGATGAGCAGCAGTCCAACGATAAGCATCAAATGTTTCTCCGTTAGCAGTACGTTGCCCATGGAAACCATCACCCATACCATAGAATGTTGCGATACCACAGGTCAATCCAGCAATTACAGTTTCAATCATTCAAGTTTACAATCAGGGTGGGTCACTTTAAGTTGAGAGCAATAGTGCTCTTTAGCATTCATTTTGTCATAACCTTCGAACATTTTTTGATCACGCTGGATCAAAAACACATTATACATCAAAATGCCGATGACAGCAAGAAAGATATAGGAGGTTTTCATTGGATCAGCAGGCAACCATGAACTTAACACGGGGAAGAGTGTGAAACTTGGTCACCTCATAACCGTGCTCATTGATACGACCATTTGCCTGATACTCCATCTCTTTCTTAGAGATCAGGCGCTCGCTCATTTCTTTGCCTTGAAAAGAAGTAACCTGAACAAACTTGTCGGTGAGACCAGCAGCAGGATAGAAGTCGCAAACCATGTTGCCGTCTTTAGAAGTCAGTTGCATGGGGGTGTTCCTCGATTACCTTAGTATTATAGGGCAGAGCACAGGCGATTGCCAAAGAACTGTGCCACTTGTGAAACCGTCCACCCGTTTTTATCAAACAGGTACTCCACATATAGTGTTTCTTCCTGTTCCCGTGCCTCTATTTCGTGTGCTTGATGCCAATAGTCCACATCTTCCATGCATTCTTTACCATAATACATTTTTCCACGTTTTTGTCGCAGCGAACCTACTACCCACTGTTTCAGGTGCGTCAATTCATGTAAAAGAGTTTTTATATACAACTCTTCATCCATATGAGTGTTCAGTTCAATCAGAAAGTGACGGGGGCGATAGGACTCACCCACATAATCACAATACCCATAAACGTGCTCACGGTTCAGACCACGATGAACAATATCCACCGTGATCTTGTGACGTGGGAAGAACCGATTTAGAAACCAACAGGTAACATCTTCACAGACCCGTTTGCGATAACCGTATCCGCTGTGAGTAATAACTGACATAATCTAACACCCCAATTCATCAAAATAAAGAAAGAACCAATGAAGACAAGTTTATCAGTCCTCGTCATTGTCAGAATCCCTCATAAGAACATAACCAATTCCTGTTCCAATCATAGAACCAATCAACCACCAAAGTATAATGGTCATCATGCCCAGTGCTCCAAATACTCTGCAAGAGAATAATTATCATCAGTGCTAGTTTCTTCAATCAAATCATCAATGCTAAGATCTCTCAGAAGAAAACGATACTCTTCTGGCGAAATATCAAAATCTCCATCAAAGTCATCATGACAAAGAAACTCATACTCATTGACAAGTGCCTCAATCAGGTTTTCTTTTGTAGGAGTCATTTTCTTTGTTGAGATGATTAAATCGTGGAGAGAATAATGCTAGTGCTGCCCAGGCAACACTAGCGGCAATGATAAGGAAGTAAATCACCTGTAAAGATAACCTCCTGCCCAATCACAACGCTCAAACATCTGCTCGCGGGAGTTGATGATCAGCACATTGTAACGCTCTCCTTTGGCGGGTGCTTTAATGCTGGCAGGTTTGTACACAGAACCAGTCTTCTTGTCAATGAAAGCATGAATAGAATCACGCTTACCATTGATATACATAAAGATTTTGTGATACTTACGACCAGAGGAATCTAACTCGTAACTATAGTTTTGAGTGAGATAACTAGCATCAGCAGTCAAAGCATCACACAGCATCAGTCCATACTTAACAATGTTAAGTTCAATGGTGTTCTGGGCATCCTTCTGGGCAGCGTAGTCAGAAAAGGTGGTGGTCATCGGTTGCTTGCGTATGAAGGTATTATAGGCGCTTCTAGGCACCTCTGGGGGGTTAGTATGCCAGTTCGCAAACTGGATCCCAGTAGTCGTCCTCCTTCAAGTATCCCATCCAGTCTTTAGGATCTGTGTCATAAATCTCAATTTCCCGCAGTTCATCCAACAGTTCAGACAGGTCCATGAGAATCCCTCAACTACCCTTGTATTATAGCAGAAAACCCGCCAGCTGGAGCGGGTCTTTAGAAATTCTTATACTTTTCAGTTAAACCATACCAAAGGTATGTAGTTATTTTTAGATTTTCAGTCGTCATAAACTCTACACTCAGAGGCATCTGGATGTGTATCACAATAGAGCTCAAGTGGTGTTGGATCATGTGACTCACCAGGATGATGTTCCTTGTATGCTTTCAGTGCTTCTAGTTCTTCTTCAGTGTGTCTCCTTGACTGTGGAGAAATGGTTGGATCATTCAGAAGATCCTCATCCTTCTGAATATGTTGGTCGATGTTGTCCATACTTTTGTATCGAGTTGATATATTTATTTTGGTTATTCGCTGAGAGAACCACCTCTCCAGTTTTTAGGAGCAGGAGGATCATATTTGCCTTCAAGTGAACGAACCATAAGTTCAGCGAACTTTTCCATTTTTTGTGCCGAAACTGTCTGCGGAGAGTAGGTAATTGCGTCTTTCAGTGCAACTAATTCGTCCCATTCTTCTGTCGTAAGAACTTCGCTATTGGTTTTCGGTAGTGTCATCAGTGTTTTGCGATGTGAATCAATGTTAGCATTTTAATACACTAATATCTATTAATTTAATATTTTCTTTGGGATCATGTTACATTTCTTAATCACCAAAGAATGAACCGAAGAAACCAGAGTCCCCATCTTTACGGTTTTCAAGTTTATCAATCAGGGCATCAGCACTAATAAGATTGTCAATTTGGTAAACCATTTCAGCAATATGTTTAGCAATGAATGGTTTTTCTTGGCGAGCAGCATAGGATAAGGCATTACGAAGTGCTGCTTCTGCTTCTTTCAAACTAGATTCAACTGATTCAGATAGAGCCATTTACTTTCTCACAATTACGATAGAATGCCCCATTCACATAACAGGACTTTCCAGGTTCATAATATTTTACCACATGTGGTTGTGATTGGTCAAGGTTACAATACTCACCTTGTCCTTCTATAAAGTTGTTAGCACATCCCATCATAAGTATGGGAGCAAGAAACTTAATTGTGTACATCATACTCTGGTTTTTGTGATTTAAATGTTTGAGTTGTTTGCCAAACTATACTATCAGTAATTTCGCGCAAAGTATCAACTCCACTTTCATTTGGAACATGATTGTAGAATTGTTTTCTTACCCTATCAAAACAGTCATGATACTTTGCTAGATTGACATCAAATAGGCAATCCCATAAAATTTCATCCTGTTGAGATTTAAACTTTGGTATTGTCATTCTCTAATCCAAAAACCATCAGCAGTCATAGTCCATCCTTCGGCAACCATTTCATCATAAGTTTTCTTTTTCTCCTTTGGTGGTTCTGGTGTCCATTCATAACCACCTGCTGCTTTGATTGCCTCATATTCGGCATCAAGTAAGGCACGCTTGTTGTAGTATTCCGCCTCTCGCAGGTTATACTCACGACACTTATCTCTTTCTTCTTGTTCTGCGGCAGCATCACACATCGCATTCAGTTCTTCTTCTGTATACTGAGGAAACTTCTCACCAGTTGCGGTGTAATCAAACTGTTTTGCTACATCACCATCACGCAGGTCACCTACAGTTGCTTTCCAGGCATCCTTAAACTTCTCATCAAACTCAATCAGATAATACTCAAGAAACTCATAAGCAGCAGTCATCATGATTTCTGCTTTATCATTTTGATGTTCTTGGATTCTATCAATCGCAGCATCAATAATCTCACGAGCAGAACAGATCTTGGTTGTTACCATCTCAAGATCATTCATTGTTTGCCAAACTTTTTGATAATCAACGGTCATCCAGGTAGTCCTTGATTGCTTGATCCATAATAACGGAAACTTCTTTGGATGTCAACCCGTTTAACCAAGACCATTTTGAGTCTTGTGGGTCCCAGTCCATTGTGAAGGATCCGTCTTCGTTTTGTGATATTTTAAGAGAGTCAATCTCTTGGTTTGGGTTTGTTGCACTCATTACAGTAAAAACTAAACTTTTCTTTAAAGTATTTTACCACCTGATAATGGTTTTCATCAAGTGGTTGTTCAATCCCACACTTACTACAAACTCGGGTCTCTTTTTGCCTGCTTTCTAATCTTTTTGAGTTCTTTGAGTTCCATTTTAATATTTTGATAAGCAGTCTCCGCATCTATTTTACCTCCCATCTCCAACGCAATAATGATGTCTGCTCTTGTTCCAAAATGTGCTAATGCCTTTTCAAAATTGTTTAGATCTTCATACATCCTTTTTTATCCATAACTCACATGTCAAAATATCTATGCGTGCTTCAAGTGCATTTTCCATTTCATAGAGAGCATTAGTAAGTCCAATGTTTTCTTCTTCTAACACTTTGACTCGATCTTCAAGTTGGATCAGTCTATCATAAATGTCATCGGCAGGAATTGAGTCAGAAAATCCCCACTTTTTAAAAAACCAATAAGGATCTTGTTTAGTCATGAGTTTTTAGTTCTACATTAAGTTTATGAATTTCTTGTTGTACCCAAATCATTTCTTCTTGGAGACGGGCAATTTTTTGATCATGTGACTGTATCCAATCGTAGTGTAAGTTTTTATCATAATTTGCTTCTGGGAGGTTATATTTTTGTGCAACATCTTCAGGTGGTTTCTCTTCTTTCCACGGATATAAAATATATTCTAACTCTGCCACTATAGTCCAAAGAAAGACCCGAAGATTAAACAACACTACAATACTCCAACTTCTTTTAGATAGTTACGATAAGAAGCATATCTTTGCCACTTTGGTTGCCCAGGAACATTTAGTTGATGACAAATCTTACAATACATTAACCACTCATACCAGGGTGTAGTAGAATCTAAAACATGGTATGGATAGTCAGAGTTTTCCACCTACTTCCCCATTATAAGTTTTGGTCTCAGGGAAACCTTCCTGCCGTCCCTTAAGTAGAAAACGGGCACCTGATATACATGACTCTTCAGTGAGAGCCGAGACCAATCCGTTCCCTTCTTTGTCGAAACTGTGCCAAAGGAATCGTGCTTTTGTGACGTAGAAAGCATCATCAATCCACTCGCGTTCAACATTCGTCTGGTCCGATTGTGTCATTTTTTTTATTAAATCCAAATGGTTGGTTTTCTGCTTCTTTCTCTAGACGAAGTTTCTGTGCCAAAGTGCAGACATTCTCAGCAACTTTGAGAATATCTTCTACTTTTGCATCATCAGACATCCGTCTTTTAATGCATTCGTAGATGGGAAAGAAGATGTCTGCTGCTTCAGTTACTTCTTCAATTGTTAGTGGCTTTGTATTCATTGGGGCGCTTCAAATCAGGGTGGGGTGCATAAAGTGGTCCTTCATAATCACCAGAATGGAGTTTTTTAAGTGCTTCTACAACTTCAGGCGTTTCTTCCCAAGTCCAAACATCTCCAGTTTTTCCAGTAAATGTACGTTCAGTCATTGGTTTCTTTATAGAGGGTTTTTTCAATTGCAAGTAGAGTTTCGTAAGGAATCCATGCTGGATTTTCATCAGCAAATTGAACCTGAACTTCTCTCACATTCTTTTCAAGGAATTTAGAGTATGATACTCTAGTATTTTTAACAAAAGAGATAGGATTACTCATCATACTTATAACTCAGTTTAATGTCTTTCTTTTTTAGGTTATAGCGATCAATGTGCTTCTTACGATGATCTTCAGTTTGAAAATAACATTTACGAGTTTCCTTTCCATCCTTGTAGATAAGTTTCCACGGAAACTGGTCAAATGGAAATTCTTCTGTGTAGTCCATTACCTAAACTCATCAATTACAAAACGATAAGGGAGCATTCCCCTCAACTTCTCTAGTATAGCACCATATTCCTTAAATCGTCTATCCCCTGCGATAAAACACCTTTGACGACGCCAGATAGCATCAATCATCAGTTCCAATTCTTCGTTGGTAAATTGTGATTCTGGCATTGGTTCAGGTTGGTTGTTCTCTGTTTTGAGTGTAGACTTCATCGAAAAGCTCATCAAGAATCGCGCTACACTCCCAATACTCTGGACTGTCATTGATACACCTCTCTATTTGATAACGACGAACTGCTGTATGAATAAGTTTCCATTGGTCTTGTCTGAATTCCATACTATTCTCCTAGTGTATGAATCACTGGTTTTTCGTGTGCTAGGATATGATACAGGTCAGGGTTCTTTGCTGCTGATACAGGAACAAACTCCGTCTCTGGATCAAACTCTGGATCACGAATTGCCTGGTTAATCACAATCGAACCATCAGCACCAGAGTATGAGCGATGGAAAGTCATTTTAGGAATCACCAGAGCACCAGAACTACGATTCAGGTGAACAATATGGTAAGGATAACGCCACTCTGGGTTGACTAATTCAAATGTGCGAATACCAGACAGAACACGGTTGTGGTCAATCTGGTGATAATGAATATAAAACTGTTTCGCACCTACAATATCATCAGGTGGAGAGATAGCAGCACCAGTGTGACACACAAGATCTTGTGCGTTAGATCCATCTACAGAAATATCATAGAATACAACCGCTTCTGTTTCACGGAATACTCTATGCTTCTTAAAAGTGACTTCGCTCATTAGTCGTACAAGTTTTGCTCTTGTTGTATTCTATCTATGTGATGATAAATGGTCGCTTCAGAATACTTAAACTCCTTAAAACGGCGTGGATTATTCTTTTTCATTTTAGAGAGCATATTGATCCAGTCATAGCGTTTGTCTACGACCCAACCATATCTACGCTCATCATGGAACATATCAAATAGTGAAATCATTTGAACCCCTTACTCTTCTTTTTATCAAGAACCTCAATGTGACTTACAAAGTCTGATGGAGTCTGAAACCATGCTGCCTGAACATCAATATACTTTTCAAAGAAAACTTCCTGCCCATTACTATAAACCAACTTATAGTTGTGCCTATCGTATGGTTCGTCTGATGTTTGTTTGAATGTTTCAGTCATTTTTCGTAAACAGAACGAGTGTTATTACAATAAAGAAAATACTTGTATTCGGCAAGATTAGGAGCAGTCCATCTCACTATATCACATCCTTTGTAGGTGTCAACAACTTCAGCAGATGGTTTGAGTTCTGTGCCATTGCGTAGAAGAAAGGCAAGACCAAGAATAATAATGCCTACAATAATACCAATAGAACCAGCACCACGCAGGAATTCTTTCAAAAATTGTTTATCGTCATTAGTCATTGTTCTTTTACCTTACAAGACGAAGTACATACTAAATCACCAGAAGAACCAGATACAGTAGAATTATGTTGTGGTGTCTTCTCTGGCATTACATTATAAGACACAAGTGCCGAAAAGAAAAACGCAAGTGCTGGAATCGCAACATATTGTAGGTAGGTTTTACTGCTCATTACTTTCTCCGTAAACTTTCTCAAACTCCCATTTGTAGTTCATATCCAAATACCCTACATTAATAGAGTGCCAGAACTCTCCCCATACATGATAATCATCAAAGCGGAAACCTTGATGAGACATCAAACGATACCACCACCAGAATGGCGTATACTTAATCGGTTTTAATCCGATTATCCACTTATTTAAGAACACGGGGAAGTCCATTAGAAGGTTTCACCCATACTCTCTAAAATACTGCGGGCAAAAGAAACCAGAGAATACTTTTCCCCATCAGCAAATACCTCATAATCATGTGGTGGATATTCATAATAATCTCCACCACCTTTACCATCATAGCAGTGAGTTTCTCTTGCTAGAATTTTGAGTTCTTTAAGTAGAAATGTAAGTTTTTGTTCGTCAGTCACAGGTTTCATCACTCCAATAATAACGCAGTTTATCACCATCCGCAGAAATATTCAAGTGGTAGATTTTACCGTCTTGAGTATAGACACCGACCCACAGGCTGCGTTCATTCATACTTTCCAGGTGAAACATCTTCACATCTTCCAGCACAATCTCATCTGGATTTTGTATTGGGTGTTTCATTCTTTCAGCATCATCCTTGCTATATTGCGTCCAAGGTATGTCCTCACTCATAATGATTTTTCTGTTTTCTGCTTCCCTTCTTTCTGCTTCTTCAAACATTTCATCGGGATAAGGTTCTTGATTGTGCATGATTTCTAAAAAAGTTTTATCTTTATTCATCGTGGCGGTGGCATCGTGAGTGCTTTAGCAGTTGTTTCTTGATACCTCATAAATGTCTTTAATACTGATTTAAGTGTAATCTGTAGTTCC
>Ga0194133_10007314_pt1 | contig 13287 bp, 12 predicted proteins | sample TA2KigOf40mmetaG_FD_155448 | JGI IMG/M metagenome (GOLD analysis project Ga0194133, IMG submission 155448) | Freshwater microbial communities from Lake Tanganyika, Tanzania - TA2015055 Kigoma Offshore 40m | ecosystem: Environmental > Aquatic > Freshwater > Lake | place: Tanzania: Lake...
CTTGTTCGTGCTCGCCCCAGCTTCCAGGATCCGCGCGATCTCTTCATTGCTGTACCGCTTCTTCTTCATTGATCTCTCCTTTCCTCTTGAAAGATCCTATGATTTCCGCTGGTACGATTTTAGGGCGTCAGGTCAAGGGAATGGGATAAAATCAGGTGCGTTAACGGTGAAGAGCACTTGATTTCAAGCACTTCCATTATCGAGGCGGAACTGGAGAAGATTCTCAAGAGCAAGTGGCTGAGGGAATCGAGCCAGTTAAGCGGATTGCTTGCATATGTGGTGGAGGAAACGCTGGCGGGGCGGGAGGCGGGGCTGAAGGAGTACTCGCTGGGGCTGGTGGTGTTTCACAGGCCGAAGGATTACGATCCGCGGAATGACGCAATTGTGCGGGTGCAGGCAAGTTTGTTGCGGAAGCGGCTGGCGTCGTATTACGAGAACGAAGGGAAGGATGCGCCGGTGCGGATCGAGATTCCGCGGGGCGGGTATGTAGCGGAGTTTCGTAGGACGGCGGTGGTTGTGGAGCCGGTCGTGGATGCTCCGAAGGCGGTGGGTTCCGTTCGTGTTGGGATTGATGGCGGGGGCGGCCGTGGTTGCAGCGGGATTGTGGATTTGGCAGCGTCCGCCGGCGATCCAGGGTAAGTCTGTATGGGGTGCGTTTTTGAACCCGAAGGTGGAGTCGGTGGCCAGCTTTGGCGTGCCGTTGTTTTATGCGGGGAGCAAAGGCCTGTATGTGAGGGACGTGCAGGTGAATTCGCCGGAACAGGAGCCGGGAGGCAGGCTTGGGTGGATTGAGGAGAGGCTGCAGATGAAGTTCCGGCCGAATGAGGATGTTTACACCGGAGTTGGCGATGCGATCGGGACGCATCTGGTGGCGCGATGGCTGGAGAATCGCGGGGTGCGGGTGGATGTGGCGAATTCGAATTACATTGGGCCTTCCGACATTGAAGGTAAGAATTTAATTGTGGTGGCCTCGGCGCGATTTCAGACGCTGCTGCAGAAGATGAAGCTTGAGACGCGGTATCCGTTCACCGTGCGAGGCGTTGCGGGGGGCTACCGTGTGGATCAGCCGCTGGCGGGGGAGCAGGAGTTTTATCAACCGACGGCGGGCATGGGGGTGCTGCTCGACTATGCGGTGATCAGCTTATGGCCGGGGAAGGAGGCGGGGACGCGGATTCTGTATATCTCTGGGGTGAACACCTGGTCGACGGAAGGGGCGGCGAAGTTCATGCTCGACGACAATCAGTTGGCGGATTTGCAGCGGAGGCTCGACGCGGATCCGGCCGAGGGGCCGAGGGGGCGCAAGGGGCCATTCTTTCAAGTGTTGCTGCAGTTGGAGGGGAAGGATAACCGGGTGCGAGGGGCGAAGTACATTTCGCATCGCTATTTAGGGGCAACCTTGGAGAAGCCGTGAGGGGTGTGGCAACCGGCGCAAGTGACTTTGGCGGTTTGATTGGGGGTGGCGGCGCATGCGGCAGGCCGGGTGGTGTGACAGCGGCTGCAACTGGTCTCGATGGCCTTGGCGGAACGCAAGGCGTGGTTGCCATGACAGGTGGCACATTGCGGGGATTTGGTACTGGCCTGAAGTGCCGTCCAGTGCTTGCTGGTTTGGTAGCTCTTGAGTTGGGTGGGATGGCAGGTGCCGCAAAGCGGGGGCACTGCTTCACGTGTGGCAATGCGATCGGGCGCGACGTGGCCGCTGGCGGCACGGTGCTTCTCGCTGGGGCCGTGGCAGGTATCGCAACTGATGTTCTTCGCAAAGTGGGGATGGCTTTCGACGTCGGCGGCCGGTTCGGTGTGGCATTGCTTGCAGGCCTCGTGGATGGGGGCGGCCTGAGCGAGGGCGAGGAGCAGGAGCCAGGTCATGCGCGCTTTCGGACCAGGCGGCGCGTGACCGTCTTGAGACTGGTTTGGCCAGAGAGGCCGAGGGAGAGCTTGAGTTCTGCGTTGAGCATCCAGAGGACGCGCTCGACACCGGGCTGACCAAAGGAGGCCAGGCCCCAGAGCGGAGGCCGGCCAATGAGGACTGCTTTGGCACCGAGACTGAGCGCTTTGAGGATGTCGCTGCCGCGGCGGATGCCGCCATCCATGAGAACGGGGACTTTACCGCCCGCGGCATCGACGACATCGGGAAGCGCGTCGAGGGTGCCGATGACGCCATCGAGCTGGCGGCCGCCGTGGTTCGAGACGACAATGCCATCGGCGCCGCGCTTGACGGCAAGCTCGGCGTCCTCTGGGGCGAGGATGCCTTTGAGGATGATGGGAAGTTTGCTTGCGCCTTTGACCCAATCGATGTAATCCCAGGTGAGGTTGGGCGTGTGGGGCTTCCACATGGCCGGAGTGGCAGGGTTGACGGGCTTGATCTCCTCGCCGGGCTTGGGGACGCCTTTCGCCATCATGCCGTAATCGAAACGGTTGCGATTGTTGCGGTCGCGGTTCGATTGGTAGGGATTGTCGACGGTGAGGACAATGGCCTTGCCGCCGGAATCTTCGGTGCGTCTGGCGAAGTTGGCGGCTTGTTCGCGAGTGGGCTGGCCGATACCGTTGATCCACCAGTTGAGGGGCTCGCCGTCGTCGAGGAGTTTGGTTGCGCCGGTGGCGGAGCAGAAGAGAGTCTTGGTTTTGAGGGCGGCCTTGGCGACGACTTCATCAGCGCCGGGCATGACGAGTTCTTTGCCACCCGTGGGGGCGATGATGATCGGGCTATCGAGCTTTGTGCCGAAGAGGTCGAGGGAGGTGTCGATATTGGTGACGTCGACCATGACGCGGGGAACGAGCTCCCAATGGCCGTAGGCGTCGCGGTTGGCCTGAAGCGTGCGTTCGTCTTCGACCCCGCCGGCGATGAAATCGTAGGCAAGCTTGTGAAGCTTGCGTTTGGCGACTTCTTCGAACTCGTGAACGTTGATGGGGCCGGTGAGTTCCTCGGCGGCAAACAGGGGCGAGGCGGCCACGTGAGCGGTCAGAAGGCTGAGTGCGGCGCGGCGGTTCATGGTGTTCCCGATTTTATCGTGATTTTTTTGAAAAGAAATCGAGACCGGGCGGGGGCGTGCTGGATCTTGAAGGTATGCAGAACTTTGTAGTTTGGATGTTGTTGGGTGCCTCGGCCCTGCATGGGCAAAATGCCTTGAAGGCGTTGTCTGGGCAGTTTGAAGAGCTGGTGATCAAGACGGATCCGGCAGTTGTGCAGATTGTGGTGCGCACGTTTGCGAGCAGCGATGATGAAACGGCTTCGGGGGCCAGGAGTGCGAAGGGGAATGGTTCGGGCGCAATCGTTTCGCCCGACGGCTATGTGGTTACGAATGCCCACGTTGTGGCGAATGCGCGCCGGATTCAAGTGTTGCTCCCTCGGATGACGCAACCCTCGGAACGGCAAAATTCAGTGCTGAAAGCGAGTGGGAAGCTGGTGAACGCGGAGCTGATTGGCCAGGACAAGGAGACCGATAACGCGGTGTTGAAAATTGAGGGGGGCGGCCCGATGCCGCACCTTCAGTTTGCCGATAGCGAGATGTTGCGTGAAGGACAGTTGGTGTTTGCGTTCGGCAGCCCATTGGGGCTCGACAACAGCGTCACGATGGGGATCGTTTCGGCGACGGCGCGGCAGGTGCGGCCCGAAGATCCGATGATCTACATTCAGACGGATGCGGCGATTAACCCTGAAAATTCCGGTGGGCCGCTGGTGGATTCGAGCGGGAAGCTGGTGGGAGTGAACACGTTCATCCTGACGAATTCTGGTGGGTCAGAAGGGATTGGTTTTGCAGCGCCTTCGAACATTGTGAAGGGCGTTTATGAACAGATTCGCGAGAGCGGATGGGTGCGGAGGGGACAGATTGGAGTGCTAGCGCAAACGATCAATCCATTTCTGGCCGAGGCGCTAGGGGCTGGAGCGCGATGGGGGGGTGTTGATTGAAGATGTGACTCCATCGAGCCCGGCGGCAGCGGCAGGGCTAAAGATTGGAGACATTGTGTTGACGCTCAATGGGAAGCCGCTTGAGAACGCGCGGCAGTTTGGTGTGAATGTGTATCAGAATGCCGGCAAGACGATTGAACTCGCAGTGTTGCGGAGCAAGGCGCAGATGAAGATTAGCGTTGCGGTGATGGAGCGGCCGAAGGATCCGGAGCGGTTGCTGGCCCATTTGAAGGGAGAGCAGTGCCGGTTGCGCAGGTTAGGGGTGTTGGGTGTGGATCTTGACGAGAAGGTGATTCCGCTCTATCCGGCTTTGCGCGAGTACACGGGGGTGGCGATTGCGGGGATCATTGCGGATCTATCCCTTGAGGCAAACAAGCTGCAGCCGGGGGATGTGATTTATCAGTTGAACCGGGAGCCGGTGTTGAATCTGGCGGGGTTGCGGATGATGCTCGAGGGCCTAAAACAAAGTTAGCCCGCTGCGATACAAATCGAGCGGGCTGGGCAGATGCAGTTTGTGTTGATTGAGATCGACTAGCCGTTCATGCTGGACAGGAACTCGCCGTTCGACTTCGCCTTTGAGAGACGATCGAGGAGCAACTCGATAGACTCAGTGGGCGAAAGCGGGGAGAGGACCTTGCGGAGGATCCAGACGCGGTTGAGTTCGTCCTTGGGCAGGAGCAGTTCGTCCTTGCGGGTGCCGCTCTTGTTGATGTCGATGGCAGGGAAGACGCGCTTGTCGACCAGCTTGCGGTCGAGGTGGACTTCCATGTTGCCGGTACCCTTGAATTCTTCGAAGATCACGTCGTCCATGCGGCTGCCGGTGTCGATCAGCGCGGTGGCCATGATGGTGAGGCTGCCGCCTTCTTCAATGTTGCGCGCGGCGCCGAAGAAGCGCTTGGGGCGTTGGAGGGCGTTCGAATCGACGCCGCCCGAGAGGACTTTGCCCGAGGGCGGGACGACGGTGTTGTAGGCGCGGGCGAGACGAGTGATCGAGTCGAGCAGGATCACGACGTCGCGCTTGTGCTCGACGAGGCGCTTGGCCTTTTCGATCACCATTTCGGCGACCTGGACGTGACGGGCGGCGGGTTCGTCGAAGGTGGAAGAAATGACTTCGCCTTTCACAGAACGTTGCATGTCGGTGACTTCTTCAGGACGCTCGTCGATCAACAGAACGATCAGGTTGACCTCGGGGTGGTTGGTCGTGATCGAGTTGGCGATGGCCTGGAGCATCATCGTCTTACCGGTGCGGGGCGGGGCGACGATCAAGCCGCGCTGGCCCTTGCCGATGGGCGTGAGCATGTCCATCACGCGGCCGGAGTAGTTGTCTTTGTTGGTCTCCAGCTTCAGGCGCTCGTTGGGATAGAGCGGCGTGAGGTTGTCGAAGAAGATCTTGTTGCGGGTTTCTTCGGGAGCCTCGAAGTTGATGGCGTCGACCTTGATGAGGGCGAAGTAGCGCTCGCCTTCTTTCGGCGGGCGGATCTGGCCCGAGATGGTGTCGCCTGTGCGGAGATCGAAGCGGCGGATCTGCGAGGGGGAGACATAGACGTCGTCGGGGCCGGGCAGATAGTTGTACTCGGGTGCGCGGAGGAACCCGAAGCCATCCGGCAGGCACTCCAGTACACCTTCAGAGAAGATGAGACCGCTCTTTTCAGCCTGGCTCTGGAGGATCTTAAAGATCAACTCCTGCTTGCGAAGGCCCGCGGTCTGAACGAGGCCAAAGTCTTTGGCGATCACGTTCAACTTCTGGATGCTCATGTCCTTGAGTTCGACGAGGTTCAGGTTTGGCGCCTGTTCCTTGACTTCGCGGCGGCGGCCCTTGGGGCCTCCGGCAGCTTCGATGCCTTCAGGGGCATTGTCTTGGGCCGGATTTACGGCGCCATCTTTGATTTCGTTATCGTTTGCCAAATTTCCCTCACTCCCCGGCCACTTAAGGCCGAGAATGGCATGACTTCTTTGCCTGGCAGTTCTGCCCGCATGGCCGCCATGCTCTGGTTTTCTTCTTTTCGATTCAGCTTGTCGATCTTGGTGGCCACGACCAGATATGGGCGCTGGTAATACTCAAGATATTGCCGCAACTGCCGGTCTGCGTCCATCCACCCGCGACGAGAGTCGACGAGCAGAAGGGAGAGTTCCAGAGTCTGGCGGCCCAGCAGATAGGCATCGGCAAGCGCTTTCCAGTGGCCCGATTCTGATTTCGGAACCTTCGCGTATCCGTAGCCCGGCAAGTCCACCAGCAGAAACCGATTGCCTACCCGGTAGAAATTGATGGTCTGTGTCCTTCCCGGAGTAGAGCTGACGAAAGCCAGTCTCTTCTTGCCGACCAGGCTGTTTAACAGACTCGACTTTCCCACATTGCTACGGCCCAGGAATGCAAACTCAGGGAGGGTTTCAGGAGGGAATTGTTGAGGGGTTGCAGCGCTGGCTTGGAATTCGACTTCAAACATCCCGGCTCCCCAAAAGGAGAAAGGGCGTCTGTACCAACGCCCTCCATTCTATCCTATTTTTCGACAAATTAGTGGCGCAGATCTTCAACGGGCTTCGAAGTGAAGTCCATCGCCGGAGGCGGCACTGCATCGGGCTCGCGTTCAAGAGCGAGCTTCAAGACCTCGTCCATATGCTCGACGAAGTGGAGTTTCATCTCCTTCTTGACGACATCTGGAATCTCAGCGAGATCCTTTTCGTTTTCCTTCGGCAGAATCGCTTCGGTGATGCCGTAGCGGTGGGCTGCGAGGAGTTTCTCTTTAAGGCCGCCGATCGCGAGCACCTTGCCACGAAGAGTGATTTCACCAGTCATGGCGATGTTGCCCTTGACGGGGATCTTCGACAAGGCGCTTGAGATGGAGGTCGCAAGCGTGATGCCAGCCGAGGGGCCGTCTTTGGGAATCGCACCTTCCGGCACGTGGACGTGGATGTCGATGTGGCGGTAGAAGTCGCGCGGGAGGCCCAGCGTGTGTGCGCGGCTGCGCACGTAGCTCATGGCTGCCTGAGCGGATTCCTGCATCACATCGCCGAGCTTACCCGTGGTGGTGAGCTTGCCACGACCTTCAAGGATCGAGACTTCGGTGGCAAGAATCGAGCCGCCGACTTCCGTCCAGGCGAGGCCTGTCGTGGAGCCGATTTCGTTCTTCTTATCCCAAACCACATCACGGAACTTGGCGGGGCCAAGCAAGTCGGTGAGGTTCGTCTCCGTGACAGAAACCTTTTTGAATTCCGTTTTGACTTCGACGGCCGCCGCGGAAGCTTCCTTGGTGGCGATGTCGACAACTTCGGCCTTCTTCTTGCCCTTGGCCTTTTTCGGCTTGGGCTCTTCTTCGACGGTTTCCAGCGGAAGAGACATGACGACCGAGCGGACTACCTTGCGGCAGACGTTGCCCACTTCGCGTTCGAGATTACGGACACCGGCTTCACGGGTATAGCCGTGGATCAAAGCGCGGAGACCGTCGTCTTCGAATTCGAGCTGGTCGGTCTTGAGGCCGTTGCCTTCAAGCTGCTTGGGAACGAGGAAGCGCTTGGCGATCTCGAGCTTTTCGAGTTCGGTGTAGCCAGACAGGCGGATCACTTCCATACGATCCTGCAGCGGACCGGGGATGGTGTGAAGCACGTTGGCTGTGGCGATGAACAGGACGTTCGACAGGTCGTACTCGACGTCGAGGTAGTGGTCCTGGAAGGCAGTGTTCTGAGCCGGGTCGAGCACTTCGAGCAGCGCCGCAGATGGATCGCCACGGAAGTCCATCGACATTTTGTCGATTTCATCGAGCATGACGACCGGATTCTTCGTGCCAGCCTTCTTCATCATCTGGATGATCTGGCCGGGGAGGGCACCGATGTAGGTGCGGCGGTGACCGCGGATTTCCGCTTCGTCGCGAACGCCACCGAGTGACAGGCGCACGAATTCGCGGCCCGTTGCCTTGGCGATCGACATCCCGAGCGAGGTCTTACCAACGCCGGGGGGGCCAACAAAGCAGAGGATAGAACCCTTCGGCTTTTCGACCAGGCGGCGCACGGCGAGGAATTCAAGGATGCGATCCTTGATTTTCTCGAGGCCGTAGTGGTCGCTCTCAAGAACTTCTTTGGCGAAGGTGAGGTCGCGGATTTCCTTGGAGGTCTTCTTCCACGGAACGGCGAGCAGCCAATCGAGGTAGTTGCGGCTGACGGTGGATTCGGCTGACATCGGCGGCATGTTTTCAAGGCGGCGCAGTTCGCTCATCGCCTTGTCGAAGGCATCCTTCGGCATGCCGGCAGTTTCAATCTTCTTCTTGAGCTCGTCGTATTCGCTCTTCTCGCCGCGGCCCAGTTCCTTTTGGATCGCTTTGATCTTTTCGTTGAGGTAATACTCTTTTTGAGCCCGTTCCATCTGGCGCTTGACGCGGCCCTGGATGGTGCGGTCGACCTGGAGCTTTTCGATCTCGATGTCGAGCATTTCGGCGACGCGGGTGAGGCGATCGATCGGGTCGAAGATCTCAAGCAGTTCCTGCTTTTCCTCGATCGTCAATTGCAGATTCGCGCCGACGGTATCGGCAAGCTTGCCAGGATCATCGGGGCGAATGGCGGCGACCATCGTCTCGTAGTTCAGGTTCTGGCTGAGTTTGACGTATTGCTCAAACTGGGTGGTGACGCGGCTGACAAGCGCGTCGAGTTGCGGACCGCCTTCGATGCGGAAGGCGCTGGTTTTGACAACGGCACGGAAAAAGCCGTCCTCATCGCTGACGCTGATGACTTTACCGCGCTCGACACCTTCAACCAGGACCTTGATGTTGCCGTCGGGCTGCTTGAGACTCTGGACAATATTTGCAACGGTGCCAACGCTATAGATCTCGTCAGGACGAGGCTCATCGATGGAAGCGTCGTGTTGGGTGGCAAGGAAAATCTGTTTGCCTGTGGCGTTGGCTTCTTCCAGCGCACGGACGCTGGATTCGCGGCCCACCACAAACGGGGTCATCATGTGGGGGAAAATCACCACATCGCGGATCGGCATCATCGGTAGCCGTTTTGTATCTGTTCGTTCTTTGGATGCCAACATGGTTCTCTTATTTCTAAAGACGCAAAACCTGGCAAGGAAGATTCCTTACCAGGCCTACACCTTCGTCTAGTTATCTTGTCGGAGGAATCTCTGGTCGACCCTAACCGGCTTTTTCGAGCACGGCCAAGTTAATCTTTTGATTCAGCACCATTTCCTTAGTGACCAGAAATTCGCGAATCTTTTTCTGGCTGGGAATGTAGTACATCACGTCGAGCATCAGCTCTTCCATAATCATGCGTAGGCCGCGGGCACCCACTTTGCGCTCCAAAGCCAGCGTGGCGATGGCCTCGAGGGCATCGTCATTGAACTTCAGTCTAACATTCTCATACTCGAAGGACTTCTGATACTGCTTGACGAGAGCGTTCTTGGGCTTGGTGAGAATTTGCACCAAGGCTTCTTTCGTCAGGTCTTCGAGAATCGCCACAACTGGGAGACGACCGATAAACTCCGGGATGAAGCCAGCACGGATGAGATCCATGGGCTGGCACTGCTGAAGCAATTCGTTGTCGCGCTTGTTGCCGGTGGGTGGAGCCGGGAAGCGAATTTCTTTTTCAACACCCTCTTCGGCCTGCGTAAAGCCAATCTGCTTACGACCAGCGCGACGGGAAATGATCTTTTCGAGCCCGACGAAAGCGCCGCCACAGATAAACAGAATGTTGGTGGTGTCGACCGGGGTGAATTCCTGATGCGGGTGCTTACGACCGCCCTGGGGCGGAACATTCGCTACCGTGCCTTCGAGGATCTTGAGCAGAGCCTGCTGGACACCTTCACCGCTGACATCGCGGGTGATCGACGGGTTTTCGTCCTTGCGGCCGATCTTGTCGATTTCATCGATGTAAATGATGCCCTGCTGGGCGCGCTGGACATCCCAATCAGAATTCTGCAAGAGGCGCAGGATGATGTTTTCGACGTCTTCGCCGACGTAGCCAGCTTCAGTCAGAGTGGTGGCGTCGACGATTGCGAAAGGCACGTCGAGAATGCGCGCCAGGGTCTGAGCCAGAAGTGTTTTGCCAGTTCCAGTGGGGCCGATCAGCAAGATGTTGCTCTTTTGCAGCTCAACATCGCCGACACGGGTTTTGTTCATCTGGATGCGCTTGTAGTGGTTGTATACCGCGACGGCCAGCTTCTTCTTGACAGGCTCCTGGCCGATCACGAATTGATCCAGAAAGTCGCGGATCTCAAACGGCTTGGGAAGCTTGTTCGGAGCGGTGTAGGCGCTCTCCTGCTTGTCGTCTTCGAGGATCGAATTGCAGACCGCGATGCACTCATCGCAAATGTAGGCCCGCGGATAATCACTCGGGGACGAGATTAACTTGCCAACGACATCCTGGCTTTTATGACAAAAAGAGCATCGGAGCGCGTCATCAGATCCAGTTCGCTTCACTAAAATTCTCCCGGAGAGGCGGAGCGTTCAAACCCAACCCAAGTATAGCAATGAGATCGTGATTCAAACGGCAAACTCGTTGTTTCCCTATTTTCAGGTAATAGTATTACCATATCCGACCTTTGTTTTACGCGGCATAGCGATCCAGGAAGCGCTTGGCACCCTGAATCCCCATAAATTCGGTCATCCGTTCGCCTTCGTATTCGATGCCCACCCAATTTGACGTTTCAGGCTGGCCGTAGCCGGAGGCTGCGACGATCTGCATCATTTTGTCCATGTCGATTGTGGTTTCTTTGCCATCGGGGCCGAAGTCGAAACATTTGAAGCTGACACCCTTGGCGTAAGGCATGAGTTTTGCCACTGCTTGATGCTTATCGACACCTTTCGGAAAATTTCCAAAATCAGGCAGCGTGCCGAAGTTCGGCAGATTGACCATCTTCATCAGACGGACGAGGATGTCTGGATTGGAGGATAATCCGCCGTGATTCTCGATGCAGATGTCGATGCCGTTTGAGGCGGCGTACTGGGTGATGCGGGTGAAACTCTCCTGGCAGCGCTTGAGAAATTCGTCGATTTCGGCGGGTGTCTTGGCTTCCTTTTCGGCATACATGTTCATGCGGATTGCGCGACAGCCGAGTTCGGCGGCGTAGTCGACCCATTTGCGGTGCAGGTCAGCCGACTTCAGGCGTTCCTTTTGGTCCGTATGGCCCATGCTGCCTTCGCCGTCGCACATGATGAGAACACCGGTCACATCGAACTTCTTCATCTGGGCTTTGAGCCGGCCCAGGTAGTATTGCGTCGGGGCTTCCCAGAGGGTGTTCACGAATTCGATGCCCCGAATGCCGAATTGTTCGCGAGCGACCTGGGGAAAATCGAGATTGGTCATCATGCGCGAGCGAATCGACTTGTGGAGGCTCCATTCGGCGAGGGAGATCCGGAATTTGGCGGATTGAGCCAGCATGGAGGGGCTCATCGCAGGCAAGGAAGAGGCAAGATCGAGCATCTGTCGGCGCGTCATGACTTACAGCATATCGCGGGAAGTTTCTGGGTCGAAGCCGTATCGAAGAGCATCCCACATAGGTGAAGTTATTTGCATCTGTTGGATTGGGAGTGCTGCTCGCCGTAGGCATCGCCTCAGCCCAGAGCTCGACGATCCTCCCGAAAGAGATCGAATGGAAGCCAGTCAGGCGGGAGCAACGATGGAAGATCTACCGCGATAAGACATTTGCGAGCTCCGGAGCTTATTTTCGGGCATTGGGGGCGGCCTCAGGAGATCAGGCGAGCGACAGGCCGCTGTCTTGGCCGCAAGGCTTCGAGGGTTATTCGCGCCGCGTGGGGCAACGGTTTATCACCTTTACGATGCAGGACAGTTTAGAGGCTGGGCTTTCAGCGGCGGCAGGATTTGAGCCGCGATACGTGCGCTGCAAGTGCACTGGGGCGGGCCGCCGGTTTGCCCACGCGACCAAAATGAATTTTCTGACTTACGACGCTGCAGGCAAGCAGGTAGTGAATTGGCCGAAGATGGTGGGTGCCTATGGTGCAGGGATGGTGTCGACTACGTGGGTCCGAGACGACAAATGGTCCGCTCAAGGCATTCAGGCTGGAAACACACAGCTGTCTTGCGGAATTTTTTTAATGTCGCCCGTGAATTTGGCCCTGAATTCAAGCGCGGCTTTAGGCGAAAATAAGAAGGACTAATGCTTCAGACGTCACTAGCGGCCCTGTTCGCCCTAAATCTCCTTGCTCAAGACGGGGCGAATATTACCCAGCCCTCGCAATCGGATCTTCTCGTTGGTACGAGGGTGCCGCGCAATCTGGAATGGAAGACGCCAACCAAGGAAGAGCGCTGGCGTGTGCTGTGGCGGGGACTGGCACTGAGCCCCGGAGCATACATCCGTTCTTCGGTTACGGCTACCTCACATCATCTTGCAAACGAACCCAAAGATTACGGCCAAGGCTGGGGAGCCTTTGGCAAACGGAATGTGAATTCGTTTGTGACCTTTTCGCTGCAGGATGTTGCCTCTGAAGGGCTAGCTGCGGCTTCAGGGTATGAGATGCGCTACATCCAATGCAAATGCACCAAGGTGTTGCCGCGAATCGGGCATGCGCTTTTGTTCAATGTCGTTACGTATGATCGCAATGGCAAGAAGGTGTTGAAGTGGCCCAAGATAGTCGGAAGCTATTCGGTGGGGATGATGTCCACGTTGTATACACCAAACCAGCGATGGTCTTCGGAAGGGATCCACATGGGAAACAGTGCCATGGCGTTTGGCTTCGTATCCTCACTTTTGCAGGAGTTCACGCCCAGCCGGCTGCTGTTCTGGAAGAAGAAAAAGCATGACCCGCTGACCGGGTATCCGCCGGTGAATCCTTCAAAAGCTATAAAAGAGTAAAGATTCACTTGAGTATCGCGTCTTGCGACTCAGGTGGTGTTGGTCTGCGATTCCTGATCTCCCTTTTCATTCCGGCCGGGCTTGTTCTGGTTGCACAAGACTCGGCTAACATTACAAATCCTTCTCACTCCGACATGCTGATGGGCACTCGTGTGCCTCGCGACCTGAAATGGAAACCTCCCACCAATGAGGAAAGGGTGCGCGTGTGGTGGCGGGGGGTTGCGGCAAGTCCCGGAGCGTACCTTCGTCCGATGCTGTCGACAATCCCATCACATCTTGACAATCGGCCCAGCAACTATGGGCAAGGCTGGAACGGCTTGGGCAAGCGTTACGGAAACACGTTTCTGACCTTTACGATGCAGGATTCGGCTGGGCATGCGCTATCAGCGGCGGCGGGATACGAAGTTCGCTATGTACAGTGCAAGTGCAAGGGATTGCTGCCACGGATCGGCCATGCCTTCTCCCGCTCCGCGATTTTGATGGACAGCTCCCTGGGACATTTCATAGAGAAAATGTTCGAAAGGAGATGTTCGATGTCGAGAGAAAACAAACACGATTCCGGGGCTGCGGAAGGAGCCCGGAGGGC
>Ga0194133_10007317_pt1 | contig 13282 bp, 12 predicted proteins | sample TA2KigOf40mmetaG_FD_155448 | JGI IMG/M metagenome (GOLD analysis project Ga0194133, IMG submission 155448) | Freshwater microbial communities from Lake Tanganyika, Tanzania - TA2015055 Kigoma Offshore 40m | ecosystem: Environmental > Aquatic > Freshwater > Lake | place: Tanzania: Lake...
CCGCTCATGTGGACATGGATGCCAGAGCGCAGGGCCCGGACGCGATTGGGTTTGTCTATCCATGCCGGGGGCAACACGATGCCGAGCTCACGCAATCGCGCCTCAGGCATTACCCCGGGCGGGCAGGTGCCGACACTCATCGAAGGCGCTCCGAAGCACCGCCGAGAATCCGGCAGGAGCCGGCGGCCGCAACAAGACCGCGCAATGACTTGCTTTTGTTCATGAAGCATTCTCCAGGAAAATCATCCGCAGGGTGCCTGTCGGCAATGACGGCGTCCCCCGGCGGGTCAATGTTGCCCGAATCGCGTCAAAAGTGAAATCGACCCTCTTCGAAAGGGATCGTTTCCCGATGCATACTCGATTCGACTTTGCCATGGAGACTGCCTGATGACCCCGGCCGAGGTGGCCAGATCGCGCGAGCGCGGGCTTGCGACAGAGCACTGCTGCGACAGCCGCTTTCCTACCCTGTTCTCGCCTATCGGCCTGGGCGCGCTCATGAACAAGAACCGGGTCATGCGGGTCGCGACCACATCCAACCTTGCCGAACAGGGTCGGGTAGGGGAGCGGACGCTCGCATTCTATCGCACGGTGGCCGAAGGCGGTGCGGGCGTTGTCGTGAGCGAAGCGACAAGACTTCACCCGCTTGAGGGCGTCGTGCCGCACGCCTTGCCCCTTTTCGACCCCGGCGTGATTGCGGGCCTGCGCAGGATCAGCGATGCGATCCACGAACAGGGCGCGCTATTCATCGTGCAACTCAACCAGGGAGGCCGACAGCACCTGGGCAGACGGGTAGGGACGCTGGTCGCTCCCTCGGAAATCGCCTGTCCGCGAAGCGGCGGCACACCTCACTCGCTCAGCACCCGCGAAGTCGGCGAGATGGTCGAGTTTTTTGTTTCCGCTGCAGTCAATTCGCGGGACGCGCAGGCCGACGGCGTCGAGATTCACGGCGCCCAGGGCCATCTGATTGGCCAGTTCGTCTCGCCCTTTTCCAATCAGCGCGATGACCGCTACGGCGGAAGCCTGGAAAACCGCATGCGGTTTGCGCTCGAGATCATTTCCGGCGCCCGCCGCAGGCTGGGCGATCAGGCTGTGATCGGCTACCGGATGGGAGTTGAGGAATTCACTGCAGGCGGCGTGACGGAGTTTCTGAGGAATAGGCCCCCTTGAAAAAGATTTGGGTTCCCATCGGCGGGTAGGCGCGTCAAGTCCATTCAGAACTAACGGGCCTTTGCTGCCGAGCTGATTCAAGAGCATTGCCGATGAACTGTCATACCAGTATGACACCCTCCTTTCTCAAATCCCCCGCCACGCCGACCCCACCCCGGGGGTGCCCCCCAAATCGCAGTTGGTTCCATCTGTTACCAAAGTGAATAGAATTTTGCACAAACGAATCTCAGTTTTTTGAGTTCTGGCCACTGTCTTGCAGATGTAATACCTGCGGTCGTCGTTTACCTTTCACCGACCTTTTCTGAACGTAAAGAACCCCGTCAAGCTTGTGCTTTCCCAAGGCACCTGTGGGCCATTGGTTTCCTTGCCTACGTTAAGTCGTACTTCCTTGAACACTTCCTCAATCGGCTGATTGGTTTGTTGCATGGCGCGAATCAAATGCTTCGTAAAGGGGCTATTGCGTTCACCACAACCACCATCGGCTGCCACCTTACCCGGCGCTGTGGAGTAGGCTAGAATCGTCCCTGAGGGTGCATCCATCTTGCTCCAGTACACGAAGGGCTCGCCGCCCCAGAACTCGATCTTGACGCCCGAGCCGCGACCGTCGGTGCCACCGGCGAACCATCCCTGCAACTGGTCCATGAAGGGTTCGACGTCGCTTGGGTGGCCATCGAGGTCATGTGGCTGGTGAGGCTTCGAGCAGTACAGGCAGGCATAGTTGCACTTAAGTCCGAGCTGGAGTTTCAAGTGCCGGATATCTCGCGACTTGCCCGCCGGATTGGTCGGGTGATGTGGGTGCCAGAAAGGCTGCCACTCGCCCGCCTGCGCGACACTCGCCGAGCAGCTGTTCCTGCTGATGACGCTCGGCGATGAACGCGCCGTGAGCGAGACCTGGGTGCTGGGCCACCCCTGGCCGGGTCGCTGAGCAGGCGGCACGAACCTGCTCTGCCGGCACTTCCTCCGGGGTCAATCTGGATCGATCGAGGATCAAGGACAGGCGGTGGGCAGCCGCCGCGCCCGCCGCCCATCGCCCCCTTCGATCGATCAGATCGAGATCCTGGCGGCGTCGATCGCCTCGCCCCAGCGCCGGATCTCGTCCTCGACATGCTTGCGAAACGCCTGCGGGCTGCTCGCGAGCACATTGGAGGCCTGATCGGCAAAGGCCTTGCGGATCGATGCGACCTGCGGGACCTGCGCGAAGGCTTCATTGAGCTTGCGGATGATCTCCGGATGCGTGCCGGTCGGCACGAACAGGCCGTTCCAGGAGGTGATCAGGAAATCGGGCACACCCGCCTCCGCCATCGTCGGCACCTCGGGCATCAGCTCGAGCCGCTTGTCGGCAGCGACCGCCAGGCACTTGAGCTTGCCCGCCTGGATGCTCGGAATCGCCGACAACGCAGTCTTGAAGCCCATGTTGGTCACGCCACCGATGGTATCGGTGAGCGCAGGCGCAGCGCCCTTGTAGGCGACATGCGTGATGTCCAGGCCGAAGCGGGTCTTGAGCATCTCGCCCGCAAGATGCGGCGTGGTACCCACCCCGGATGAGGCGTAGTTGTACTTGCCCGGATTGGCCTTGGTGAGCGCGACCAGTTCCTTCACATTGTTGACCGGCAGGCTCGGATGCACGACCAGCACCGCGGGCGCGGTCGACACCAGGGTCACGGCCTCGAAGTCGCGCAGCAGATCGTAGTTGAGCTTCTTGTAGAGCCGCATGTTGATCGCGTTGGCGACCGTGCCCAGAAAAATCGTGTAGCCATCGGCCGGCTGACGCGCCGCGTATTCGCTGCCGATGTTCGAACCAGCTCCCGGCTTGTTGTCGATCAGGATCCGTTGACCGAGCACATCCTGCAGCTTGGGCACGATCGCCCGTGCAGTGACATCCGTCGAGCCGCCCGGGCCGAAAGCCACCACCATCTTGATTGGACGAGAGGGCCAGGCCGACGGACCCTCGGACTGGGCAAAGGCGGTCGGGGCCGAGAGTGCGAGCCCGGTGGCAGCGCCTGACTGAATGAAATGTCTGCGATCCATTGCGAGATCCTCCTGGTGCGTTGATTTGAACTATGCTTCGAAGCCGAAGCGGTGAACCACATGCGGCAAATCTCGCCGCCATCCTGAAACAGAGAGGAAGCGTCCGTGATTATCGACCCTTTCATGAGCCTCGCCGATGCCGCAACAGGACTGCGGCAAGGGCAATTCAGCGCCGAGGCATTGACCCGGCACCTGCTCGAGCGCATCGAGCGATTCGATCCCAGGATCCATTCTTTCATCACGGTCACGCGCGAGCAGGCCATCGAGCAGGCGCGGGCCGCTGATCGCGAACGAGCAGCGGGACAGGATCGAGGACCGCTGCATGGCGTGCCGGTGGCGCTGAAGGACAATGTCTGGACGGAGGGCATCCGCACCACCTGCCACTCGCAGGTGATGATGGACTTCGTGCCCGACCGCGATGCCACGGTCTACCGCAAGCTGCGCGAAGCAGGCGCAGTGCTGCTGGGTAAGGTCGGGCTGTGGGAGTTCGCCTATGGAGTGCCGGGGGCGAACGACCCGATTCCGCCTGTGCTCAACCCCTGGTCCCTCGAGCACTCGCCCGGCGGTTCCTCGAGCGGTTCGGGCGCATCGGTCGCGGCAGGCTTCGTGTTTGGTGCGATCGGCACCGACACCGGCGGGTCGATCCGCCATCCGAGTTCTGTCTGCGGTCTGGTCGGCATGAAACCGACCTACGGTCTGGTGGCGCAGGACGGCGTGGTACCGGTGAGCCTCGCGCTCGACCATATCGGCCCGATGACCCGCACCGTGTGCGACAACGCGCTGATGCTGCAGGCGATCGCAGGCCACGACCCGCTCGACCCGAACAGCCGCCGCGCGCCCGGAGGGATCGATTTCACGGCCGGGATCGGACAACCGCTGAAGGGACTGAAGGCCGGCGTGCCAGTCAACCTGATCGCGGCGGGCGACAATGTGCCGGAGGTGACCGCGGCGTTCCAGGCGGCGCTGGACTGCCTGCGCGATCTCGGTCTCGAGCTGATCGAGTTCGACTTCCAGGGCGGCGATCAGGTCCATGCCGACAGCACCGTGATCCTCGAGCACGAGGCCTGGCTCGAGCACCGTGAGCGCCTGTCGGATCCGGTGTTCGCGGCTCGCTACGGGGCGGGCTTGCGCAAGCGGCTGGAGAGCGGTCTGCGACGCGGCGAGGAGGCCTACCGCGAGGCTCGGCGCAAGGCGGCCGAAACCACCGCGGCACTCGATGCGGTGTTTGCCAGTCGATTCGATGTGCTGCTGATGCCCGGCAGGGAGGCACCGGCCATGTCGATGACCGATCTGATGGCCGCCTCGCCGACCGCACGCGGCAAGATGACGCGGCTCGGCAACCTGACCGGCATGCCCGCACTGGTCCTGCCCATGGGCTTTGCCAGCGAGCCCAGGCTCCCGATCGCGCTGCAGATCATGGCACGGCATTTCAACGAGCCCCTGATCTATCGGGTGGCGTCGGCCTACGAGAGCGCCCAGCCCTGGGTGTCGCAGCACCCGCAGTGGCTGATCTGACCGAGCCGGCCGCCCACACGCGGTCGGGCGCGGCCCCGGTGCGACGCAGGTCGACCGCATAGCGGTAGACATCGGGGCGATAGAGCACCACGATCGCCTCGACCGGCCGGTCGGTCTTGTCAAAGACGAGGCGCTCGGACTCGAGCAGCGCAGTGCCCGGCTCGACATGCAGCGCACGGCCGACCTCGAGCGTCGCAGCGCGAGCCGAGATCGTCTGCTCGGCGCGTCCGATCGCGATACCCGCGCCCTCGAGCAGGTCGATCAGCGGTTGCGTCGACATCCGTTCCGAGCGGATCAGCCGCGCGATCCGCAGCGGCAGATGCGTGATCGCATAGGAGAACGGCACACCCGCGATGCTGCGCACCCGCACCGAGCGTTGCACGAGCTCACCACGGCGCAGGCGCAGCTGCTGCGCGATCTCGGCGCTCGCCGGCACATCGGCGCGCTCGAGCAGTTGTACCGTGGTCTGGTCGCCCATCTGCCGGTTGTTTTCGATCATGCCCTCGACGCCGGCCCGAAGCCGCGTACGCGGCCGATAGGGCGCGACGCTCGAGCGTCGCCCCTGACCGAGCACGATCAGGCCGCGAGCGGCCAGTTCATCCAGCGCTCGCCGGGCCGTGATCCGCGAGACCGCGAGCGAGCGCTCGATCTCGCCCTCGCTCGGAAACGGCCCGCCCGGCGCGAATCGCTTCTCGAGGATGTGTTCGCGCAGCATCGCAAAGATCTGGTGATAGAGGGGCTCGGGGGCGGCGGGATTGGGGCGAAAGCGCTGCAACCCCACGGGCGATGTCGCGGGCTTGGGAGCCAGAGGCTTCGCGGAACGGCGCTCGCTCATCCGGAGCGCCCGTCAGCCGGCCTGCGCCGATGCGTCCGGCGTTCGAGCCGGTGAGCCCCCCGTACCAGCAGCAGCGGCCGGTGCGGGCAGGATGAGACCGGGATGGGGCAGCCGGGCGCGCAGCACCACGCCGCTATCGGCCTCGGTCAGGTAGAGATCGCGACGGTCGGGCCCGCCGAAGGCGCAGTTGGTGATCACCGATGTCAGCGGCGAATCGATCCGCAGCATGGGCTCACCACGATCGCTGAACAGCCAGGCGGCGCCCAGACCGGGATGGGCAACAGCCAGATTGCCGAGCACATCGAGCGCCATCCCGTCCGGGCCGGAGCAGCCCGACATCTGGATGAAGAGGCCGACCTTGGCCGTGCCGCCATCGAGCAGGATCGGGGCCCCCCAGATCGCATTGGCGCGCGTGACCGCGATCAGCACATGACGGCCCGCCTGGTCGACGACGATCCCGTTGGGGCTCGGAATGCCATCCAGGAAGACCTCGGGCGCGCGTCCACCGATCCGCCAGCGCATGACCCGGCCGAAGGGCGCCTGCAGACCCGACATGCCCTGGTCGGTGAACCAGCATTCGTCGCCGTGAAAATAGAGGTCATTGAGGCCGTGAAAGCCGTGCTCGCGGGCATCGAGCACCGTCTCGATGCGGCCTGATGAGGGCTCGAGCCGCAGCAGCCCGCGGGCAAAATCGCTGATCCAGGCGGCACCATCCGGGCCGAACTTGAGTCCGTTGGGCTGCCCGTCATACTGGATCACGACATCGAAGTGTCCGTCCGGCGCGATCCGGAAAACGCGTCCGAACGGGATGTCCACGACATACAGGTGACCGTCCTGATCAAAGGACGGCCCCTCGAGAAAGGAACCGAGCGGAGCGCCATTGCGATGCAGGCGCAGCCAGGGCGCTGTATCACCCGCGCGACTGAGGGAGGCCGGCAGCCGAAACGCGATCTCGGCCGTGATACGGGGAGGAGCATCGAACATCGGCGGGGTCTCCCGGCAAACCTCGTCAGCCTGAACCGGGCAGCCGCAGCACGCCCGCGATCGGCACCGCGCCGAGGAAAAAGCCATCATCACCGAACTGGATCGTGCCCTCGCCGACTGCCAGGGTAATGTCGGTAGACTTGATCGGCAAGGCACCCGCGAGGCTCAGACGGATACGGACTTCGCCGTTGGTGTCCTTCTCGATCACCTCCATCACGCGGCGCAGGCCCTGTACATTGGCGAGCGCGTCCGAGGGACCGAAGGTGTAGGCATTCCAGGTCGTGGACTGGGCGAGCGCCGGGACCGGCGCGATACCGGCCAGAGCACCGGCCAACGCGATTGCAGCAAGACGGGCTTTCATCGGTACATCCTCCTGTGGTGGTTCGTTCAGCGGGTTGCAGCAGATTCGGTCGAGTAGCGCGCCTCGAGCGCGACGAAATCAGGGTAGTCAAAGAGGTCCCACAAACCGCGGTGATCGAGCATGCGGTCGGCAAATGCATGCGTGCTGCCCTCACGACGCAGCGTCGCATAGAGCTCTGCACCCATCCGCCCGATCAGTCGGGTGATGGCATTGGGGTGGATCGACAGCCGATAACCGATCGACTCGAGCTCGGCCGCTGGCAGATTGGGCGTACGGCCGCCCTCGACGATATTGGCAAGCGTGGGGGCCGGCACTTCGCCAGTGATGCGCCACATCTCGGCGGCGGTCTCGGGCGATTCGACGAAGGCGACATCGGCGCCCGCCTCGACATAACGGCAGGCGCGCTCGATCGCCGCATCGATCCCCTCGGTGGTCCGCGCATCGGTGCGCGCCACGATCACCAGATCAGGATCGACGCGCGCATCGGCGGCAGCCCTGACCCGGGCACACATCTCCTCGACCGACACCAGCCGCCGTCCCATCTCGTGACCGCAGCGCTTGGGCCAGTCCTGATCCTCGATCTGCAAACCGCTCACGCCAGCCCGTTCGAATTCGCGCACGGTGCGGATCACATTGAGCGGACCACCGTAGCCGGTGTCTGCGTCGGCAATCAGCGGGATCGAGCTGATCTCGGCAATCCGCCTGGCCTGGTCGAGGATTTCGCCAAAGGAGAGCAGGGCCACATCGGGCGCGCCCATCCGGGTGATCGAGACCCCGGAACCGGTCATGTAGATCGCCTCGAAACCCGCGCGCTCGGCGAGCCGAGCCGTCAGGCAGTCAAACACGCCTGGCGCCATCAGCAGGCCCGGCTGGGCGAGGCGCTCGCGCAGTCGACGGTTGCGGCCGGTCTGCGTCTCGAGCGGGCGCGGCATCGCCGGGGGGAGTGAAGAACGAGAGGATTCAGACATCGGTGGGGCAACTCCTTGGGTCGGGCGACAGGGCCTGGTGCGGACTGGATCTGCGGTGATGCGCCGATCGATGCGCCGATCGATGCGCTGATCAGCGACCCGCGCCGTGCGCGGCGGCGGCAAGAATCTCTTCGGCGCTGTGGGTCGGATAGCGCGCCCGGAAAAACCTCAGCGAGCCTTCGTGGAGCTCGGCATTGGGCGAGGCGACCGCGTCACCGACGACCACCGTGTAGTAGTCATGGTAGGAGGCCGAGCGGACCGTCGACTCGACGCAGCCCTCGGTAGTCGTACCGCAGATGATCACCGTCTGGATGCCCTGGGTGCGCAGGATGTGATCGAGATGCGTACCGATGAAGCTGTCGGGCCGGAATTTTTCGACCACCCAGTCCTGATCCTGGATCGTCAGACCATCGACCAGCTGCCAGCCCCAGCTCCCCGGGATCGCGTAGTCGGGTGCCTTGCCATCGCGGGTCTTGAAACGCAGCCAGGCCGGCGAATCCATCCGCGCATCGGGCAAGGAGGCCTGACGCATGAAGATCGTGCGCAGGCCCAGCTGCTGCGCACGCCCGACGAAATCGACCATCCGCACGACTGCTGGCGCCATCTGAGCGACATTCTTGCCATAGCGGGCGAAGTGCCCGCGGGTGCTACAGAAATCGTTCTGGATGTCGATCGCGAGCACAGCACTCCAGCCCGGATCGACCAGCTCGTCCAGCGTATCGAGGACCTCACGGCCCATGATGGTCTTCATGATCCGACCTCCTCGACCGATACCGGGAAGAGCGAGGGCGCGTCGGGCGCAGGCATCACATGGTAGAGGGCGAATCGCCAGGCCGTGCCGGCCAGCACCTCGGACGGGGTGAACGGAAAGGCGAGGTTGCCGCCGGTGCACTGACGACCCGGAAAGCCGTGGTGCAGCAGGTATTGCTTGAAGGTCTTGGCCGTGGTCATCGCGAGCGCGGCCTCGGCTGCGACCACCTCGACCATCACGAAGATCTCGCGCGGGGCGAACCCTGTGGACGGCGGCGACAGGCGCGCGGCATCGAGGCCGTAGAGCCGGGGATAGAGCTGGTAGTCGCCCGCCACCATCGAGCGGGTGATGCGCTCGACCTCGGCGAGCGTGCCATCGATGTTGGCGATGAAGCCCGGATCGACGCTCGCCGCCAGCAGCACCGCGCGCTGGCCGAGTGCCGATGCACCCTCGACCTTGAGCGTGGTCTGAGCGGCCGGCTCCCAGCGTGCGCCGCTCACCCGGGTGCGGCGCGAATCAACCGCCTCGTAGCGGGCGTCCTCGACCCGCAGCGTGCCATCAGGCTCGGTGAAGCGGGTGGGGTCGGCCTGCTCGTAGAGGCTGTGTGCGGCGACCGACAGCGGGGTCGCGCGCCGCCCCGGATGCATGCTCTCGAGCACGAAGCCCTCATGGTCGAGCTCGGCCAGCATCGCATCGCGACCGCCCGGCTCACAGCATACCGAGGTGCACTCGATGATCTTGGCCATGTGCATCACATTGGCCATGTCAAAGCCCAGACGCCTGGGAATGGCGGCGAAGATCGCGGTGTCGCAGGCGCGGCCCGCGACGATCACATCGGGCTCGAGCGCGAGCGCCCGCTCGAAGGGCTCGCAGCCCATCTGGCCGACGAGATGACTGCAGGCGTCGATGTCGGCGGCACTGACCGCGAGCTCGGCACCGAGCGCGGTGAGCTGGCCAGCCGCAAGCGCCGCCTTGACCCGTGCGCGCGACAGGTCGGAGCGGATGGTCGCCATCCGGAATCGCAGACCCCTCTCGCGGGCGATGTCACGTATGAAGGCGAGGGTGGTCTCGAGATGAGGCGCAGCGCCGGCGGTGCCCGCCGTACCGATGATCAATGGCACGCCGAGCGAGCGCGCGCCCTCGAGGACCAGCGACAGATCACGCCGGGTGGCGAGCGGGCTGGTCGCAAGCTCACCGGAACCGAGATAGGCCGGACCAGGATCGACCGAGCCCATGTCAGCGCCGATGAAATCGGGTCGACGGCGCAGGCCCTCGGCGAGAGCGTCGGCGGGAATGCCGTAACCCAGCTGGCCGGAGGCCGACAGGATCCGCAGCCTATCGGGGCGGCGGGCGAACAACTCGGCGACGGCGCTCACAGCTCGAGCCCCAGGAGCGGCGCATGCTGCTGCGCGCCGTAGACATCGCGGTCGCCTGGCGACCCGGCAACGATGCGCCGGGGCAGCGCAATCTTGATCGCATTCGCGACCGGATAGGGAATCACTGCGACCTGAGCCTCGGGCACCCCATAGAGCGCTGCAATCCGGGCGGCTTTCAGCGCATCGGACCCGGCGGCCCGATCGAACCCAGCCCGATCCGGAAACATCAGGTCAAAGGAGAGAGTCAGAGGTCCGGCATTCTTGCTGCGGACCACGGTAGCTGTCTGGGCGAGCGTGGGCATGAGCGTCTCGTCGATCCTGAAGTTGAACCGACGATACGCTTGTCAGCTTGTTATAGCAAGTAGCTCCGAGTGGTGAATCATCCCCCTGGGTGGATCCCGCCAGCCCAGTGCTACCTTTAAAGCCTCGATGGTTAGATCCTGCGGCATCGCCTCACTCATTGCCCAGCCTATAAGTTTGCGTGCAAACAGGTCCAGCACGAACGCCACATACAGCCAGCCCTCATCGGTGGGCACACAGGTCACGTCTGCCAGCCACTTTTGGTCAGGCATCGTCGCCCCAAAGTAACGCTCGAGCAGGTTCGGCGCAATCGGTTGGCCGTGCCTGGAGTCTGTCGTTCGTACCCGAAATGGCCGCCGCTTACGGCTCCCTAACCCATGCTCGCGCATAAGCCGACCTATGCGCTTTTGGTTGATGCTGTGGCCCATCGCCTCGCTGACCTCAGGGGTCATTCGACGACGGCCGTAACGCCCTTTGTGTCTTTGCTGCGCTCGCCGAATCGCTTCGACGACCTCGGCCTCTCGCACGCGACGCTCCGACCCCTGGCGCTTGGCTGCAGCAAACAGCCCACTGCGCGAAACACCCAGCAAATCGCACATCATTGGAGTCGGATACACACTGAACCGCCCCGGGTTTTGAGGAGGCTCCAACTCTTGTCCTTGGCAAAGTACGCCGCCGCCTTCCTAAGAAACACCCTCCGCTTGCGCCAGCGTGTACCCAAATTCGGCAGCGCGCCGGTGCAAGTTCTTGACCACACGGTCACGGTACTGCTTCTCGTAGTGGTCAGCACCTGGGTCCTGGTACGCCATGCCAAAGCGCATCGCGTTATAGAACAGCACGGCAATCTTTCTTGCGGTGGCCGTGACGGCTTTGGCCTTACCTATACGTGCGGCCAGCCGTCGATAAAAGGCACCCAGGGCTGTATGAGTCCGCCCCACCGTAACGGCTGCCAGGCGAAGGTGCGCCGTCAGGCGGTTCGTTGTCTTTTTTGTGTGTGCCGACAAGACCTTGCCACCGCTGATCTTGCAACCGGGCGACAGAGTCAGCCACGATGTGAAGTGCTTAGCGCTACGCCATTTGCTCAGGTCTGTCCCGCACTCAGCAATGAGCCTCAGTGCCAGGTAGGGTCCGAGCCCATGAATCTGCGTCAAGTCTCGGCCGGTCAGTTGATAAAGCACCGATCTGACGTCAAAGCTGACATCGTTGGGCTGCTTGGTACGGTGCTTCGCTTTGGGCATAGGTGCCTCAGGGCAGACCTTGTCAACATTCAGAATCGCCAGGGCATGTTCAATTTGGCGATCACATGCTTCGATGCGCTCTTGATAGAAATCGTACAGAGCCAGCGCCTGCGCCAATGTAAAGACGTGTTCTGGCTGATAGTTGCCAACCAAGGCTGCACAGATGGTCTCCAAACTGGCCTTGCAGCGAACATCGCGCATGTTGGCCAGCACTTGCGGATCACGCTGCCCCCCAACAATGGCTCGAACGATCTTCATGCCGGTGACCCCTGTCACGTCGCTGACGACATGGTGCAGCTGCAGGTTCATTAAGGTCAGCGCCTTTTGCATGTGCTGGATGTGCGCAGCAGTGAAGTCAAGGAGTCTCTCACGTTGCCTTAAATAAACCCGCAGTGCTGCGATATCTCGAGCTGGCCGGAAACTGGCGCGCAGCAGCCCACAGGCGTGAAGGCGTTGTAGCCACTGGGCGTCATTGACATCACTTTTTCGCCCGGGCACAGCACGGGCCTCGCGAGCGTTGGCCAGAATCACCTCAAGGCCACGCTCTTCCAGAATCTCGAACACTGGCACCCAATACACACCGGTGGACTCCATCGCAACGGTCTTCACACCCGTGCGCACGAGCCAGTCAGCCATCCGCTGCAGATCCCCGGTAAAGGCCTGGTACGTTTGCACTGGCTCTTCTGCGCAATCTGGGGGCACGGCAACCACATGAAACCGCGAACCGATGTCAATGCCTGCCGCTCGCTCGTGGACAACGGGCAATCCTGGTTGCTTTGTTGTACTTCTTGTCATCTCTTTGCTCCTTCTGGTTAATGCGCACCAGACGGGGACTCGGATCAAATCACTTTCCTAAACGGGGTCACATCAAGTGCCACCACAACTGGGTCCGCAGCTTCCCCTGGACCAGGTTTTTTGACGGGGTCTATGCCTCCAAAAAGCGGTCGGTCACTGTCTGCGCGCTGCCTCAGTATAGAAATAGCCGTGTGTTTCTACCCACATGGGGCGCGGTCTCCGGCGTAGGCAGTTTTTTAGGAAAACCCGAGGTTGGGCCCTAGACCAATCGCCGCTGCTCGTCCCACTCAGCGATTGGTTACCGTCTATTGGAAATTTACCGGTTTTAGAAGCTGGGCCAGATTGATGCGTGAAGAAGTGGGGAGCCGGATGGCCTGGTTGCTTCCATCGAACACTGTGCTTTGCATGCCGACGACGCCCGTCTCCGCGCCACCGAAAGGGCAGCGTCTTTCGCTACTTGACCCGTTACGCGATCGTATAACCTGCTTATGTGCTCACGGGGGCTTAGCCGGGCATCCACAGGTTAACCTGCCTGGCTCGACCGTTAATGGACTGCCCATAGGATTGTCGATCATTGGACCACGGGGCAGTGATGCCCAGCTCGTTGCCTTAGCTCAAGCTATGGAGAAGATCAATTGAATATCGACCAAACAGCCAATATCCCAGAAGTCGTTGAGGAAGTACGCGAACTCTTTGAACGGTATGAGCAAGCCTTAATCGATAAAAACGTCGACGTTCTCGATAACAGTTTTTGGAATAGTCCACACACGATTCGCCTCGCGCACCACGAACATGGCTATGGCTTTGACCGAATTCATGCCCATCGAGTAGCACGCCCACCTGGACCTGGTACTAAAGAAAAGCGCCTTCGACTAGACATCGTGACCATTGGTCTTGACATCGCAACAGTCACACTCGTTTATAAGGTCCGCGGTCAACCCATGATTGGCCGACAGATGCAGAC
>Ga0194133_10007324_pt1 | contig 13275 bp, 8 predicted proteins | sample TA2KigOf40mmetaG_FD_155448 | JGI IMG/M metagenome (GOLD analysis project Ga0194133, IMG submission 155448) | Freshwater microbial communities from Lake Tanganyika, Tanzania - TA2015055 Kigoma Offshore 40m | ecosystem: Environmental > Aquatic > Freshwater > Lake | place: Tanzania: Lake Tanganyika...
GCAAAGAAAATGGAGGGGCTACGGACCACCTCGACGAGGGTGGCACGTCCCTCGAATTGTTCAACGCGATTGCGCACGAAGCGCGGCCAATGCGTGGCACCCGGAATGATGGGGGCAAGCTGCGCCATCATCTGGCAACCGTTGCAGATGCCGAGCGCAAAGTTTTCGCTGCGTGCAAAGAATTCGGCAAAAGCATCACGCATTGCCGGATTGAAGAGAATGGACTTGGCCCAACCCTCCCCGGCGCCGAGTACGTCACCGTAAGAAAATCCGCCGCAGGCGACCAGGCCCTTGAAGTCTCGCAGTTGCCGATGACCAGCGATGAGATCGGTCATATGGACATCGTGGGTCTCGAAACCGGCCCGATCGAAGACCGCAGCCATTTCGGCTTGGCTATTGACGCCTTGCTCGCGCAGGATCGCAATCCGCGGACGCGCGCCGCGCGGCACGAAGGGCGCGGTGATGTCCTCTTCGGGATCGAAACTCAATACCGTTTGCAACGGCGGCGTCGCGAGCGTCGTCGCCGCAGCAAATTCTTCAGCCGCGCAGTCCGGATCGTCCCGCAGCGCGCGCATGCGATAACTGGTCTCCGACCATTCGCGTTTCAAATTCTCCCAGGACTCTTCGATCACCAATTTGCCGGCCGTGATGCGAATGCGATCCGATTTGGGTTCGACACGCCCGATCACGGCACTGCAGTGACCGATGCCATGACGGAACAGCAAACCAAGTACATCGGCGCAGTTCTCGGTGTGCACCTGCAACACGACGCCCGGCTCTTCGGCAAACAGCGCAGCGAGCGCCGCAGCCTTGTTGGCCAGCAAACTGGCGTCTTTCGCGCCGATGTTGACCTCGAGTCCGCAGTGACCTGCGAACGCCATTTCGACCAAGGTCACCGCCAAGCCACCGTCGGACCGATCGTGGTAGGCCAGCACCGCGTCGAGGTCACGCAACTCGGCAAGCGCCGCTGCGAGCCCTTTGAGCAACTCCGGCTCATCGAAATCAGCAGGCCGCGTGCCGAGGGCACCATATACCTGCGTGAGCACCGAGCCGCCGATGCGGTTTTTACCCTGACCGAGATCAATGAAGATCAGCGAGGTGTAACCACGATCGGTACGCAGCTGAGGCGTCCAACACCGCCGAACGTCATGCACCGGCGCAAACGCCGAGACGATCAAAGAAACCGGCGCGACGACCGACTTGGTCTCGGCAACCGATGCGCCCGCTCCTGACGCGCCCGATTGCCAGGCCGTCCGCATGGACAGCGAATCTTTGCCGACCGGAATGGCGATGCCGAGCGCCGGGCAAAGCTCTTCACCCACGGTGCGAACTGCGGCGTAGAGGGCGGCGTCTTCGCCGGTCTCGCCACAGGCAGCCATCCAGTTGGCAGACAGACGAATGTCACCCAACCGACGGACGTCGGCTGCGAGAATGTTGGTGATCGATTCGGCCACGGCGAGTCGCGCTGCGGCACAGGCATCGAGAATGGCGACCGGCGTCCGCTCGCCGATGGCTAGCGCCTCTCCGGCTTGACCAAAATAATCGGCAGTGGTCACGCCGCAGTCGGCGACGGGCACCTGCCAAGGACCCACCATCTGATCGCGCGAGATCATGCCGCCCACGGTACGATCGCCGATGGTCACCAGAAAAGTCTTGTCGGCCACCGCCGGAAAACGCAGCACGCGACGCAGCGCCTCACGCGGATCGATGGTAGTGACCCCGAACTCGAGGCCCGGCGCTGCCCGACTCTTCACGTCGCGCAGCATTTTTGGTGGCTTGCCGAGCAGCACTTCGAGCGGCATGTCGACGGGTGTATCGCCGAGCAAAGAATCTTGCACGAGCAAACGCCCATCATTGACGAGTGTGCCGATCACCGCATGCGGACAGCGCTCGCGCGCGCAGAGTGCCGCGAATTCCTGCAGACGCGCAGCGGCCACCACGAGTACATAGCGCTCCTGCGACTCATTACACCAGAGCTCCATCGGCGACATGCCGGGCTCATCGCTGGCGATCGCGCGCAAATCGACCACTGCACCGCGACCACTGTGGGCCACCGCCTCGGGGACGGCAGTCGAAAGACCGCCTGCACCGACATCGTGAATCAATAAAATCGGATTCGCCTCACCGCGCGCCCAACAACGATCGATGACTTCCTGGGCGCGGCGCTGCATCTCGGGATTACCGCGTTGCACGGAAGCGAAATCGAGATCCGCAGACGAGGTGCCGGCACCCACCGACGACGCTGCGCCGCCACCCAAGCCAATGAGCATCGATGGGCCACCCAACACCACGATCTTCGCACCGGGTGGGCAGTCGCCCTTTTCGACATGCTGGCGCCGTACGTTGCCGAGTCCGCCGGCGATCATGATCGGCTTGTGATAGCCGCGCTGACGCGATGGCGGATCGCCTGGCGCCTGGATTTCGAGCGTACGGAAATAACCGTTGATGCTCGGTCGTCCGAATTCATTGTTGAATGCGGCTGCGCCGATCGGTCCTTCGAGCATGATCTCGAGCGCCGAGGCAATACGCTCCGGCTTGCCAAGCGCAGGCTTGCCGGGTAGCGACTCCCAGGGCTGCTCGAATCCCGGAATGCGCAGATGCGACACGGAAAATCCGACCAGTCCGGCCTTGGGCTTGGCGCCGATGCCGGTCGCGCCCTCATCACGGATCTCGCCGCCCGAGCCGGTCGAAGCGCCGGGAAATGGCGAGATTGCAGTCGGGTGATTGTGTGTCTCGACCTTCATGAGGATGTCGATCGGCTCGACCGTGGCGCCATAGACCCCCGTCGTCGAGTCAGGGAACCAGCGGCGTCCTGCGCTCACGCCTTCGATGACGGCTGCGTTGTCGCGATACGCACTGAGTACGCCCTGCGGCGCGTTCGCGTGCGTGTTGCGGATCATCGCGAACAGCGACTTTTTCTGTGGCTCGCCGTCGATGATCCACTCGGCATTGAAGATCTTGTGCCGGCAATGCTCCGAGTTCGCCTGCGCAAACATCATGAGCTCGACATCGCTCGGATCCCGACCGAGTACCCGGAACGCTTCGAGCAAATAGTCGATCTCGTCGGCCGAGAGCGCGAGGCCTAATTCTTTGTCAGCAGCCTCGAGGGCCGCGCGGCCACTCTTGAGCGAAATTCGTCGCAACGCACGGGGCGCCTCGGCGCTGAACAATGCCGCCGCCTGCGCGACATCATCGAGCGCAACTTCGGTCATGCGATCGTGCAACAGCGGCACGAGAGCACGCAGCGCCGATGCATCGAGCGTCACTCGACTGTCGATCCGATATTCGATTCCACGCTCGATGCGCCGCACGGCGCCGAGGCCGCAGACACGAGCGATGTCAGTGGCCTTGCTCGCCCACGAAGAAATGGTTCCGGGCCGCGGGACCACCCAGAGCGCTTGGCCCGCCGAGTCCAGAGCGACCTCGGCACGCGGACCGTACCGCAACAACGACTCGAGCGTGCGAATCTCTGCCGCGTCGAGATCACGCTCGACGTCGATGAAATGGACGTAGCGACTGTCTATCGAGTCGACAGCGGGATTCACCTCACGCAGGCGCGCGAGCAATTTTTTGATGCGGAAGCCGGAGAGCGCGGGGGCGCCGCGAACGAGCATGCGGGGCGGCGGCCTATTTCTTGACGCCGTCGCCCGAGGGCGGCGTGTACAGGGGCATGGGGAACTGCGCGACGTTCGAACCCTCGAGCGCGCTGATCTTGCTGACGCCCTGCTTCTTCACCTCATCGATACGCAGCACCGAGTGCAACGGCAGGTAGCTGCGCTTGACGCCTTCGAACTCGGACTTGATACGTTCCTCGCCCGGATCGAGCACCACCGAGGAACGCTCGCCAAAGACGAGCTCTTCGATCTCGATGAAACCGAACAGGTTGCCGTGGCTCACCCTGCGGGCATAGACCTCGTAGATCTTGCCTTGGTTGGCGAACATGACCTTGTAAATGTGATTGGCGGGCATGGCTCGGGAAGAAAAAATGGCGGAGAGGGTGAGATTCGAACTCACGTGCCGGGATTAACCGACCATCCGATTTCGAGTCGGCGCCGTTATGACCGCTTCGGTACCTCTCCGGAGCCGGGTATTCTAGCCGACATGGGCCTCTCGGGGACAGTCATGCACCAGTCCGGGCGAGCCGCGTGTTGGCGGCTGGCTTTGCGCCTCGCCTGCATCGCTGGGCTCGCGCTATTGGGCAGCTGCGGCTTGGGTGCGGACGCGCTCGAGGAGATCCGTTCGCGGGGCGAACTGCGGGTCGCAACGCTCAATCGGCCAACCACCTACTTCATCGGGCCCGAGGGCCCTTTGGGCGCGGAATATGTCCTCGCCGAAAAGTTCGCGACCGAACTTGGAGTAAAGCTCACTTTGGTGGTCGAGGCCGATCGGGCGGGATTGCGCCGGGCGATCGATGCGGGTCGGGCAGATCTTGCCGCCGCACAACTTGGCGATCACGCACGCTGGCAAAAAGTGGCGCTGGTCTCTGCGCCCTACTCCGAATCACCCTTGTTCTGGGTTTACGACAAAAGCCAGCCACGACCGCGGACACCGAGCGACATCGCCAAGCTGCGCGCCGTGGTGCTCGAAGACAGCGCCGAACTCGCCTGGCTCGACCACCGGCGCAACAAAGACACAGTCAAAATTCGCTACACGGTGGTGCCGCGCAACGTCGGCCGCGAACCGCTCGAACTCGTCGCTTCCGGCCGGGCGGACGTCACGCTGATGGATGGACGCGAATTTGCGGCGGCGCGCGTGCTGCACCCTTTGGTCGATGTCGCCTTCGCCTTGCCGCAGCAACGCGATCTGCACTGGATGGTGCGGCAAGATGGCCGCGACCTGCTTAAGGCCGTCAATGAATTCCTCGTACGCACCCGCGAGGCGCCGGTCGAGCCCACGCTCGAAATCGAAAGACTGACGCGTCCTGCGGCGCTAACGCGCGCCAACTCCGAACAACTCACCATCGACATCGAAACGCGACTGCCCGAGCTGCGCCCGCACTTCGAAGAAGCCGCGGGACTCACGGGTCTCGATTGGCGTTTGCTGGCAGCGCTCGGCTATCAGGAGTCGATGTGGGATGCCAAAGCGGTCTCGCCGTTTGGAGCGCAGGGTCTGATGATGCTGATGCCCCGAACGGGACGATCTCTCGGCATGGTCAATCCTTTTGACGAACGCGAAAGCATCATCACCGGCGCGCGCTACCTCGCACAACTGCACGACACCGTGCCGGCGCGCATTCGCCAGCCTGACCGGCTGTGGATGGCGATTGCGTCGTACAACATGGGCTATGGACATCTCGAAGATGCGCGCGTGCTCACGGCGCGGCAGGGTGGTAACAGCGACGCCTGGATCGACGTTCGCGAACGGCTCACGCTGCTCTCCGAAGAATTCTGGTATCTGCAAATGAAAAATGGCTACGCGCGTGGTTTCGAGACGAGAATGCTCGTCGACCGCGTGCAGCAATATTGGGGGCTGCTACAGGAACGGTTCCCGCAGGAAGCGGCACTGGCTGCAGGCTCGACGCTGACCCCCGCCTCAGCGCCGACTCAGGCCGCAGCGCCGACCCGCATCGAGGCGGAGCGCCAAGAGCCCGCTAGGTAGTAAGTCGCCGACAGCAGCGCGGCGACGATTGCCGAGACCGAGAAGCTCCACCAGACGCCATCGGCACCCCAATGGCCATAGCCATATTCGGCGAGCGGGGTACGTACGATCAGCAACGAGATCAACAAAATAAACAGCGGCGCCATCACTGCACCCGCTGCCCGTACCACTCCCGAGAGCACCATCGAGATGCCGAAGAGCGGATAAGACCAAAGAATGATGTGGTTCATGTGGACCGCGATCTCGAGCGCGGGACTGTTGGCCGGCAAAAACACGCTGATCGCGAGGCCCTCGCCGAGATAAATCAGCAGCACCGGTACTCCGGTCAGCAGAAAGTTGAACAGCACGCCGTACTTCGCAATATCGGCCACGCGATGCCACTGCTTGGCACCGATATTTTGCGCTGCCATGGAGGACACGGCGGCACCCAAGGCGAGCGCCGGCATCTGCACATAGGTCCACAGCTGCATGTCGGCCGCAAAGGCAGCCGCGGTATCGGAACCAAAGCGATTTACCACTCGCAAAAACAGTACCATGCTCGAGGAGAGCACGATCATCTGCAGCCCCATCGGAATGCCTTTGACCACCAGACTGCGGATGATCTGCCAATCGATGCGCAGCAAGTAACCTTCGCCGCGATGGATAGCGAGCGGATTACGCTCTTTGTAGACATGCCGCAGGATCGCTGCCAGACTCAAAGATTGGCAGACGAGCGTCGCCAGTGCAGAGCCTGCTATACCGAGTCCGGGCACGGGACCGAAGCCGAATATGAATAGCGGGTTGAGCAGGATATCGAGCGTTACCGACATCACCAAAAAACGGAATGGGGTCTTCGAATCTCCGGCACCACGCAAGGCGCCGTTGACAAAGAAAAACGCGTAAGAAGCCGGCAGCGCGACGAACATCACTCGCAAATAGCTGACGCCGTAATCGAGCGCATCGGTTGGCGTGCCCATCCAGTGCAGGATATGCGGTGCCGCGAAAAACCCGCCGATCGAGAACAGCAGGGACAACCCGAAGAAAAAGGTCGCACTGGTCCCGGTGACACGCTTGGCTTCTGCAAAGCGCTGGGCGCCGACATGCTGCGCGATCAGGATCGTCGAGGCCATGGTGATGCCGAAGACCGCGCCCAGCAGCAGAAAAATGACGATGTTGGAATTGTTGGCGCCGGTCAGCGCCGCCGCCCCCAAATACTTGCCGATCCAGATCGCGTTGATCGAACCATTCACGGACTGCAACACGTTGCCGAGCAGGATCGGCAAGGCAAACGTGAACAGCGTCTTCGGAATAGACCCAGTGGTGAGTGAAGGAACGGTTTTCATGAACGACGCGCGCGGAAAAATTCGGTGAGCAGAGTACCGCATTCCTCCGCGAGCACGCCGCCAAAAACGTCCACCCGATGGTTCAGCTCGGGGATTGCGAAGATATCGACGATGCTGCCGGCGCCGCCGGCCTTCGGATCCCAAGCGCCGAACACCACGCGCCGCACCCGAGCATGCACGAGGGCGGAAGCACACATGATGCAAGGCTCGAGCGTGACGTACAAAGTGGCCTCGTTGAGACGATAATCGCCAAGCTGCGCGGCCGCGGCGCGCAAGGCGACGATTTCGGCATGCGCAGTTGGATCGTGTGTATGGATGGGGCAGTTGGCACCCTCGCCGATGAGGCGATCGCCACGCACGAGTATGGCGCCGACCGGCACTTCGCCTCGCGACGCAGCAGCTCGAGCGAGACGCAGCGCCACGTGCATGTAGTCGATATCCGAAATCATTGAGACACCCTCAGCGCCGGATCGCCCGGATTTACGGCCCGCAAGCGCTGCAAGGCACGCTCGGCCGTTGAATTATCACCCGCATCACGCGCAAAGGCTGCCACCGCCAGCAGCGAATCACGATCGTAGCGACGCCCCAGACCCTCTTCCAACAGGCCGAGCGACTGCTTCACCTGCCCTGCATCATGCAGCGCCAGCGCATACACATAGCGGAAGCGCGGTGTCTCGGGGGCCGCGCGATAAGCTGCCTCGAACTCGCGCATGGCCTCTGCCTTGCGGCCCTGCCTGACCAAGACAAAGCCGCGTACCTCGCGCAGCGCAGGCACCGTAGCGTTGCGTTTGAGCGCATCGCGGCGCAGCGCATCGCGGAGCAGCGTCTCGGCCTCTGCGTCTCGACCGGCGGCGCGCAACACGTCAGCCAGATTGACCCAGGCGGGAACAAAGCGCGGCTCGACGGCGATCGCCTGCCGCAAATCGCTTTCAGCACCCACCATGTCGCCGCGGGACAGCCTGAGATTGGCGATATTCAGCCACGGCTCGGCGCGACTCAAATCGAGCCGCAGCACCCGTTCGTAGTCCGCAACGACGTCCGTCAATCTTTGACGCGCTACAGCATCGAGTGGCGCTTGGGTCACGGTGAGTTGGCGCGCCGCCTCGTGACGAACGGCGCGCACCCGATCCTCAAGCATCGGCGCTACCAATGCAGCAAGTCGATCCGGTGGCACGCCCTGCTGCGCAAGCAGAGCATGGTAACGGACCAAGGGATCAGCGTCGGCGAGCGAACCGCGAATCGCCGTCGCGGTGACGTCGCCCGGGTAGCGCGCGAGCAACTCGATCGCGGTGGCCCGTACGATGGCGGTCTGTTGCTGATCTTTGAGCAGCGCGAGCAACCCTGCGACGGCACCGGCCTCGCCGCGCCGCCCGGCATGCAGTGCCTCGCCGAAATGCGGCGTCGCGCGGCGCTCGGTACCGTACCAACGTACGATGGCGGCATCGGCCCAGCGCGCATCGCGATCGGCATGACAGTCGTTGCAGGCATTCGGCGTGCCGAGACGCTGCGTGAGATCGGGTCGCGGCACATGAAAACCATGATCACGGCGCCGGTCGACCACCATGTAGGTCGCTTCGCGCATGTGGCAATCGACGCAGGCCGCGGAACCGACCGGGTGATGATGGTGCGCCGAAGTGTCGAATCGCTCGGTCACATGGCACTGCGTGCACACCTCGTTGCCCGGTTTGCGTAATTTTTGAGTGTGTGGCTCGTGGCATGCGCCGCAGGTCACGCCCGCGGCATATTTGCGGCTTTGCAAAAATGACCCCCACACAAAGACTTCAGCGAGCTGCTGACCGTCCGCGTGGTAAAGCCCCTCATCGAGCGTCGATGGCAGGTAGTGATCCAGCAGCGGGTCACCAGCCCTCGCCCCCTCATCAATTTGCGCACGTCGTGCGTGACAGGCTGCGCAGCTCTCCATTTCGGCCGCAGAAAGATCGGTCGCAGGAATATCCTGGCCCGCGCCCACCTGCCCGCCCATCCCCACTCGGTACGGTTTGCCGGGTGCCGCAACGTGCGTGGACCCCGGCCCGTGGCAGGCCTCGCAACCTACGGCCAGATCGGCCCAGCGGGTGTCGAATGTGGATTTCTCAGCCAAGTAGTTGCGTCGGATGTCGGTGGAGTGACAGTCGGCACACATGAAATTCCAGTTTTGCGCCGGCTGCGTCCAATGCAGTTCGTCGCGATGATCGATGCGCTCTTTTGGATAGAGGTGGAACCAGCGCTGTCCGCCCTGCTCGCGCGGCCGCGCGTCCCAGCTGATCGAGAGCGCCTGCAAATGCCCGCCCGGCAGTTCGATCAAATATTGCTGCAACGGCTCGACGCCGAAGGTGTATTTGATCTCATGGTCGGCGAGCTGACCATCAGCGCCATCGGTGCGCACGAAAAATTTGCCATCACGACGGAAAAATCTCGTAGTCACCCCGGCATAGCGAAAGCTCGAATCTTTGAAGTCGCCAAGTACGGTGGCTTCGGTGGCATGTTGCATGGCGCGCGCATGCTGCGACTTTGACCATGCGGCATGCTCATCGGCGTGACAGGAGGCGCAGGTGTCACTGCCGAGGAAGGTACCGGGCGCACGGTCAGCGACGGTGCGGTCGAGGGTAGTTGAGGGCCGCCAAAAGAGACTGGCTGCAATCACGGCCCCGATCAGCAACGCGAGCGCGGCCGCAATCCACAGCGAGCGCCGCGATCGGCCAAGCGCATCAGCGAATAACATGCCACTCAGTCTGCCGACCCGCGAGATAAATCACGCGCTCGCCATCGAATATCGCACTCTGCTCGAGCTTCATCTGTACCCACTGACCGTTCCACTCGGGAATGACCTGCTTGATGTTGCCCTCGATCGCATAGCCGGTATTCGGGTGCAGCCTCCAGTCGCCGTGCACGACTGTCGGACCCTGGTTGTCCCACATGCCGATCGTCGGCCCGGGCGCATGCCCAAAGAACCCCAGCGCGTGCGTATATACGCGATTGACGATCCCGGCCCGATCTGCAGCCGCCCGCGTTGCCGCGAGCACTTCGTTGCCCGTGCGTCCACTGCGGAACTCGCGCGTCAGCAAGTCTTGCCAAAGATTTCCGGTGCGCATCGCCGCCAGCAAACCCGCCGGGAGAGTCTCCTCGCCGACTCGCAGTACATAGCCCATTTCCTGCGTGTCGGTGCACAGCTTGAGGTAGCAAAATCCAACGTCGGTGTGCAGCACGTCGCCACGCTGGATCACGCCACTGTCACCACAAAAATCCTGATCGCGCTCGCAGGCGATACCCGCGCGCTGAAAGTTGACGTCCGGCGTGAACCACGCCGGCAAGCCCAAAGATTCGAAGCGCTCGCGGATATACCAGGACACATCCTGGGTGGTCGTCACGCCGGGCGTGATCACGCGACTGCTGAAGGCCTCGGCGATGACGCCCCGCGCAATCCCGACGATGTGGGTGTATACATCGATCTCGCTAGTCAGGCGGGTTTCCAGCCAGCGCACTACCAGATCCTGCGCCGGTACGAGTCGACTCTGATAAGCGGGTGGCAGCGCTTCGAGCAGCTGCTCGTGCAAGCCCTTGGTAAGCCCATCGGCCACGGGCCAATGCCGCGAGACATTGATGCCGATGCGCTGCGGATCTTTGCTGCGGACGAGTTCGCCGAGGGCCCGCCATTGTGCCGGCAGGTCGCCCCCCGACCACGCCGCCTCGTAGGGCGCTCCGAGCGGATAACGATTCACGGATAAACGCTCGACGCTGCCATCCGCCTTGCGATTGAACACCAGCATGGTGGTGCGACGCGCCGCCATCGAGGGCTGCGGCACCAAAGAAAAGTACACCGGGTCTTCGGCGTATTCGCGATTGATGACGAGCCACATGTCGAGATTGGTCTCGGCCATCAGGCGCGGCAGCAGTTTTTCCAAGCGCTCGACGAGAATTCGATTCTCGGGCTCGATGCGCGCGCGACGCGACAGCACGGCAAAACCATCGGCGTTGGCGATCACCCGCCCCTGCGCGGGGAACTCAGTGGGTGCAGCCGTCGCAACCGCGGACTTCGCGGGCGCTGCGGCCGGGGCCGGGCTCAGGGACGAGAGGCCGAGCGCGAAGCCAAATATCACCGCAAACCCACGACTGTGCGCTCGACCACGATATTTGATCCCAGTTTTCATGACTCGCTAGGATACCGTCCGCCTGCGCGGGGTGCAGTGCTGCAGCGCGGAATGGAGAGGGCCAGCGCGGTCTTCGCTGCGGTGGCTTACAATCGGCTCATGGGGATTAAACCGGTGACGACCTTCGCGGACTCCCTGAGTGCGCACATCGCTGCCTTCGATCGGCTTACGGAAGTACAGCCTAAGCTGGCCGCCGCGACGGCGGCGATTGCCTCAAGTCTGCGCTATGGCGGTAAATTGTTGCTTTGCGGCAACGGCGGATCGGCCGCCGATTGCCAACATATCGCAGCCGAATTGACCGGCCGGCTGTGCGCCGAGCGCGCGCCCATTGCTGCGGTCGCATTGACCACCGATAGTTCCGCGCTCACCTGCATCGGCAACGACTACGGATTCGATCAGGTGTTTGCGCGACAAGTCCGCGCGCTCGGGCATCGGGGCGATTGCCTTCTCGGCATCTCGACCTCCGGTAATTCGGTCAACGTTTTGAAGGCGTTTGAGGCCGCAGCAGATCTCGGGCTGACACGAATCGGATTTCTTGGGCGCGACGGTGGCAAGTTGATCGCGCATTGCGATATCGCCCTTGTCGTACCCTCGACCGACACCGCACGGATTCAAGAAGCGCACATCTTTTTGGCGCATACGCTGTGCGCAGATATCGAAATCGCCATGGGTCTGGTTCCAGACCCGAAAGCTGTATGAAGGGACTATCCGCAATCAACTTCTCGTCGTCCAAGGTACTCGTTGCCGGGGATGTGATGGCCGACACCTATTGGGTGGGTCAAACGTCCAGGATTTCGCCGGAAGCACCGGTCCCGGTGGTATTGGTGGATTTTGAGGAAACGCGACCAGGCGGGGCGGCAAACGTCGCCCTGAACATAGTGGCGCTAGGTGCGAGAACCACACTCGTGGGCCTCGTGGGTGACGATGCGATCGGCGATGAAATTGCTCGACTACTCACACAGCAGGGGGTCGACCATTCACTCATTCGAGTCGCGGGTGCCCGAACAATTCGCAAACTGCGAGTGATGTCGCGCCGCCAGCAACTGGTCCGCGTGGATTTCGAGCAGCGCTTTGCAAATGTCCCTATCAAAGAAAAGTTATCGCCGATCGAGTTGAGACTACTCGACAATGACATTCTCGTACTCTCGGACTATGCCAAAGGGTTCCTCGGCGTCGAAACCCAAGAACTGATCTCGCTCGCGAAAGCGCATAACAAGGCCGTGATCATCGATCCGAAAGGTATGGACTTTCTTAGCTACAAGGGCGCAACGCTCATCACACCCAATCTTGCAGAGTTCGAAGCGGTGGTCGGTCCTTGCGGGAGCGACCAAGACATCGTCGAGCGCGGCATCAATCTTCGTGAGCAACTGCAACTCGACTCTTTACTCGTCACCCGTGGGGAACACGGTATGACCTTGCTCGAGCGAAACGCGGCGCCAGTCCATCTGGAAAGTCGAGCAAGAGAGGTCTTCGATGTGACGGGGGCTGGCGATACAGTGGTCGCCACACTCGCAGCGGCCATGGCTTCGGGCGCAAGTTTGCGCGAAGCCGTGGAGCTCGCGAACGTCGCGGCCGGAATAGTGGTTGCGAAATCAGGCACCGCAACCGCCTCGGTGGGCGAAATCATCCAGTCGCGGTCCGCGACCGCCCCCTCCAACCAACTCAGAAAAGTCGTCGAGCCAGAGGCTTTACGCGAAATCATTTCATCCGCGAAGGTCGCGGGAAAATCCGCAGTAATGACCAACGGCTGCTTCGACGTGCTACATGCGGGCCATGTGGATTTGCTGCGTCGTGCCCGAGAACTTGGCGACCTGCTGATTGTGGCGGTCAATGATGACGCCTCGGTTCGGCGCCTCAAGGGCGCAACCCGCCCGGTCAACCCCCTTGAGCATCGCCTCACTGTGCTCGGCATGCTGGAGTGCGTGGATTATCTGGTGGTGTTCAGCGAAGACACGCCAGAGAAACTCTACTGCAAAGTTTTGCCGCAGGTTTTGGTCAAGGGGGGCGACTATACGGCGGCACAAGTAGCCGGCGGCGACTGTATAACAGCTGCGGGCGGGCGGATTGCCATTCTCGATCTAGTCCCTGATCTCTCTTCAACCCGTATCCTCTCGAAACTCGGAGAGTTCAACTAAGTTCGCGGCACGACCATGGAAAAAAGAAAAGCTGCGTTCCTCGACCGTGATGGCGTCATCAATGTCGACTCCGGT
>Ga0194133_10007325_pt1 | contig 13273 bp, 9 predicted proteins | sample TA2KigOf40mmetaG_FD_155448 | JGI IMG/M metagenome (GOLD analysis project Ga0194133, IMG submission 155448) | Freshwater microbial communities from Lake Tanganyika, Tanzania - TA2015055 Kigoma Offshore 40m | ecosystem: Environmental > Aquatic > Freshwater > Lake | place: Tanzania: Lake Tanganyika...
AAGAGAATTTTTGCATCGGGGTTGTTGAAGATCACTTTGGCTTCTTCTTGTTGAAGTATGTTTATGGGATTGTGGACGTCAATACAAAAGTGGTCAATGATTGACTTCCTTTCCTCTATCGCCAAACCTTTGGGTAAAAACTATGGTTCAAAATTTCAATATCAGATTGGCATGGCCCTTACAGGCTAACCTCCTGAAAAAATCTTTAACCCTCCTGAAGACTTTAGGCATGTTTCGGTTCCTCCAGTCCGAAAAATTGTTCTCACTAAGATGATGGAGGGACCGTAGACCTCGGGCTTGTATGGCCAACTTCCCTCATTGTGAAGAGTAACCTTAATTATCGACTTTTGTTCTCCGTGTCGGATAAATTCACCACAATGGGATGACCCTCGTTTTGTTGTCTTTGCTGTTCCTCCTAAAAACAACCAAATGATTAAGATTTATAGTGACTATTTAATAAGAGAAACCTACCTAGCCCGAGAACCATGGCCTGAAGGACAGAACTTTTACCACTTCCATTGACTCCGGTTAAAATATTAACCTTGGGGTTGAATCTTAGCGACAATCGAGCGTGGGTCATAAAGTTGTAAAGCTCGATGCTCTCGATGGCCCCAGACGAAAAGGACGGCTGGGAGGGCAAGATCCGACGCTTAGAGGCCATCCTGGATTAAGAGGTACCTGTGAAGAGTATTTAGGAAGGTTGAAGTCAGGTCTAAGACAAAACAGTTGAAAAGACGTAATTACAATATGTACACATCAGTTTCTTTACCACAAACTAATTTTAAGCTTAAAGTATGATTTTCAGTGCTTATAAGCAGCGAATTTCGAATTCTTACCAATTGAAAAAACTTCGTTTTAATTATATAACTTAAAACGTACGTATTAAGCCGTTTTTCATACTTTAAGATTTAAAAACCTGTTAGTCCTATCTTTTTGGATTTACTAGTTGCGGTGCGGATGGCACGTGGAGTGTTCATAACCGTTGTATCCGTGTGGCCCCTATTTTTCACGAAAAAGAAAAGAAAATAACAAACGTGAGAAAGTCGCAATGAATGCGTGCACAGTACACGTTAGTTGTGCCTTTTAAGCACTAATTTGACAAACGCGTATCACGGTACCTGTAAGTTATGTATTACCTAATCGAGAATCTTACGATTCCAAAACAAACGGCTCCATTTTGAAGACTTTTTAATAAACTTTTAACTTATCCACTGAATTACTATTCATTTGGATTTCTGACTTCTTCAAGGATGTTAAGCAGGGTGCCGAGGGTCACCCGTCGTGCCCTTCAAACTCAAGGATTCCATTTTAGCGTCGGAGGTCGTGCCGAGGCCACAACGAGTGAAGGAATCTCCAGGAGCTACCCAGTGGTTGATCATCAATATGATGCTGTTGTGGTTGGAGCTGGAGGAGCTGGTAAGAAGATTTGGATTGTTATCGCTCATAAGAGATATTTTGAAATGTCAAATTTCAAGGTCTCCGTGCTGCTTTCGGTCTTGTTCAAGAAGGATTTAAGACAGCCGTTGTAACAAAGTTGTTTCCAACTCGGTCTCATACTGTTGCTGCTCAGGTATTAAATTTTGGCATAGTTTTTTGGTCTGGGTGTGCGTCTACAAATACTTTACTTAATGTTTAAAGGGAGGAATTAATGCGGCACTTGGAAACATGGAGCCTGACGACTGGAGGTGGCATATGTACGACACTGTTAAGGGATCTGATTGGCTAGGAGACCAAGATGCAATCCATTACATGGTATATGAAAATGTGTAATTCTAGTAATATATTTTTATTTTAAACTTGAGGTAAATTTTTCTCCGATTTTCAGGCACGCGAGGCACCAGCAGCTGTCATTGAGTTAGAAAACTATGGAATGCCTTTCTCAAGAACCACTGATGGCAAAATTTACCAAAGAGCCTTTGGCGGTCAGTCTTACAAATTTGGCAAGGGCGGCCAGGCACATAGATGCTGTTGCGTAGCTGATCGAACCGGCCATTCGTTACTTCACACTCTTTATGGGCAAAGCTTGAGGTGAGACTTTCTTACGTAATTTTTGTTAGCAAAGGCAACTCAAACTTTAACGTAAAATACATTTTTTGAAAGTTGGTGGTCAAATCAGAATTTTTTTTAAGATACGACTGCAACTACTTTATTGAATACTTTGCTCTCGACTTGCTTATGGAAAATGGCGTCTGCAAAGGAATTATTGCCATGTGTTTGGAAGATGGTTCGATTCACAGAATTCAGGTCAGTTAAATTACATAACGGATGCAACAAGGGACTAACTTGATATTTTGTATAGGCAAATAACACCGTCCTTGCGTGTGGAGGATACGGCAAGGCATACTTCTCGGCGACTTCAGCTCACACTTGCACTGGAGACGCCACTGCTATGGTCTCAAGAGCTGGGCTTCCCAATCAGGACTTAGAATTTGTACAATTTCATCCAACCGGTAAGTCAAGTTGCAAATGTATAAATTGATTTTCTACTTTTTACTTTCAAAAAATCAACCCGGCAACAGTCTGAAATTAAAAGTTATATAACGGATTATATTGCTCATACTTAAATAAAAGTCATATTACCTAATCAACTTCAACTCTTAATTTGTAGGTATTTACGGTGCTGGCTGTCTGATAACAGAGGGCTGTCGTGGAGAGGGTGGTTACCTTGTCAATTCCGAAGGAGAACGGTTTATGGAGCGCTACGCCCCTGTTGCAAAGGATTTAGCCTCACGCGATGTTGTGTCTAGGTACCTTTCCTAAATCTGATTATATCTAAAAATAATCTTTTTCCGACTTTAATTGAATTATTTTTTAGATCTATGACTATCGAGATTCGCGAAGGTCGTGGATGTGGGCCAGAAAAAGATCATGTTTATCTTCAACTCCACCACTTGCCCCCAGAGCAGCTTGCAATGAGACTTCCTGGTATTTCAGAAACTGCCATGATTTTTGCTGGAGTTGATGTAACAAGGTTCGACATTTTTAAAACCGTAGCTCCCTAGTTTGAAACTAACATATTGTGGTCATTTTAGAGAGCCTATTCCGGTTTTACCAACAGTTCATTACAATATGGGAGGGGTACCAACTAATTACAGAGGCCAGGTATTTCGTGAGCATATATATATTTGCCTGTTCGAATAATCAATCTCAATTAAAAGTGCTAGTTTGATTTGATGTCTCGTTATTATAGAGCTTACGGTTTCAGGTTATCACACATGAGAATGGAAAAGATGTGGTTGTCCCTGGTCTTTACGCTGCTGGTGAAGCTGCTTGCGCCTCAGTGCACGGTGCAAATAGACTTGGTAAGTAAATCAAACATGCAAATGCTGACTCCAAGCACATGACAAAGCTTTTTTTTTGCTGAAAAATAGAAAGTCATCACTAAATTTCATTTAAATTATTTATTTTGCTAGATATTAGGGCATGAATTGTTTTCTTTGTCCATTCAAAAACTTTTTATTGAATTGGCTAATTATTTAGAATTCCTATCATAATTTTAGGGGCAAACTCTTTGTTGGACTTGGTGGTGTTTGGACGTGCTTGCGCAAAGACAATTGCAGAGGAGAGTAAGCCTGGAGAAAAGCTTGAGCCCATTGCTCCAAACGCTGGGGAGGCATCAGTTTCAAATTTGGTAGTCTTTAAACGGTGTTTCAAATAAAACAAATGCCTAATACAAGTTATAATTTACTTCAGGACAAGTTACGTTTTTCGGATGGATCCACCTCCACTGCTCAGTTGAGATTAAAAATGCAAAAAACTATGCAGAACCATGCTGCTGTGTTTAGGACAGGAGATGTAAATATAAATAAGATTTTTACAAAAATACATCAATATGAGGTTGAATTTAAACTTAGGTTTTAAAAGAAGGCGTTGAAAAAATGAAAGATGTTTGGAAGGATATGGCTGACATTAAAATCCACGACCGTGGTCTAGTCTGGAACTCTGACTTGGTGGAATCACTCGAGTTCCAAAATTGCATGATTAACGCTATGCAAACTATTGTTAGTGCTGAGGCCAGAAAAGAATCACGGGGAGCACATGCAAGGGAGGACTTTCCAGATCGAATGGATGAATATGATTACAAAAAGCCTTTGGAAGGTCAAACCAAGTAAGAAAATGATAATTATTAAATGTGTAGGATCACTTAACAGTTTTATTTTTCAGGAAACAGCCATCAGACCACTGGCGTAAGCATACTTTATCCACAATTGACGGCACAGGGAGCACAACTTTAAACTACAGAGCTGTCATAGATACCACACTTGATGAGAAAGAGTGCTCATGGGTTCCACCAGCAGTCAGATCCTATTAATTATTTTCCCAACGCTTTGATAGTTAAAGCCTGCATGCAAATTTGTAGTTTCATTGGTGAAGTACTTAATCCTTGATAAACAGGGATAAATGTAACTTGATATGACATTCGAAAGTTATTTTTCTTCATGCAGGAATAAATTTTCAAAATAAATTCTTTTTCTATTGTTTTCACTTCACATTTAATATAATTTTATTCTAAAATTTGAGGATGATTTTTAAAAATTAACAAATGCTACCCTAAAAGGCAGGAGAGATTGAACTGGTTGTTCCTTATGGCTGTAACCGTGTCTGTTAAGAGCTTCGTGAAAATCGCTGTGCGTCTACTAGCAAAACAAACAAAACAAATGTTAAGTTGTTTACATTCAGAATTGTAGTGAGATTGAGATTAATTGAGTGATGGTAGATGGAATATAATTCTTTTCCTCACATAAAAATTGCTGCAAACTTTTCGGTTACTTCTGCTTCTTGAGTTAGTTGTTAGACTGAGAATGAAGGATCAAAAGACCCCGGACCTGCATACTGCAGTTAGAACAGTCGCTACAGCTCGTTCCAAAGCTATTGACCTCCTCAAATATCTTTCAAATGGAATGACCAACAAGCATGGAGAAGAAGGAAAGAAGAAGTTTTTGTCTGAAATTAAACTTCAACTTGACACAATTAACAATAACTTCAAGGAGTTGGTATGAAAGAAGCACATGTATAACTCGTTTGCCAGACACTCGATTATGTTGTTCTGTTCTTAGGATCAAATCCTCAACGCAATTTCACCTTTGACATCGTCTACTCAGCTAGGCCACACAATTTTCCTTGGTTATGATCCATCTGCAGATGCTACAGCTTTGTACTCGAACTCTGTAGCCACATATAAATGGCTAGACAAATCACGAAATATGGCAGCCATGTCGGCAACGTACGTAAGCTCGAATAGCTTAGCCAGAACACACGGGAAGCACCGAGGCAAGAGAGGTCTTCTTTCGACACAAAATCCCCAGTAAGAACTTTAAGACTGTTTCAAAAAAACATTATGAGTTGAAGTTACCTTTTCAACTTATTCTCTCATCATTTTCTGTTTAGAGCCTTAGACAGTTTAATTTCCAATCTTCACCGAGTCTATGGGGATATGACCTTCACTGTGACAAGGCCAAACGAATCTAAGCTCACAGCAATAGTGCATGTAAGTTATTTAATCTTTTTCTAGTAAGCACTTTTTTAAATATTTCATCGTGAATATAATTACAATCCCTAGGTTTCTCTGGAACGGATCTTATCGGCTGTCTTAATGTTTAAAAGTTTGCATCTAGAGTATGTTGTAGTGCGTGGTTACAAAGAGGACACTGGCCCTAACTCAGACTTGTGGACGGAGTCAGCGTACCAAGTATTTAGAATGGTCTCTGATAATGCAAACGCTGCAATGTTAAACTTTCACACTCCAAATTATCCCGAAGTTGCAATAAGGCAAGATATTTAAGTTTTGGCATTATGCTTGAAGAAATATTTGTTGACCTTAACCATAAACTATAGGTCCTTCATTACGTACCTGCACAGCTACTCTAAGCTTTTTACAGACAAGTGCAGAAAGTGTGGAAATCATCTTTTCAACAATCTTCCTCCCACGTGGTACGCGTCTACGGTCAATCTTTAACTTATTTCCAGCAAGATTTAAATTTTCGCTTTTTTTTAACAGGAGGGAATTCAAAACATTGGAACCTTACCACGAGGACTGTAGGCCTCTTTGAAAAGTGGTTGACATATTTATGTTACATTCGAAAATTTATCCGTTTTAACCAAGTTTTATAAAACGGTATCTACCAATCGAGTCTGCTAACCGTCGAAAAAGTAGTTTTACAGAATATTTGAATCTTGGGGCAGATCACCTCTAACAGAACTAAAAGCTTGATTGTCGTAAATTAGTCATGGCCGAATGCCCGGACCAGATGAACGAACTGATTCTATACTGAAGTTTTATTACTCTTCAAAAGCACCAAAGGAGAGGTCCAAAATTGCTTTCGAAAAAGTAAACGCTCTAGGCTAGGCGAAATGAAGGGTGCATCATCCTGGATTTTGGAATGGTGATCTTCGGTTTCTGAATGGCTTTCAAATCATCCCTGATATCACAATCGTCAAGGAGGAAAGGGTACTGGCTAGGTTTGCGACGCCTGTCACCGACGGCGAAAGTGCCTATAATAAGAACGGGGGAAACCGATAAGCTTTAAAAAGAGGATTTGCATTAATGATGCATTACGAATTATCAAATGGGATACCTGAGGGATGATGGGGTCTCCTTCTCAGCTTTCTGGTTGTGGGAGCTTCTGCTTGCTCCGCAGTATCTCCCATCAGGTCAAGGCCGAGCCTTTCGTACTCGATGCGCCTCAGACTCTCTTCCAGGTCTGAAACTAGCTGTTGCCGCAAAGACTTTTCTTGGTCGTCGAAGTCTTTGCTCGCAGCCTCCAACTCTGCTTGAAACTGTCTGTTGGCAATCTCCGTCTCCTAAAAGATACAATCAATCCTCTTTCTAACAGTAAGGATCTTCCTCTCAACTTTTTTCTTACAATCGAGAAAAGGGTGGCGTTGAGCATCTTCCTTTCTGTTCGTTGGCTTTCGAGCCTTGCCAGACCCCTCTGCAAATCTGGGTGGGCTTCTTCTTCAAGTAGCAAGAGCTGATGCTTGAGATCTTCCATCTTGGCCTAAGGTTTGAAATCGGGGCCAAAAGTAGTGCAGACAGATATGAATGACCCTTGAGTGGAAGACTCTTAGGCATTAACAATGTAGTGTACCTGGTAAACCTGATCGTCCATCTTCTCTGCTGCAGAGTGGTTACCACGTGGGCTTTTTGACCCGTTTAAGCCAGCCAAGTTTGTGCAGAGTTTGGGGCTACTGATTAGCTGACTCTCTGAGAGGGTACTTTTACAGAAAAAGTCCGAATTTCCAGCGGCAGGGTTCCACATGATTACTTAAGTCACTCAAAAAAAGCTATTTACAAATTTTCTCCTTTTGTTTTGAACTGCGAAATTCTTGAAATCTTTTCATATGCTGGAGCGACTGCGCCGATTAATAATGGTTCCACTCAGATTAAATCAGATCAAACTCAACGCCAATCGTTTTCCGCAAACTTGTTGTTTTGTTTGCATTTTTTGATTTAAGCGGGGTTGTGCGCGGGGTATAGCAGGGGGCTTTTAGGTTCAAAAAGAAGCTGGTAAATTAAGTGGTAACAGGATCTTGCGGCCTTTTTTAGGAGCGGTCAGGGAGACTTGTTGTCAGCATCGACCCGCTGGTATATCTTCAATGAAAGCTGCGCCCACGAATTTGAATTCGCACTTTTTCTCTAACAATATAGGGTAACCAGAGGGAATGATAAAGATTAGTAAAATAGGATAAAAATATAGGAAGGTTGGGGGGAATTTTCTTGGACCTTATCTTAGCCTCAACCAAAAAACTCAGCCTCGATCAACTACAGGGGAGTCCAGAAAACCCAGGGTTACAGAATCTACGACTGGCCACAGCAAGGCAAAGGAAGCCCGAAAAGACCGCACCCACGATGCTACTTCGGTCCTGGATCGGGTGCACCTGGTAACCCAAAGCACCCGAGTACCAAAATGAATACGACAGATTGGCTCAACACACAAGACCTTTCTCCAGAGTTTCGTTGTTTCACTTCAACTCTTGCCCCAATAAATTTTGACTCTAGCCCAATTGGGGAGATCTCTTCCCTGGAAACTTGGAAAACAACCCAAAGAAATAAGAACACAAATGCCTTTATTTGACTGAGAAGCTGGCTGCCTTCTGACAATAAACTTATTCTTTAGAAATCAATAATAGGAATGATTAGAGGATAATTTTTTTTAACTGTTATCCTCTTTTTTATATTTTCACTCATCAACCCACTTGACGTGGGGGTGGTTAACCTCACTTTAAGAGGTTTTTGCTCCGACGCGATGGAGGATATGTGACTGAAAAGCCACCTGTGGATGTGCTGATTAAAGGCTTGATGTTCACAGTTTAAGTCTTTGCTGAATTAGTTGTTCACAGCTTAAAAGTCTATGCTGAATTTGTTATTCACAGCTCAGGAGTCTATTGCTGGAGTGACTGCCCACAGCTCAGAGTCTATGCTCGAGTACTACTGCTCACAGCTCAGCTCTCAAAAGTAGATTTCACCAACCATGTGAAGGAGTCTGGTTTTTTGGAAAGGTGAGTCCTCAGCACTTGCTATCTTGTTGAAAGCGGAGGGGGAACCTCTTCCAAGAAAAATTGGCACCACTTTTTCTCTCAGAGGACCCCAACACGTGCTGGAGAGCGGAAGAGGAACCTCTTTGAGAGTTTGAGACTTTGACATTTGTTGACAATTGGCATTATTTGACGCACACGTGTTCGCTTTGACGATCTAAACAATCAGCTGATGCTGATGTTGGCGGACTGGCTCGGCGGCGAGCTTGAGGATCGAAGGAGCAGTCGAGGCAGATGGACGCAGGAAAAATACGAAATAGGAGGGCTTCGGTTGCAACTTGCAACACTCATAAACAAATAAACACAAGCCTGATAATAATGGCCAAGGCTTGTTTTAATATGTATGACGCCATGTCACTGACTATAAGTGACGCTCACTACAATTTTTGTTTACAAAAGTGTGTGCGCGTGCGCGTTTTCGACCACGTGCGCGCTCTTTGTGCGCGGAGTCATTGTGAACGTCTTCTTTGTTTATTTATTTGTGTGACGTTCAACATTTATATGAATGACTAAATGGTTGATAACGTTTAAAAGACTACACAGACTTTTGGACCATAAACAACATCATCATTTCATTATGTCTTCTGAAAATCAACACATTGAGGATGATATTGAACCAAGAGAAAGGTGAGGTTTTTTTATATATATACTTAACAAGTTGCATAAGAAGAGTGATGATGAAACTAAAATCTATGAAAAATTGGCCAGTTGGTTTAGGTCCTGGTTTCCATACCTGAGGTGGGTACCCACGTCTCCTGTGTTGCTAAAAGAGGCAGAAGAAAATATTTTAGAATGTAAGTTTCTTTGTTTGTCAAATTCATCTACATATAAGAATGTAACACAAAGTTTATCAGTTTTGCTTAGTTGTCAGGATGTACAAAACGAATAATGCGGGTGGGGCAAACTTTTCCCGTGCAGCGCATGGCCAGGGTGGCAAGTTATGTAAAAAGAATTGTAGCATCATAAAATCTTATGAAAATTAATGTTGCTTGGCTATCTGTCCAGTTCAGATTTCATAACAAATTAAGTAAGGGGTAAAATGCCAAACTCTCTCGAGTATGGTTTCGTAACCGACAGTCAGCTGAGATGCTACTAAGTCAAAAAATATTTTTGTATCATTCTCACCTTGGGGTCTAGGAAAACACCCATACTGGCTTTGTGCTTAATTTTAGAGTAAAGTTTATTAAGAGTAATATTTAGGTATTAACTTAAGCTGTCCCAATGCAAAATATCAGCTCTATAGCTTCAATATTGTGTGAGCCATTAAAGAAAAAGGGCGAAAGCTGGTTATCATTAATAAAATTTGGCAATTAACGTAAAGAGTCTTGATAAGGTATTATTTTCCGTTCTATTTTTTGGTTTTCTATATGCTGTATCACGAAGTCGTTCTCTCTTTTGGAGGGCTCTCGTGCTACAGCCCTTCTAGCCTTGGATATATACAGGAAGGACTGGTGTTGTAATTGTAATGTTTATTTGAGCTTCTGTTATAAAACAGATTTCATTGAAACCACACATGACTTTTATTTTTGGTGGACTTGTTTACTATCCAATTTTTCAACCGTATCTCAGCTCCTAAACAAAAATCTGGCTTGTGACTTTTTTGGCATTAATATGAGAAGTCTGTATGCAAAATTTCAGTTCTCTAGCTTTGAAATTGAGGGAGTAGTTTGAGGATGATGAACAGACGTACTGTAAAAATGCAAAATTTCAAAAAAGCCCCTTATGGAGCAAAAATTTTATTACTGATTTTTGCTAAACTCTCTCTCGAGAGCTTTAGAGGGATAAACAATACAGTCTTTTTTAGTTTTTATCAAAGATTTCTTCCAGCGAGACTTTCCTAGTTTTTATCGAGAATCAATGTTTCAGTTGTGAAGGTCAGATCTCGAGGAGTGTATGTGGACAGTAGTGTACCTAAAGATGATAATGATCTCACATGGTGTCCTGAGCTAAAGAACTGTAGAATATGGACAAGAGAATTCATAACACCAGGAAAGGAAAGGGAGACTCCCTTGGTCATGATACATGGTATGGGAGCTGGACTAGGATTTTTCTGTCTCAACTTTGAAGAATTGTCAAAGAATAGGCCTATTTATGCCATAGACTTACCAGGTGATTGATTATATTTGCAATTTCTTTCATGGTATATAATATCATATTATGCGCTCAATAACGGTAATCCCTCTTTATTTCACTTCACAATGTTTTAATGTTCTTAACATGTTAAAGTCATTTCAAACAGGCTGTTGTTACATGTTTTCATTTCCCACCTGGAGTAGTCCATTTTGAACAGTCTGACCTTATCGGTTTTCGTTTCCACCTATTTATTGGCATCTGAGCCAAGTTCTGTTTACCTGCCTCGAAGAGTTTAGATCATTCCTTGATCCGTCCCTTGTGTATATAAAGTTTCTATTTCCGATTGATAAGCAGATAAGTACTGATTCTTTCCTTGATTGGGAAGGTTATTATTGGGCTGTCGAGCAACAGACTCATTAACATAACTCACTATCTGCATTTACAGGTTTTGGCCGCAGCTCTCGCTGCTCATTCAAATCGGACAACATTGAAGCAGAAAACCAATATGTTGGTGCCATTGAAAAGTGGCGTCAATCCATGGGTCTGGAAAAAATTGTCCTTTTGGGTCATAGCTTTGGCGGCTATTTGAGTTCAGCTTATGCCATGAAGTTTCCTGACCGTGTTGAGCACCTCATCCTAGCAGATCCTTGGGGATTCCCAGAAAGGCCAGATGATCTAGCCCAAAAGTAAGATCAAACCAAATGCAACTGTTTGCAACACACTACAAAACAATCTGAAATTTCAGATTTAACATTCCCTTATGGGCCAAAGCTGTGTTCCAAATCTACCGTCACTTCAATCCTTTGTCGATCCTACGGGGAGCTGGACCCTGGGGTCCATCATTGATTTCAAGAATGAGACCAGACCTTTTGATGAAATTTGCTGATCTCTTTCCAGAAGATTTGACTGAAGAAGAGCGGCTCAAAAAGTGTACAGAAGTTGTTCCTAGTTACATTTACCATACGAACGCACAATCCCCAAGGTAAATGATTTAGTGACCCATTTTAGCCCTTTTTCATAACTGGGTCTGGATCATCTTGAAAATACCAAATTTTTTTATTTTGACAAAATTTTGAACTTTCAGTGGTGAATCTGCCTTTCATGGAATGATGTCTGGATTTGCATGGGCAAAACGCCCAATGTTAAATAGGTAAGGCTTCTAATGAGGAGTTAAGAAATATTTTCACTTGCATTTTACCCTTATTGATGTTTTATCATAACCAGTTCACTAACCTTTTCAATTATCTTTAATTGCCACACCCTTTGGCTCTTTTCTGATACTTGCCACATTATTTATATTAATATTAACCCTTTGCTGGACCCCCAACTTTGATTGCCAGAACCTCCTACCCTGTTTTCCAAATTCACAGCTCTTTGTTATGAGTATATAAATGCAGACTTACTATTTACGAGCGATAGGCTGTAACCTGTCGCAAGGATTCAGATAAGCGCTGTGAGTCTTTGTAACACTTATCCCATGACTATGAGAATCTAAAATCCAAAGCCTTATAATAAAAATGCAAGGTATTTAAATATGCTCATAATACTTTATTTGGTTAACCTTAACATGCACAAATATTATCCTTATTACTTAGCTATCTAACCTATATGACTTATGCCTAAGCACACGGAGAATAACTAGGTACTAAATCTAAGGCACGCAGGCCTTTTATTGACATGTGAGACAGGAGGGCGCTGATCAGGGACGCTCGGTAATGGGTTACGTAATCACAATAATATTTTACCGTAACTTAAATCTAAGAACAAAGATCCGTGTGTGCCGTCTACATATATCCTCCTCTTCCTCAAATAACCAGGTAGTACCTCACTGATTTTATGTCTTGACATTTGTCCCTCGCACTCTGGTTTACTTAAATAAGCCCTCAATTACCAGATGTCGCTTCCAATACCTAGTCTCAGCCATATCCGCTCATGGCCACTGACCTTATTTGGCTCAATGAGTCAGCGCCTGCCTGGATCAGCAACCCAATTAAGGCTAAGTGACATTCCCTCATTTTGAACTCATTGTATTATGGTAAATCCAGGTTAAGAGGTTTGAATGTCAAGAAATAAGACCATTGCGATCCTAACTGTTTATTTAGAGGAAGAGAAGGATTTATAAACATAAAAACACGGATCAGTGATTTTAGCGGTGAAGGATAAAGCAAATATATATTTTTTGATTGACTTGAGCGTCTATCGCAATCAATCATGACAGAGGCTTTTAATCCTGGATGAAAATCTTTTTTGTGCATTTTTGTGGCAATCCGGGGTCATGGGTTGCCGAAGGTGCTAGGGTTTCAACCCCAACCCTTAGATCCCCAACCAGTTGCCATGAACATTAGGCCGTGGCGACCCATCGCTTTTTACCCTGAACTGCTATTAGAGTCTTCAACCAAGTCAAGGATATAAGATACTTTTGATTCAATTTTAGGCTGCAGGAAATGAGTCCTTCTGTTCCACTCTCAGTTATTTATGGAGGACAGTCTTGGATTACTTCATTGTCTAAGGAAGAGTTGGCAACTGCTCGTGGAAATCATGGCTACACAAATGTCTATGTAAGATTTGTATCATGCCGTTTAATAACAATAATAATCTTGTGCAGTATAGACTCAGGCAATGTTGATGAGCGACCAACACCTTTATAAGAGTCCCGCCATTGAAG
>Ga0194133_10007327_pt1 | contig 13270 bp, 12 predicted proteins | sample TA2KigOf40mmetaG_FD_155448 | JGI IMG/M metagenome (GOLD analysis project Ga0194133, IMG submission 155448) | Freshwater microbial communities from Lake Tanganyika, Tanzania - TA2015055 Kigoma Offshore 40m | ecosystem: Environmental > Aquatic > Freshwater > Lake | place: Tanzania: Lake...
CCGACCCGTTTCATTGAATTGGCAGGGGAGATCAACACAGCGATGCCCGATCATGTGGTGGCGAAGGTGGGGGAGGCGTTGAACAGTGTGGGCAAACCGATCAAGGGATCCAAAATCCTGTTACTGGGCCTGGCCTACAAGGCCGATGTGGATGACGACCGGGAAAGCCCCAGCTACATCCTGATCGAAAAACTGGAGGCTCTGGGTGCCACGGTGGATTATCACGATCCTTACATCCCTGTCATCTGCAAGACACGGGAACACAGCCAGTTAGCCGGCAAAAAGTCGGTGTTACCCAGCTCTCTCTACGATCTTTTTTTAATCGTTACGGCACACAAAGATTTCAAGAAATATCGATTCATTGATTGGAATGTGCCACTGGTGGATACGCGGAACTGTGTGGCCTTAGGCAGTCGACCAGCCAAATATTTTACAGCTTAAATGAGAATAGGTTCTCGTAAAATCGGAAAAAACCAAAGATGTTTCCTAATTGCGGAAATTGGACAAGCCCATGATGGTTCGGGAAAGCTGGCACATGCCTATGTGGACGCGGCCGCTGAAGCTGGCGCTGATGCCGTAAAATTTCAAACGCACATTGCTAAACACGAATCCACTCGAGCAGAACCATTTAGGGTCAAGCACAGCCCCAAAGACACCTCACGCTATGCGTATTGGGAAAGGATGGAATTTTCTTCATCCCGATGGAAAAGCCTTGCAAGGCATGCCAGGGAAAAAGGTCTTATTTTCCTAAGCTCCCCCTTCTCTGAGCCAGCGGTTGACCTGCTGAAAAAGCTTAATATGCCCGCGTGGAAGATAGGATCTGGCGAGACAGCTTCTGGATTACTATTGAAATATATTTTAAAAAATACCTCAGGGCCAATTCTTTTGAGCACTGGCATGAGCAAATGGCATGAAATAGACGCCGCAGCCAATGAAATCAGGAAGGCCAAGAGGCCTTTTGCAATATTTCATTGTGTAAGTGAGTATCCAACCCCCTTACCCCGGGCAGGCTTAAACCTTCTGGCAACCTATCAGTCCAAGTATCGTGTGCCCATCGGTTTGTCGGATCACTCGGGGAAAGTTTATCCTGCACTGGCGGCGATTGCGCTAGGAGTTTCCCTTGTGGAGATACATCTCATTCTTGATCGTTCTGAGCAAGGACCCGACGCCTCGTCATCCTTGACAAAAAAAGAATTCAGAAAAGTGAGGGAGTTTGCAGACGCTTGGCAAATTTTGCGAAGCAACCCAATAAGCAAAGCCACTTTGGCCCAAAAAGCTGCCCCGCTTAGAAAAAAATTTGGGAAAAGTCTGGCCCTCCGTAAATGTTGCCCCTCCGGGACAATTTTAACACCAGACCTTCTGTGCTTTAAAAAGCCGGGCACAGGGATCCCGCCTGAATCCAAAGGGGAGGTCGTGGGAAAAACTCTGAGAAACTCTAAGCAACCTGATGAGCTTCTCTGCTGGAGGGACTTCCAATGAGAAGAAAAATCTGCGTGGTGGTCAACAGTCGGGCGAACTACGGGCGCATCAAGTCCGCCCTGCAGGCGATTCAGAAACATCCCCGACTTAGACTGCAGTTGGTGCTGGGCGCTTCCGCGCTCTTAGAGCGTTTCGGAGATATCCGTAGTATTCTGCGCAAAGATGGGTTTCGGCCGGACGCTGAAATTCACACGATCGTGGAAGGGGAGAATCCGACGACCATGGCGAAATCCACTGGTTTAGCCATCCTCGAGCTAGCCACTTGCTTTGAAAATCTCCGGCCAGATGTGGTGGTGACCGTGGCAGACCGTTTTGAGACACTTGCCACCGCAGTGGCCGCGAGTTATATGAATATTGTACTTGCTCATACCCAAGGGGGGGAGTGCACGGGCTCGATCGACGAAAGTGTCCGCCACGCCATTACCAAACTCTCTCACCTTCATTTTCCTGCCACGAAAAAGGCTCAAAAAAACCTGATCCGCATGGGCGAGAAAAGGGACAGCGTTTACTTGGTGGGATGCCCATCTTTGGACCTCCTTCCAAAGAATATTCGTCGTGCGGACAGCAAGTTTTTCGGAAAATATAAAGGGGTAGGCCATCCCGTTGATCCCCAAAACCCTTATGTCGTTGTACTTCAACATCCGGTGACGACTGAGTTTGGCGATGGACCCCGGCAAATTCGGGAAACTTTGGCGGCAATTACTACCCTGGGAATCCAGACCATATGGCTGTGGCCTAATGTTGACGCTGGTTCGGATCAAATATCTAAAGAACTAAGAAAACACCGGGAAAGATACCCCAACCAAACCCTCCATTTTTACAAGAATTTTGAACCAGGGGATTATTACCGCCTTTTGATAGGCTCAAAATGCTTGGTGGGCAATTCAAGTTCGGCCATCAGAGAAGGGGCCCATCTGGGCGTGCCTGCCGTGAATATTGGCACCCGCCAGCAAAACCGAGAGCATGGAAAAAACGTTATAACGGTGGGCTATAGTCGACGAGAAATCCTCCAGGCCATTCGCCGGCAGATCCGTCATGGACCATACAAGCCTGAAAAAATATTCGGCAACGGGGATGCCGGGAAAAAAATCGCCGCCATACTTGCAAAAACCCAAACCAGTATTCAGAAAAAACTCTCTTATGGAAACCACCCAACATGAATGAAAAAAGTATCAAATACTTAAGAAAAAACGTTTTTAAAACAGAAGAATATTATCAGTTTGAACTTCTTTTCCAGCAGGCACGTGAAATTGAAAGAGAAGCACAGGGTCCGGTGGGCATTCTTGAAAGAGCGTATATTTACAATGGAAAAAGTATATTTAGCTCCATTTTTTCGAAAATCACGGTGGAACCAATTGATTATAGACCCGTAAGTGCAAATGAAAGGCAGGGATTCCAAACAACTTGGATAGAACAAGCAGGATTAAAGTGCCAAACGGCAAAATCAAGTGTAACCGACAAAGGTAAAAAATTTTGCTTTAAAATAAAAAATAAAAAATTAAAAACCATATTGATTCCAAATGTCGTACATCACTGTAGAGATTTATTATCATTAATAAAAGGGTTAAAAAAATGCTTACCGCGCTTGAATAAAATATATATTTTCGATAGCTACATAAGAGAGTGTCACCAAGATCCTGATGACTTTTGTAGGTACACGCCAGCCGCTCTGATAAAACTTCTTAAATTGACTGGTTTCAGGCTTCAAAATCGAAAAGAAACAGGAAATATTTTTGACTGCATTCTTTACTTTATTTCTCAAGCAGAAAAAAATTTGCAATACCCTGAAAATAAAATCCTTAAAAATAAAATTCAAAAAATGATACCACTGCTAAAAGATAAAAGAAAAAATATAAAGTACAGAGCTTTAGGACGAAAGCACGCAAGTGCAGCAACAGCCTACGCAATAAAATTCGAAAAATAAAATGTTCAAAAACAGAAACCTTCTTGCCGTAATCCCTGCACGAACAGGAAGTAAGGGAATCCTAAAAAAAAATTTTAAGAAAATAAAAAACAAGACTTTAATAAGATTATGTGGCGAGCTCTGTAAAAAATTATCCCAGATTGATCTTGCCGTTATTTCGACAGATAGCACAAAATTCGCCGACGAAGGCAGGAGATGCGGTTTAAAATTCTTATTTAAACGACCAAAAAAATTAGCAAATGATAGTGCTAATGCAGAAAGTGTTTGGAGACATGCTTGGAGCAAAACAGAATTTATTACAAAAAAATCCTATGATATTAGTCTCTACCTTGAGCCAACCTCACCTTGTCGGAAGGCATCAGATTGTAAGAAGGTTTTAAATGGATTATTAAATTCAAATTCAATAATTGCGTTTACAGTTTCAAAAGTACCGTTAAAATACTCAGCTCACAGACAAATCGGAAGTAAAAATAATATAGGAAAAGCATTAATTAAAAAGTCAAAAACTTTTTGTACTAGGCAAAGTATTCCAGAAACTTTTATAAAAAACGGCGTATGCTACGCAGCAAAAAGAAGTTTTTTGAATCAAAAAAGAAGAATAATTGATTGCAAACCTTTAATAATAACCATAAATCGCAAATGTGTAAATATTGATTCCCCAGCTGATTTAACGGAGGCGAGAAAAATCTTACGATGATAATTGATATATTACTTCAAAACTCTCTGATTTATGATCTATTTCAGAAATACATCGGCGGATATAAGTTTAAAGAAAATTTTATTAAACAATTTCTTGAACAAAATAAAAAAATTAGCATTTTAGATTTAGGATGCGGAACTGGAATTTGTGCTGAGATTTTTAAAAATTACACAAAAAGTGCTTACACGGGTGTCGATATTAACGAGAGATATATAAGTAGTGCAAAACGAAAAAAAATTCTAAATGCTTCTTTTTTAAAAAAAGATGCAGTTTATTTTTTAAAAACGAAGCAAAAAAATCCTTATAATATTATTTTTATTAATGGATTTTTGCACCATTTAAATATTTCTGAGATTAATAATATTTTAATGCTGTGTAAAAAAAATATTTATAAAAGCGGTATTATTGCTGGTATTGAACCATTTCATCACTCAAAGCAAAAAAATTTAGAAAAAATAATTATGTCTTTTGACAGAGGCAAATCCATATTTTTAAAAAGTGAATGGAAAAAAATTTTTTCTAAATACTTTATCAATTTAAAAATTAAATGTTTTACTAGATCTCTTTATTTGCCTTATTCACTTATTACTTTTGTTTTAAAAAATGAAAAATAAAAGATTTACAATACTGATACCATGTTTCAATGAAGACCAGAGTATTCCCACTACTTATAAAAAAATTAAAAAAATTTTATATAAAAAAATACAAATTAATTGGAATTTGCTTTTTATAAACGACGGGAGCACCGATAAAACTGAAGATGTTTTATTCAAACTTGTCAAAAACGACAAAAAAGTAACTGCTATCACTCTATCGAGAAACTTTGGCCACCAAGCGGCAATCCAAGCCGGGCTTGATCACTTAAACTCTGATTTTGTAGGAATAATTGATTGCGATTTGCAAGATCCCATTGAAAAAATGCTCGAATTACTTTCCTGGGTTCAAAATAAAAATTATGATGTTGCTTACGGCATACGACAAAACCGCAAAGAAAGTATTTTCTTAAAGGTGTGTTATTATCTCTTTTATAAAATAATAAATTTAATTTCAGATTCAGAGTATCCAAAATATAGTGGTGATTTTTGTGTGCTAAATAAAAAAGCTCTTAATATCTTAAAAAAATTTCCTGAAAAAATAAAGATCCTAAGAGGACTACGCGCTTATATCGGGCTTTCGCAAATTGGAATACCTTACGATCGACCTGCAAGACAAGCAGGGGTCTCAAAATATAACTTTGTTAAGCTTTGCAGCCTTGCACTTTCATCCTTCATAAGTTTTTCCTCCTTGCCGTTGCGGGTGTCTTCGTTTTTAGGATTTATTTTCGGAGCCTTAGCAGTCTTGTTGGCCTTGCTTTTCATAATCAACAGAATAATCCCTGAAATATTTCCATTCGGATATTTCATTGGTGGAAATCCTGGAATTACAACAATATCCCTGCTTTATTTATTCTTTACAAGTATGATATTATTCTTCTTGGGTATTATTGGAGAGTATATTAATTGCATTCTCGTCGAACTCAAAGCGAGACCTCCTTATATTATTAAATCAAAAATAGGTCGCAAAGTATAAGAAAAATAATAAAAATATCAGAAAATGAAAACGTCAACATGGCGGATTCATGGTTCAAATTTGCAAAGGAAGATCATTTTTGGATAAAAAGGCGCTATGAACTAATCATCTTGCATGGCAAAAAAATATTGGGACGTAGAAATAAATATTTAGAGATTGGATGCGGAGAAGGAACATTCCAATCGATGATTTTTAAAAAAAATAAAATTAAGGTTGAAGGATGTGATTTAAATTATACTTATCTTAAAAACAATAATTCGAGACAAAAACTTTTTTGTTATAATATTCTTGAAGAAAATAAAAAGTTTAAAAATAAATACGATTGTTTGTTTTTATTAGATGTTATTGAGCATATAAAAAATGATTTAAATTTTCTAAAATCAGCTTCAAAAATGCTCAAGAATGGTGGACACATAATTTTAAATGTACCAGCGGGCTCCTACCTATTCAGCAAATACGATCAGGTAGCCGGCCACCAAAAAAGGTATAATTATTATGACATATATGAATTGTGTCAAAAATCAAATTTAAAATTAATAAATTTTTCTTATTGGGGTATGCTATTTGTTCCTTTGTTAATCTTGAGAAAATTTTTTCTGCAAATCGTTAAGCAAAAAAATGTAATTAAAGCAGGCTTTGATTCAAGAAATAAGTATTTAAACAGATTATTTTATCAACTTATTAAAATAGAACCAAAATCAAATAAGTTTTTTGGAACTTCAATCTTATGTATTTTAAGAAAATAGAACTTATATTTTTCAGTTTATTTATAATTTCAGCAGGTGTTTCTATTTTTATGAAATTACCTGCTTTTAAATTTGATAATGATTTAGCTATGAGCCTTTCAACATGTCTGCCCCAAGAAAAAGAAGATAAATTTTTTGATGATTTTTATGCCAAGTTTGAAAATACAGTGCTACCGGGCACTCAAAAAGATTTATATAAAACATACATAAAAGCAAGTATTTACCTAAATTATCCAATTCAGGCAATATGCTTATTATTTTATAAGTTCAAGCCGGAAGATAATTTTATAAGTCAGATTTGGAAATTAATTGATGCTATCTGCTATTTATCATTTATAATATTTGTTTTTGCATGTATTTTATTTTATCAAAATAAAAATTTTAGAAGTTCATGCTATATCTTTTTTCTGTTATGCATTTTAATTCCAATAAAAAATAACGAAAAATACTTTTCGCTGTTAGATCAAAATAAAATTTCTCAAATAATATTTTGCTTAATTATTGCATTGTGTATTTCATTTTTTTTTAAGAAACAGTATAATAACATTATCAAAACAAAAATTCATCTAGAAAAATTAGTACTAATCAGTTTTGTGATAATTGTGTTTCTTTTAAATTTTTTCTTAGTTAAAAATCCTTTGATATATTTACTATTAACTTTAGTACCCTTATTTTACTTAAAATCATCAAACATAACAGAAAGTTTGCTTTTAGGTGGTGCAATCTCACTTTGCTTTAATCAATGGTTATTGTGGATGAACTTTATACCTGTTGGTAGAGGTTTTTTATTTTTGTTAGCTACTTTTCTTGTTCCAATGGCAATACTCACACGTAAACGACTCTATGCCTATTTGCTGCCGATTCTGTTAATTTTTCATTTGCATGTTGGATTACTAGTACTGATTGTAATAGCCTTGTATGAATGTATAAATTTAAGGTTTAAATCAACAACTAACCTTGTATGCTTAATTTCTGCTACCTTTGTAATTATTTTTACGAAGAATTTTCACTACGGATGGTTGCCTATAGATGCAATTGCTGCAATAAAACTGCTTTCACAAAAATTAATCCTTGATAAAGGATTTGTAATTGCAAATTTATTAATTTTAGTTTTTTTTGTTTTTGGCATTACAAATTTGAAAGACAAAAAAGAATTTTTCCCGATATTTTGCTCATTGATTGGCGCTTTTCTAATAACTTTTGAGTGTTGCTTAGCAAAATATGGCATTGATAGATATAGCGCAGGATTAGGAAAACTTGTCTTAATTCCTTTATATCTTTGCCCATTTTTATTTACTGCTTCTTTAATTTTTGTTTTAATTCAAAATCAAGAAATGCTCTTAAATCTTAATACCAAAGGAATCAATCTTTATTTATTAAATATAGCCTTAATATTTGCAGTTTATATTTTCTGCCAAAATCCATATGAATTGACAAAATTTTTGCCAAACACACATTTTGAAAATAGTTTTAATAATAATTGTCAAAAATTAAATGAACAAAAATTTTATTTGATTCCAGGAGCAACAGCTACAGATCCAAATATTTGGTACAATTTTTTAAGATATAAAATTAATAAGCATAAACTCAAAAACTCAAAATTTAATATTGAAATAAAATAATGGAAAAAAGAATTTGTGCAGTAGCAAATAACAAAAAGCAACGAGCTTACTTGCACAGTCTTTTTGAAAAAAAAATTCTCTTTTTAAATTTATATGATGACACTCTTCTAAAGAAAAATAAGTTTATTTATAAACTAAATTTATTTCTTTGGTATTATTTTTTAATCAATCATCTTTTTCAATTAAAGCAAAAAATAAAATACTCTTATAAAATTCAAATCTTAAACCCTTTCTGGCGTGGTGTAATTGTCATGCTTGTAAAGCTCAAGACATCAAAAATATTTACTTTTTTAGATAAATCCTTTTTTGATTGTCACCCATATTTTATAAAATATTTAAAACAAAATAAGCCACTGGCTTTAATTATTCCGGGTAGCGCAATGGACACAAACAGCTATTTAGGGATTAGAAGCGCAAGGAAACTTAGAATTCCGAGTATTATGGCAACAACCCATTGGGATTATTTCTCAAAAAAAGGAATCCTTCGAGCTATCCCCGATTACCTAATGGTATGGGGAAATTCCATGGCAAAGGCCGCTATTCGGCAGGGCTTCCCGTCGACGCGGATTTTTTCTGTAGGTTTTCCTCTTTTTGATAACGAAAAAAAAAGTCTTAAATCTTTTCGAATTCGCGCACCAAAAGAAAAACAACCTACGGTCTTTTTTGCCGGCGCCGCCTTGCCTTTCGATGAGTTATCTGCTTTAAAATTAATTCAGGGATATTTAGCGGTTTCGGTCAGAAAAATTATTTATCGGCCGCACCCGCGGGCCAAAGTCTGTCCTGTCAAGATGTTCAGGGTAAATCTACACTCCCCACTGGTTCACGTGGCCAAACCTGCCCCATTTGAAAACGAGCATGTAGCAACCCGAAATATTTTGCGAAAAAGTCACGGGTTAATCACGCCAGCATCAACAATGCTGCTTGAAGCCGGATGCTTCGGCTTACCCTCCCTTTGTCTAATTTATAATGACGGAATCAACGACCACCTTTTTCCTTTTTCTTATGCCGCGGAAAGTGAGCATATAAAGTCGATTCAAAATAACCCATATATTATTTTTTGCCATCAAAAGCAAGACCTTCCTAAAAAGCTGAAAACATTTATTGATCTTATTAAAAAGTCGCCCAACCCCTGGAAAGTCCGCAAGTCATTTAAAGAAGTATTTGAAAACGCCGGTACTCAATCTTCTAAAACTCTTGTTAAAAAGGCTTTAAAAAAAATATTTGCAACTCAGGGTAGTCTCGAACATAATATTCCTAATGAACCCTCGCGTAATTTTAACTGATCTGATTCTTACTGCGGCCAATCCGTTATTTAAGGCTTCATCCTATTTTAAAGGGACAAAAGGCAAGGCCCACGCAGAGGAAATCAAGCGTTTGGGTTACACCTCTATGGGACAATTTCTCAGTCCCGAGCAAGTAAAAATCTTACGAGATCTTTTGGATAAAGCTATTGATGGCCAAATCGATGGGGTAAAATGCAAGTGGAACGAGGATGTAAAGTATCATGTGGTTCTTAATCCTTTTAAAATGCACCCTTCTTTGCTTGCCCTAGCCCTTGATCCACGGGTGCTCGAGATCGCCTCCGAATATTTTGGTCGACAGGCGTTTTTGGCGGATGTCGATATGCGGAGAATTCAAGCCGCGGATGCAAAAGCAGTCCGAGAAAATTCATCGAGCGGGTGGCACCGGGATTTTCGGGGCAGACAAGTAAAGATCATGATCTATCTTACCGATGTTGACGGGAATGACAGCAACTTCGCCGTCTTACCCGAATCCCATCGAGGCAAACACATCCGTTGGGGAATGGAGGAATCACGAATTTCGGATGAATTTGTCGCCTCTTTGCCCGCAAAGCCGCTGGAATGGACCGGCAAAGCAGGAGAAGCGATGATGTTCGACACGAACACCATCCATCGTCTGCGCAGAAAAATCACCGCCAAGATCCGAGATACCATAACTTTTTATTACACGCCCGGTCAGTCTTTGCGTCAACTTGATGGCGGCCTTGGAATGGAAAACCTAAGTTCTGGGCAAAGGCAGGCTTGCAGCAGTCCTTTATTTTCGAAGCGTCATTGAGCCCTCCGACAACTGAAAACCTAGTCAACTATCTTGAAATAGTAGCTTCAAAAATCTATTCCAAAAAAGACTATAAAATTCAATGCTTCTGGCTCTGCCTTTCCCTCCTCAAAGGCTTTTTAAGGGCCAAGGCAGAAGCCTGGATCTTGAAAGATCCGAAAGATCCCTCCAAGGTAAAAAAATCTTATGAGCAGGTGTGGGCAGCTGGAGGCATACCAAATGCAAAAATTAACATTTTATATAAAAATAGAATTTATGAAACAGATGCAATTGAAGAAAAAAAGATTCAGTGCTGGCAGTTAACAGAAGTCTTAAGCAGGTATTCTAGAGCAAAGATCCTCGAAGTGGGATCTGGAAACGGAATGATGACGCTTTCATTAATGGAGTCACTTCCCGATCATCAATTCATTGGTTTGGAATTAACACGGAATGGCTGTCGAAAAGCGCGTGAAAACCAAAAAAACATAGGCCATAAGCAACAAGACTACAGAATCAACGGAGAAATTAGGCAAAAAAAGATTTCCGATGAACGAATAAAATTTTTGCAGGGGAGCGCTTCTAATATTCCGCTAAAGGATAAAAGTGTGGATATTTGTTTCACGGTTCTTGCCTTGGAGCAGATGAACCCAATCTTTGAAAAGGTGATTTTGGAAATCAAAAGAGTAACCAAAGACGCGGCCTTTTTCCTTGAGCCATTTTCTGATTTTAATTCCAGCGTAACGCGCCTTTTGTACATAAACTCCCGCTCCTACCTAAGGAAAAGCTCCGCTTATCTTCAGGAAATTGGATTAGAAATTAAAGAAACGCCGCTAGAACTTCCTGCAAAAATATACCGGGGTTATGGTTTGGTTGGATGTCGATTTAAACAACATTGAAGAACATATTGATAGGAAATAGCACCGCACTAATATTTGGCAGCCTTCCAAAAAAAAATAAACTTGGAATACTCACGGTTATATTTTTGAGCGTATGGGTGGGCATTTTGGATTACTTGTCGATCTTTTTTCTGGGAATGCTCATTTCTTTTGGTTTAACAAAAACAGGTTTAGAATTCAACATTGGCAATCAAGTTATTCAATATATCCAAACCAGTTTAAAGCCCTATGCGTTAAGCAATCTTGAAGCATATGGTCTTTTTGCCGTTTTCACCGGACTGGCAAGCTGGGTATTTAAAATCTTTAATCAGTGGTTGGCAATTAAAACGATCAATTCGGCAGCGACAGCCTTAAATGGAAAAATATTAAACCAAATGATTAACCCATCAAGTTTTGTGGGCGCCAGTCGAGAGTCCTCAGATTCGGGTGCAGTAATGCTTTACGATACCAACAGAATACATAGTTTTCTGACAAGTTTAACACAAATCTTTACCAACTCCGTCCTGCTTGTTTTTGTGGCAGGGTCAGTTTTTGCCTTTTTGTCCAAGGGGGTTCTTATTCTATTGGGCAGCTTGTTTATTTTTTACATCCTGTGTGTAAAAACCTGCAAGAGCTTCATGGCGCGCTCGGGCCAGGTTATGGCAATGGATGAGAAACAAATGCTAAGGACAGCCGCATTCATCGGTAGGAATTTAAGGGAAATTCTTGTAGAAAATCTTGGGCTGTCTGTCAAAAAGCAATTCCAATTAAGATTCCTGTCGCTTAAAAATAGGCTTGGAAAAATTCAAATCGTGACCCTTCTGCCTAGCCGGGCCGGAGAGTTGCTTCTGTTACTTTTTATATCTGGAGCAATCCTTTTTTCCGAAACAGATTCAGGCCCCTCTTCTGGAGTTCTGAGTCAAATGTTATTGCTAGTGATTGCTGCACAGAAGGTTCTTCCCTCCCTGCAAATGGTTTTCTCATACTGGGCATCCTTGCAAGGGTGCATGGCCGGCCTGGGGAAAGCTATCGCCCTGCTTTCCTTGCCTGCCCAGGAAGCCTCCACGGGTAGAGAGATGTCAACTTTTAAGAGTTTAACGATGAAAGGTGTTTACTACCGTTTTCCAGAAACTCAGACTTGGGCAGTCGCGAACATGAACTTAAAATTCAAGAGGGGTGAAAAAATCGGCCTCACGGGACCAAGTGGATCAGGCAAGAGCACCTGCCTCGATTTGGTGGCCCTCTTATTAAAGCCTCAGGTTGGCAGGATATCAATTAACGGGATTCAATCCGAAGAGATTTCCCTGAAGGACTGGTGGGCAAGGTTATCATATATTCCACAGGATGTTTTGCTGGTTGGAGATTCCGTGGTGGAAGCAGTCACTGGACAAAAGGCACCAAGTCCTCAGCAAGTGGAGGAAGCCAGAAAGGCCCTTCAGCAGGTAGGATGGAATTTTCCGCGGGGCGCATCCGAAAATTGGGAAGCACGAAAAATCGGGGAATTCGGATCCAATTTGTCCGGGGGTCAGCGGCGAAAAATCGCTGCTGCCCGCTCTTTGTTTTCAAAAAAGCAAGTGATTTTATTAGACGAAGTAACCGCCTCCCTTGATGAGGCTAGCGAAAAGGCACTCCTACGCGCTTTTCTATGCCTAAAAAAGACCACGGTGATCATCGTTTCCCATCAAAAATCGACCCTCAGCCAATGTGAAAGAATAATCAGGTTGCGAAGTGCGGGGAAACAATAAAGGAAAAGGAATGAAAATCTTGATCACCGGTGGAACGGGCTCTTTCGGGCATGCGTTTGTTCGGAAGGCCCTGAAATGTGATCATGCCAAAAGCATGATTGTTTACAGCCGGGATGAACTTAAGCAGTTTCAGATGCGGCAGGAGTTTCCGCTTTCCGCCCATGGAAATCTTCGGTTTTTCCTGGGGGACGTCCGGGACCGGGAGCGCCTCTATCGGGCTTTTGATGGCGTGGACGTGGTGGTGCACGCCGCTGCCCTAAAACAGGTTCCTGCGGCAGAATATAATCCGCTGGAAGCCATCAAAACCAATATCCTCGGCGCGGCCAACATTATTGACGCGGCCATCGATCGAAACGTTAAAAAGGTCATCGCCCTGAGCACGGATAAAGCTGCCAACCCCGTGAACCTTTATGGGGCGACCAAGCTCTGTTCAGACAAACTCTTTGTGGCGGCCAATGCCTACTCGGGGAATCATCAGACCCGCTTCTCGGTGGTCCGGTATGGCAACGTGGTCGGGTCACGCGGCAGCGTGATTCCTTACTTCCTGGCCCAGCG
>Ga0194133_10007329_pt1 | contig 13266 bp, 13 predicted proteins | sample TA2KigOf40mmetaG_FD_155448 | JGI IMG/M metagenome (GOLD analysis project Ga0194133, IMG submission 155448) | Freshwater microbial communities from Lake Tanganyika, Tanzania - TA2015055 Kigoma Offshore 40m | ecosystem: Environmental > Aquatic > Freshwater > Lake | place: Tanzania: Lake...
GTTGTGGAACTTGTCAAAATTGTGATGGAGAGAAGTATGAATGCGGTGAGATGCTGGTTGGTGACTGTTGTATTGAGAGGCATTCTGCGTGTAGAAAGTTGTATAAGAACTAATTGAGAGTTGATTGAGAACTAATTGAGAGTTGATTGAGAGAAATTTATTTTGATTTGGTGGAATTAAAAGGAATTGCGGTGAATTTATTTTGATTTGGTGTGGATTTTATTTTGATTTGGTGGGATATGGTGGGATTTGGTGTGGATTTGGTGTGGATTTGGTGTGGATTTTATTTTGATTTGGTGTGGATATGGTGGGATTTGGTGTGGATATGGTGGGATTTGGTGTGGATTTGGTGTGGATTTGGTGTGGATATAACAGTATTGTGGTTGATTCCGTGCGATCTAACAGTGATTCCGTGCGATCTAACAGTGATTCCGTGCGATCTAACAGTGATTCCGTGCGATCTAACAGTGATTCCGTGCGATCTGACAGAGACACCACTCAAATCCACCCACCATTCACCCTAATCTCTTTTTAATTCAACGCAATTTCTCTCTGATTGTGTTGAATCAAGCATATATCGGTAAGCCGGAAATGAGTGACATAACGGGAAATGAGTGACATAACGGGAAATGAGTGACATAACGGGAAATGAGTGAATGGGTGTAAATGAAAAAATACAACTTTACTTGGAGAGAAATACTACCTCACAGTCGCTCTGTATCTCAATCAATGTAATGTATTCGCATGTGTTGTTGATATTGAGCGTATCAAATAGTTCCTTTGAACAATGTGCTGATATTGAGTATGCGCCGGTTCCAACGAAATCCACGACAATTCCGCGTGATGTAAGCCATCTCGCGGCGGATTTTGCTGTTGTTGGGCTTCTGTCTGTAAGGAGTGCTTCGAAATAAACGTCGTCGTCCATTATGTGCGTGTTTCTTTGTGAAAATGCCTTTTAATAAACACCAAAAAAAATATTTCAATTTTTATACCAATGAGAAAACTGGTTTCCCTTTATTTATTCAAGCGATTACAGTGTATTTCTTTCTGTACATGTTTCTCTCTCTTCTCTCAGTTGTCCTCCTCGTCCTCGCTCTCGATGTTGTTGGGCTTCTCGATGATGTCCTCGGCCTTGTTGTAGATGCCGACGAGGCTCTGTGTCTTGGCGTCGTAGACCTTGCTGCTCTTCTCGTCGATGAGGTACTTCTTCATCTTGTGCACGAAGACCTTGACCTCGATCTCCTCCTCTTCCTCCTCGGCCTCGGTGTCAAGTTCCTCCTCGGACACGTCCTCAGTCTGGAGTTCGTCGACGGCGGCGGGAGCGAGTGTCTTGGCCTTCTCAGCTGCCTCAGCCTCCTTGGCGGCCTTCTCAGCTGCCTCAGCCTCCTTGGCAGCCTTCTCGGCAGCAGCCTTTGCCTCAGCCTCCTTGGCGGCCTTCTCAGCAGCAGCCTTTGCCTCAGCCTCCTTGGCAACCTTCTCGGCATCGGCCTTTGCCTCCTCACTTACCTTCTTGACCTTCTTGATCTTGGGCTTGGGCTCCTCGGCGACGACTGCGGGCTTCTCCTCAGCGGCGATGACGGCGACGGGTTCAGCGACGACTGCGGGCTTCTCGGCCTCCTTGGCGGCCTTTTCGGCCTCCTTCTTGGCCTTCTCTGCAGCCTTGGCAGCCTTCTCCTCTGCCTTCTTCGCCTTCTCAGCCTCCTTGGCGGCCTTCTCCTCTGCCTTCCTTACCTTCTCAGCCTCCTTCTCTGCTGCCTTTGCCGCCTTCTCAGCCTCCTTCTCTGCCGCCTTTGCCGCCTTCTCTGCCTCCTTCTCGGCCTTCTTCTCCTCAGCCTTCCTTACCTTTTCGGCCTCCTTCTCCTCAGGGGTCATCGACTCGCGCTCCATCTTTGCGCACTCCCTGAGAACGGCAGCCTCGTGCTTGGCGTCGGCCTTGGCAGCCTTCTCCGCCTCCTTGGCAGCCTTCTCCTGAGCCTTCCTTACCTTCTCGGCCTCCTTGGCGGCCTTCTCCTCCTCGGTGTCCTCCTTGCTGTTGGTGATCATGTCGGCGATGATGTCGGTGGTGCGGTCGGCGGCAGCGGCAACCTTCTCGGCGTTTGTCTTGCGGCCTCGCTTGGGCTTGGGAGTGGCAACCTGGATGCTGGCGACGTCCTCGAGGTGGAGGAAACGGGTCGCTTCGGTGGCATCAAAGTTGTACTTGGCAGCGAGGGCCTTGACGACGTCGAGACTGAAGCCCTGAACGAGGCTCTTGATCTCTCCAGTGACGTTGGCGAAGTTGTTGATGGTCTCCATGCTTGCTTCGTTGAGGGTTGGGTGCTTTTTCAGCGGGTTTGGTTTGTTGTGGCTCGGGAAAATACCTTTCATACAAAACGAAAAAAGGATTTCAATTTTTTTTAAACGCTGGTTTTTTTGAGAGAAAAGCAAAAATGGATTGGAATTGTGGGTGTTGTGGTGGTTAGGTGCGGCATCCGGGGGGTAGGGTAGCATCCGGGGCGTTTTATTGTAGCATTTTCTCTCAAGAACCAAAAACTTAACTCTGTTGAATGTGTGCAGCAGGTCCGTAGCCCAATCGGTTATTTTCAACCTGAACTAAAGTTCACCGACTTAGCAATCCTTCGACCGTTGTTCACACTTTTTTTTATTTTTTTCCGTTTAAAAAATAAAATTTAGCAAAAATTTAAGACTGATGTGTCGAGGGTCTGATCCCACATCTTCGCGCAACACTTGCAATCGTGTTTCCCACCACCCAATCCCAACGCGACGCATTACAATATTTATGCTACACCATCAGTCTGCCCGTCGGCTTGCGCAATTTCAGGTGATGTTCCTGTCCCCCGCACGTCTGCGACCTTGCCCCTAATTGGGGGAGGCGAACTACCCTAACATTTGTCGGGTCCGTTCAGGATTTTTATGCTCGTCAGCATATATTTGGCTTAGCATGCCTAATTCTAGCGGCAATGCTACAGCCCCGACACCCGGACCGGTTTCGAACCCAGTCCATCCCCGCACGTCTGCGACCTCACCAGGAGAGAGGGCTTACCAACTCGGCTGGCACCTCAGGACACCAACCCATCGACCTGAATTCACTTATAAACACGAGAGAAAAGCCCACCATCCACCAAAAATATGCTGATTTCAGCAAAAAAAGATATGCTTGGCAAAAATATCACCCTCGTTGGACTTGAACCAACATCTCCAATCCACTTGGCCATGGTGGCATTGGGCATTACATTATGCTATCGGATGTTTACCAGCCACCGCGGGGATCGAACCAGCATTCTCTCTAGCAACCCACCAATTGAACTACTGACATTTATAAGGAGACCTAGAATTTCCTTATAAAGGAGAGAAATATGCTGATGTCAGCAAAAAACTGAAATCAGCAAAAAAATTGAGCCTCCGGCGGGACTCGAACCCACGACCCTTCGGTTAAAAGCCGAATGCTCTAGCCAACTGAGCTACGGAAGCGCTTCACACTTTCAACATGGCATCGAATTCCCTCTTAAACCACATTGATGGAGAGAAAGTTAAGGTGTATGACCTTAAAAATTAAGGCCACAGAACTGCCACTTTTTTGCACATTACAGGATTCGAACCTGCGAACCACGAGGGATAGAGACTTGAGCTCTACGTCTTTGACCGCTAGACTAAATGTGCTTCTGGGGTGAAAAAGGCACAATTTCCCTCATATATCGGAGAGAAAATAAGTTATTCACACCCAATTAGAAAAGATCGCCTTTTCTTTATGTTTATTTCACACTAAATACATATTTTACAGAATACATGTTTCTCTCCAGATTTACACAAAACGCTCGATGAGAGACATGACGAAAGCCTCATTCGTCAAGATAATCGGCCGCTTCTGAAAACAGAGAGAAATCGCTTTAATCAGGCTCATCCCGCGACGTCTAACCAAGTACGCGATGAGGAGCGTCGCACTCCGGTTGATTCCCGCTGCGCAGTGAACGAGAACTTTGTGCTTGTTAACAACGCATTCATCCATGAAGTCAGTGAACTCGTCGAGGTGCTTCCCGATGATGTCGTAGTTTGCCGAGTCGTCGCACTCAAGACCGAGGTAACGCCACCCGAATGGGTAGTATTCCGCGCAAGTGAGTGTGTGTTTCTCCGCGCAGTTGACGATGCCGTCGATGCCGTGTTTGTTCAGTGTGTCAATGTCCATTGCGTCGCTTGCGTCCCCGAGCCATATTCCCTCGATGATTTCAGCCGCCTTGAGTGCCTCTCCAAAGCGTCTGTATCTAATGATGGGCATGATGTGTGTCTTGAAGTATTCCTTGTGTTCCGGCGCGAAGTCTGGAGGTCTCACAAAGGGCTCGATGTCACTGATGAGTTTGAGTGGTTGTTCCGCGAGAACGATGGGTGCTACTGGGCGTCTAGCCATGTCTGTGAGAGAAAAAATGCTGTTTTTTAGTTGAATCAAAAAGGAATTCAATTTTCTAAAAAATTGAAATGCTTTTTATGGAGAGAAAGAAAGGTATTTCCCCAGCCAGCCACCAACAACCAACCGCTAAACATGGACACTTACTACGCCGTTCCCCTCAACGCCAAGGGCACCTGCTTCCGCATCATCATCGCCGAGGATCCCAAGACCGCCAAGCACATCAAGACAAAGGCCAAGAAGAACTGAGATTTAAGTTGAATGTAGTTGAAACTTGTTTGAATAAAGGAGAATTGTTTTCTCATTGATGGAGAGAAAATGGATGGTTCCCGAAGTCGGTGAAAACCTTCAAGTCACTCCGAAAACCATGCCATCTAACTTTTCTCTCCACACATTCACTTTCAATTCATATTAAATCAACCTTAATCTAATGCGAATCTACTTTAATTAATAGTGAACGAGGCACAGTTTCAACTAGCGCAAACATCAGTAAGCCGGAAATGAGTGACATAACGGGAAATGAGTGACAAAACATTATGCCTTAAGCATTGCTTCTTTTATGTTTATAGCATCACTCAATATATTAATCGATTTATGTTTGCTTGTTTGTAGTGTTACACCCTCCATTATCTGGTTTAATGCTTTCATATGTTCTTCTGATTTTTTATCATCTAACCCCCAATTCGTATTGTCTTTTTCCCATTTAGTGTTGTTTATCATGTGTTTAGCTTGAATATTGTTAAACATCGGTTCCATATTCTTCTCATCTCCGTTTCGCCACTCATTGTCCACCATCATTACAAATTCCATTCGTTTTTTATCTTTGCAGTAAATTGGATATTCCTCTGGATTAAGCGTCCCTAAATTGTATATAACAACTGACGCATATTTTTCACCTGGTGACAATGTTAATTCCATTGGAACCTTTATTCCTTTTACAAATTCTTTCCAATCTACTGCCGTATCTTTGCGTTGTTGTAGGAACACATTCACATTATTTGTTATATTATTGTTGTTGTTGTTGCTGTTTGTCATTGTTACGCTTGTGGTTGTATTATTAATTACTTTGGAGAGAAGTTCAAACATTTTATTCATTTGACACTGTTGTTGCTCGTTTTGTACTCGTTGTAGTTCGAGTTGTTCCTTTAAGACTGATATTACGTCTGCCGGGTTTTCTGTTTCCATTTGGGCAAAATCCGTTTCCAAGTCTCCCGGATTTCCCGGCTTACATGTTACACAGTTGTATTTTGTTCGATGCTTCCATAATCCCGCTCTAGACCTATACACTTTACCGCACACTGAACATTCAAAAATCGGTAAGGGTTTCTGGCCGTAACATTGCGGCTTGTTGTGCTTCTTAGTGAGTAAATGCCTATTATAATCGCATCGGTCAGCCGTAAAATATCCGCACGGTTCGCACTGAAACATTTTATATAATACCAAGATACTTTCTTTATATGGGTTTGTTTCCTAAATGTTTCCAGATGTTTCCTTCGAGGAAACGGATTTCCCGGCTTACTTCCAACATTTTACGTCACACGTTCAAAAACAAGTTTTCTCTCCTTACTATCACTTAGTCTCAGCATAAAAATACCCCTTTTTTCGGAAGGGATCCGGCCGTTTTCTATTATTGGACAACTTTTTTGATGTCCGACCCCCAAACTTTTTGAGTTATCAAACTACCATTTTTTTGAGATTCCGATTCATTCAACTAACTTTTAAGATGAACAACTTGGGGTCTTACTTGTTTCAGTTTCAAATTCTAAGAAGTGGAGAGAAAACAAGCATTTCAGTGTCAATAGTTCCCGAAGTCGGTGAAATTCCCGACCAAAACCATGCAATCTAACTTTTCTCTCCACCAATCCACTTATAATCCACATCAAAACCAACACAATTCAATGCGAATCTACTTTAATTCAATCTGAATCTACTTTAATTCACCGCGAATTCACACATCGATCTATGCTCTTAAACAAGAAATGAGTGACATAACCAGAAATGAGTCACAAAAAAATAGAAACAATACTATTTTAATTCATTCTAATAAGAACACTCTCCTCATGCTCATAAAGGAATTGTCTTCCGGCGCCATTGAACCCTGTCATTGTCAAGTCTCCGTACTTTGTGCCAATAAATCTAATCTTCTCTCCATCAATCTTTATGCCTACTGGTTTATCTTCAAACAATGCAATCAAATGTTCATCACGACATTTCACACTTATGTGTACATCTTTTTTGCACGGATTAATCTTCTTCCATTCACCAACTATGAATTCTTTAGTGATTACAAACGACACGGGCTTATTCACTTCATTCACTTTCGAAGTTTCAACATGAATGTCATGAATTCCACAATACAATGAACCTTCCCTTTGATTCTTCGTGCATTGCTCTCCATTCAGACGGTATGCGATACATCTGCTCATTTTGATTGTTAATTTCTCGGAAAAATGACTTTATCTTACACATTGATAAGCATTTCAATTTTATAGAGAGAAAATCCTTCAAGTCACTCCGAAATAGTTCCCGAAGCCGGTGAAATCCCTTACATAAAAACCTTCAAGTCACTCCGAATCCACCATTCAATCTAACACTATTCACCATTCAATCCAACATAATTCACCCTTCAATCCAACATAATTCACCCTTCAATTCAACATAATTCACCATTCAATCCAACATAATTCACCATTCAATCCAACATAATCCACCCTTCAATCTAACATAATTCACACACTTCTCTCCACAAATCCACTTTCAATTCACATTTAATCCACTTACAATTCACATTTAATCCCACTCGATTCAATGCGAATCTAATCCCCTTAACATCGGTAAACCGGAAATGAGTGACATAACCAGAAATGAGTGACATAACCAGAAATGAGTGACAAAAAAATAAAGACAACATGGGCCGTTGTGGGAATTGAACCCACGACCTCTCGCACCCAAAGCGAGAATCATACCACTAGACCAAACGGCCTTTTCTCTCTCTATTCGCTTCAATTCATTTTGTTCCTTTAAATGAGAAAACTAGTTCTCCTTTATTCAACAAGCATTACAAGGTATTTCTCACACATTACACTGGGTTCTCTTTTTTTCATTTTATTTTTCCTCTTTCTCTCTTTCTCTCACTTTGGCTCCTCGCTGTCCGAGGATGCGCCCTCGAGAGGCAGGATCTTGAACTTGTTCGCGCTGGGCTTGATGATGGGCTTGAAGTCGCTGGGGGGCTCGCTGGGAGGCGTCTGAGGGCGGCCGGAGGGCTTGGGGCTGGTCGTGGCTGACGTCTTTACATTGTCGCCGCTGGCCTTCACCTTGATCTTGAACGTCACCTGAGGCTCGGCAGGCTTCTGTGGCTCACGGCGAGTGTACTTCACGACGTTCCAGAACCACGGCTTCCCCTGCTCGTAGTGCACCTGTGCCGTCTCGCCTGCGTCCAGTTGCGCGATGAGGTCGTTCGCCTTCGGGTTGATCCGGGTGTAGCTGATGCGCGCCGTCACGTTCTTCTTCGTCTGGTCGTCGAAGCCGAACACTCGGACCTCGTTGATGAAGCCCCAGTTCAGTTGCTTGAAGACCCAGAACACGCGGCGCTCCGTTGCCTCCTTGTCCTTCCCGCGGTAGAGGAACGGGATGAACATCTCGTACACCACAGACTCCTGCTGCTTCGGCTGCTCCTTCACGATGTAGTTGGAAACTCCGTCGGACATCTTGCTTGCTCGTTGGTCGGTTGGTTGCTCGGGAAAATACCTTTCTACACTGACATAAAAAGCATTTCAATTTTTTTGGGAGGTTATCGATTTCCTTTTGACACTAAAAAGAGACGTTCACACCTCGATTTTTATTTCAGTTCCCTTCACTTTTCCATACGATCGCTTGTACATTCGGCCTTTTACGATTTCATATGTCATTTCCGAGTTACTGCTTTTTGATTCGAATTTGTACGTTCCTTCTTTGATTCGACGGCTGAACATACATTTACGGAATTCATGATATAAATCTTCGTCATCCATATCATATACCATCGGCAATGGCTTAAACATTCGCGGCATTGTACATAAAGGCATTCTATTTTACTTTTTTATTATTTTAATTTTATATCAAAAAAATGTTTCTTCTTTTTTCGCATATTACATCCATTCAACCGCATTCATTACACTCACCTCAAAAGCATCGTAAAACCTCGCAAATTGCTCATCTCCAATCCTAAATGCGTCCGCCAAGTCAGGATTTATCTTAATCAACTCCTTAATAGGAATTTCCTTTGAGCAATCAGCAATCGGATAGTCCGTGTCCATTGAGTTGAACAACAGGTCACTTCCGTTATACATGAAATGTGTCTTCACAATCGGCTGAATTTCCATGTCGGATGACACATATGCCGGATGAATGAACGCACGACCGTCTTCAATCGCCCTATAAACGACCATCGACTTCTTGTCGACCTTGATGAATCCGCGTTGAATTGGTCCCTTTGTTCGCGGCACATTCACTACAATGTAGTTCTTTCCGTCAGAATGCTTCCAAATGTTTGGGAAATCGCGCACAGGCACCATGTATTCTCCAAAGTTGAAGCACAAATCCGCGAATGGCAAGAGCCACTCGGATGACTCATGATATGGCAAGGCACTGAAGAACCACCTCGCTCCAAGGGCTGACTCTGCTCCGGGAAACACATGGCCGTGCATCTCCTTACAATTCTCTCCATAATTCTTGTTTGAGATGTAACACCTGCCGATATGGCGTGACGTGAACATCTTACAAGCAAGCACGTTGCTCTTGATTGTATCATACAATTCGTCAATTGTCTCAGGTTCAAACACATGACCTCCACGCTTCATGTCGTTTTCCAGCATGAGCCTGTCGACCAGACGGTAAATCACATTCTTCTTGCTGTCATCTTCGTCAGGGACTTCGACATTCTTGCGGATTGGCACCCGCTTTCCGTCAATCTCAAAGTCACTTCCATAAAGAGCCTCAGTGAGCGGGGACACAATGAACTCGGATGCCATGTTGGTTGTTGGTTGCTTGGAAAATACATTTCATCCACATATTCTAGACCATTTCAATTTTTTATTTTTAAAATTATAACCATACACCTTAATTTAAAAAATAAAAAATGTGGCTCCAAAAACAAAAAATGAGGCCCCACCGAGATTCGAACTCGGGTCAAAGGATTCAAAGTCCTTTGTGCTAACCACTACACCATGGAGCCGATTTGCGGGTGTGTATAATGTAGATTTTGCTTTTAAACCACAACATACAAACCACCAAAAAAATTGAAATGCTTTGGCACCAACTATTCAAAATCATTTCTCTCCAGCAATAACAAACAAAATGGGTCAAGATACACGCTGCAACGTTGGTGTCACTTACCACTGTAAGTACATCCCCAAGAATCGCGAACTCATCGCGAAACTAATGAGCATGGAGGATATTTCAGCATTCATCAGCACAGAAGAAGACAGTGACGAGGTCTTGGAAATCACGGATGCAATTTCCAACGATGAAAACATGTTCAATCCTGAAGTTCTCGCACAAACCGCGCACGATTGGTATGGATACAAAGACATTGAGATTGTTGACAAGGAAGTATTCTTCAAGGTCGACGTCTATAAGGCACACGTCAGGAATATGTCACGTCGTCACCATGGCCATCCATTTTACGACGAGTGTTTCACCGCAGTCGGAATGATCACCACACTTCAAAAGATTGTTGATGAACTCAAGTCATTCGGAATTAAGGAGGATGACCTGTCAATCGGACACACCTTCACAGATGATTAAATAAAAATAAAAATTGAATTAAAATGTATTTTTTCATTATTCATTCACAATCACGTCGAAAATGGACGAACTTATGAAAGAGACAACGGAAGAAGGATGTCGCACAATTGTGGATTGGCTTATTGGAGATGTTCGTGAGTTTGGTTATTCAGCCGAACTTATGGAAATGTGTGTTGATATGTGGAAAAAATTGAAAGCAATTGAAAGAACCAACCAAGAACAACAACAGAACCAACAAAAATGACATCCGCATGCGGGGTTTGTCTCGAGGATTGTGGAGAGAACAACACGGCAATAACAGAATGCGGCCACAAAACACATCTCAATTGCTTTATTAAAGTTCTCTCTACATCTGACAACTGTATTTACTGCCGAAAACAACTGAACTTGAGAAAACAACAACAAATCGACCCCTTCATTGAGAGACATTCCATGTGGATTCAAGGAAATCAAAACAATTTCAACTTAAGCGACACAATTCTTACAGCATTCATCACAATTCTAATGTATGGAACGTTAGTATATTCTGTTATTCATTGGTTCAATGTAACACATTAAAATGTTTTGTCAATGTATGGACTATAACACCATAAATTGGTATGAATTCATAATGAATAACCATTTTAAGGAGAGAAACACACAACCACCTCTTTTTTTCACTCGCGAATTCGTCGCTTTTAAACTGCCACCAACTCCAAATCCACCAAAAACGGTGCGAGATAAAAAAGTATTTGAGGCAAAACAGACAATAACAAACAAAATCCACACGATACCCACATCACAATTATTAAACATCATTTGTGATACGTCATTTATAAATTTGTGAAAAATCACATTTTCTCTCACAAATAAAGCGACTGTGCCGTCACAATTGACTTCAGTGTCGCTCCAGCCACCTCACTCACCTTCTTAGCGAGTCCAATATACCCGAACACCACACAAGCCGCACTAATCTCGTCACAAATCGCGTTGATTTTTAGCACAATTTTCACGAATTCACCGGCATACAAGCCCGAATCCACAATAATTTGCTTACAAGCCGTATCATCAATCGCATCACACCAATCAGCAAAAAATCGCCATTTCTCTCTACTCAGTTCACCACCAAACAATTCAACCAACTTCTCAATTCTTTCATTGCCTATCAGACCGCAATCCAACTCATCACCACCCTTATCATAAGCAAACATACTCAAAAACCCCACCAACTCAGCAACCGACAACGCATCGAACAACTCCCGATTTCTCTCTAAAGCAATCGACCATGACAAGCAATCCACCTCTTTGAAACACATCGCCGCTGCACCCGTTGGATAAACAAGTTCCCCATTCGCAATCAATCCACATTCCTCAAGACGGTCATATGCTCTCTCGACATCCCACCGCAATTGCCCCTCAACACGCAGCCGTTCAACCTCCAATTCGCGGCATTCCGTTTCCATGGCAACCAAATCCGCCTTTTTCTGTAAGATTTTATTGATATCCGCGCCCGTCCGCTTCTTTGTCTCTTCAATAAAGTCTTTCAGTTCGGCAGCCAGGCGCGGCTTGTGCTTCTTACTGGCGGCATCCATAATCCTCATGCGTTCCTCATAATCCAACACCAATTTCTCTTGCCATGGCTCAATCGGCACCAATTTCGCCCGCTTCTCTGCCAATTGACGGTCAATAACTGCTAATGTGCTGTCGATTTCATAGCGAATCATACTGTTGCAGACGAAATTGAGAGAACGTTCAACCAAATTGCCTTCGCCATCCGCCGCAAAATTGAGGATTGTGTCATAACCAACTGCGAATTTTGACCTCAGCGTCTGTGGTGCTCCTCCAAGTATCGACTTAAGCGTATGTTGTCCAATCGCTCCTACACCATCATACATATTAAACAGGTGAAACACGTGACCGACCTTATCCAACCCTCGTCGTCCTGCTCTTCCTGCCATTTGCGTGTATTCATGTGGATGGAGGAAACGAAACTGGGTCTCAGCGAACTTCTGGATGTCAGTGAAAAGCACTGTCTTCGTTGGCATATTAACACCAACCGCAAATGTTTCAGTCGCGAATAGCATCTTAACATACCCACGACTAAACATAATTTCAACGACTTCTCTCAAAACAGGGATAACACCAGAGTGATGAACCGCAATTCCGCGTTGCATGAGTTCAATCATCTCCTCATATTCTGCCGTTCTCACATATTCCTCCAAATTTGGTAGTCGCTTCAAAATAGTCAAGACCTCACGTGATACATTTGAACTAGTAGTTACATCATCTTCCCCAGACAACAAGTTGATACTGAGTTGTCTTGCCATGTCATTTGCCTTCTTTCGAGAGAAAACAAAGCAAATCGCTGGAAGCATACAATTTTCGTTTAAATACGTAACCGCTCTGTGAATCACTGTGCTTCTCTTAACTGCGTCCACACCAATCAACTTGGCAACTCGGAATGTATCGACGATATTTCTCTCCACAAAAGTGCCATCTGGGTTCTTTACGGTTTTCGGAGTGTCAATAAATCCGTTCACGAAATCGCGTTCTTCCTTGTCAAGCCCGCGCAAATCACCACTATTCGCAGTCATATAAGTGTAATGAATGAGTGGAACAACTCGCTTTCCAGTGGAACAAATCCAAACCTCGCTCTTTGTCTCTTTCTCTCCATCACACCCATTCTTAATCCCCTCAATCCACTCGGCAAACTGCGACACCCTGTCAATTGTGGCGGAAAGCATTACCATAGTTACCTGTGGCGGCAACCACATAATACACTCTTCCCACACCTTTCCACGGTCAGCGTCATTGATATAATGAACCTCGTCAAAAACAACGCAACCAACACCGTCGAGACCATCACCACCCGCAGCGAGAGAATTCCGCAGAATTTCGGTGGTCATGATTACGCAATCAGCATCCGGGTTAAATTTCACATCACCAGTCATAATACCAAACGAAATCCCATTGAATTTCGCCTTGAACTCGTGAAACTTCTGATTAGAAAGTGATTTAATCGGTGCCGTATAAATAACTTTCTTGCCTTTCTCTCCAATAAAATACTCAATAGCATATTCAGCGGGCAATGTCTTGCCTGAACCAGT
>Ga0194133_10007331_pt1 | contig 13263 bp, 15 predicted proteins | sample TA2KigOf40mmetaG_FD_155448 | JGI IMG/M metagenome (GOLD analysis project Ga0194133, IMG submission 155448) | Freshwater microbial communities from Lake Tanganyika, Tanzania - TA2015055 Kigoma Offshore 40m | ecosystem: Environmental > Aquatic > Freshwater > Lake | place: Tanzania: Lake...
GCAGCACCTCTCAAGGGGGCAGCCATGAACGTCATGTACAACAGCGAAAACTACTACGTGGTCGAATTCCCCGGTCGCGCGGGAATCGAGCTGGTGGACAAGACCACCGGCCGAGGCGGGTTCCTGGAAGGCGCGGTCGAGGCGCGGTTTCGCGCCCGCATGGCCTGCCTCGCCAGCGAAGATCCGGAGCCGAGCACCGAGTCGGTCGACGAATTCCTCGCCCACTACGACGCCCTCCTGATGCATCCGCTTTCGGTGCACTAGCGAAATCCGCTAGCATCGGGGGCAATGCAAGGCCCCTGGTTCTTCCCGGATTATTCCGGCAACGGCTTCGTCAACCTGATCGCCTCACTGGTCGAGGCCTCGGGCGGCCGGCCGCGGCACGCGCCGCTTGGCAGCCTGTCCCAGGACGAATTGCGCGCCGCGACGAATTTGGTGCTGCTCATCGTGGACGGCCTGGGCGACGAATACGTGCGTGCCTACGGCCCCGGCGGCGCGCTCGACCGCCGCCGGCGCGCTCCCATCTCCGCGGTCTTCCCCTCCACCACGGCGACCGCCATCACTTCGTCCTACACTGGCGCCTCGCCGCTGGAACACGGGCTGACCGGCTGGTTCACGTACTTTGGCGAGGCAGGATGCGTTGGCGCGCCACTGCCCTATCGCCGCCGTGGCGAGGCGCGCCCGATCCCCGCCCACAGCCAGCGCCTGTTTCGCGAGGCACCGCTGCTCGATGGCCTGGCCTCGCGGCCGGTGGTGGTCACCGAGCGCAGCATCATCGATTCCATCTACAACCTACACTACTGCGGCCGGGCCAAGCGGCACCCCTACGACCGGCTGGACGAGCTGATAGCGCAGATCGCCGCCGCAGCGCGCTCAGGGCCGGAGCGCAAGTTCATCTACTCGTACTGGCCGCTGTTCGACAGGCTGTCGCACGAGCATGGCGTGGCGAGCGACCCGGTGCGCCGGCACTTCGCGGAAGTGGACCGGGCGTTCGCCGTACTGCTGGATTCGCTCGCAGGTACCGACACGCTCGTGGTCGTCACCGCCGATCACGGTTTCATGGACAGCCCCGCGGAGCGCTCGCTCACCCTGCCGCCGGCGCTGGCGGCGATGCTGCGCTACCCGCTGAGCGGCGAGCGGCGTATCGTCTTCGCCCACGCGCAGGCGCCGCGGGAGTTCATGGCGAAGGCGCGCGACTGGCTGGGCGATCGCGCCGAGGTGCGCGCCAGCCGCGAGCTGCAGGACGAGGGCTGGTTTGGCGCCGGGACCCCGCATCCGCGTTTCGCCGAGCGCATCGGCGACGTCGCGATCCTGATGAAGGAAGACTGGACGCTCAAGGACTGGGTGACGGGCGAGGCCCGCCACCTGCACATCGGCAATCACGGCGGCGCAACCCGTGCGGAAATGCTTATTCCGCTCATCGTCGCCACGCCATAGGAGGGGTGATGAAAGCAAAGACGAACGGTATCGAGACCTACTACGAACTGCACGGCAAGGAAGGCGCGCCCTGGCTGGTGCTGAGCCATTCGCTTGCGTGCAGCACGCGCATGTGGGATCCGCAGATCGAGGCGCTGAAGGGAACGTACCGCATCCTCGCGTACGACACCCGCGGCCACGGCGCTTCCGATGCACCCAAGGGGGCCTACACGCTGGACATGCTGGCCGACGACCTGAAGGCGCTGCTCGAGCACCTCGGCATTGCGAAGACGAGCTACTGCGGCCTGTCCATGGGCGGCATGATCGGCCAGACGTTCGCGCTGAAGTATCCGGGCGTGTTCACTAGGCTTGCGCTCGCGGACACCACCTGCCGCTATCCGGCGGAAGCGGCACAGGTCTGGGCCGATCGCATCAAGACCGCGGAAGCAAATGGCATGGCGCCACTTGCCCAGCCCACGCTGGAGCGCTGGTTCACTGCCCCGTTCCGCGAGAAGAACCCGGGGGTCGTCGACGGGATCCACAAGCTGATCCTCGCTACGCCGGTGGCGGGCTACGTCGGCTGCAGCCACGCGCTGCCGAAGATCAACCTGACGGCGCAGCTGAAGGACATCCGCTGCCCGATCCTGGTGATCGTCGGAGAGGACGATCCCGGCACGCCGGTTTCCATGGCGCGGGAGATCCACGACAACGCACCGGACTCCAAGCTGGTGGTGCTGCCACAGGCGGCGCACCTGGCAAATCTGGAGCAGCCCGAAGGCTTCACCCGGGCACTGCTGGCTTTCCTTCAAGCAGGATCTTCGCCCGGATAAGGCGCTCGATGTCCTCGGGGGAGCGGCCGAGGATCTCCGCAACCACCCGGCGGCCGTCTTCGCCTAGCGCCGGGAGGCGCGCGCCGCTTGCAGCGCCGTTCATGCGGAATGGAGGATTGGTGGCGAGGAAGCGCGTGCCCCCGGCCGCCACTTCGGCAAACAGCCCGCGCTCCGTGACATAGGGCGAGGCCATCACCTCCGCCACCGTGCCGAAGCGCGAGCAAGGCACGCCGCCCGCGTCCATGGCGGCCTGGCATTCGGCAACTGTCTTGTCCGCGGCCCAGCGGTCCATCTCCGCCAGCAGGGCGTCCCAGTTCTTGATTCGCGCCGGACCGGCGTAGCGCGGATCGCCAATCCATTCGGGATGACCAGCCACCCGCGCCATGGCAGCGAAGTTCGCCTCGGATATCGGCGCCAGCATGATGAAGCCATCCCTGGCGCGGGTGGCCTTGTACAGCAGCCTCGGATTGGGCTGCGGCTCCTGGGCCTCGCCCACCTCGTAGGCGAGCATGCCCAGCATGGCGTCCATCATCGCGCAATCGATCGCCTCGCCCGTGCCGGTGCGGTTGCGCCTGACGAGCGCCGCGCACACCGCGCCGAACGCATGCACTCCCGTGAGGTAGTCGGCGAGGAACATCCCGGTGTTGAGCGGTCGCTCCCGCTCGTCCTGGTGCGACAGGTTGGCGAGGTCGTAACCGCTCGCGGCCTGGACGATCGGCGCATACGCGGGGAGCGACGCGAAGGCGCCGTCCTGCCCGTACCCGGATATGGAGCAGAACACCAGACGCGGATTGACCGCGGACAGCGCGGCGTAGTCCAGGCCCAGCCGCGCCATCACGCCAGGCCGGAAGTTCTCGATCACGACGTCGGCCATCGCGGCCAGGTCTCTTGCCAGTGCCGCCCCGTCCGGATGCTTCAGGTCGAGCGCGACGCTGCGCTTGCCCGCATTCAGCACGCCGAAATAGAGGCTGACCCCCTCCCGCAGCGGCGGCCGGGTGCGCATATAGTCACCCCCGGGCGGCTCCAGCTTGATCACCTCCGCGCCAAGGTCGGCGAGCAGCCGCCCGCAGTACGGGCCCGCGATCATGGCGCTGAAGTCGAGCACGCGAATGCCCTGCAACGCCCCGCTCATGGCGCGCTGATCCCCGCCACCCCCCGCGCAATGACCTCGCGCGACTGCTCCAGCACCGCCGCCCGCCACTTCGGGTCAGATGGGTAGAACGCCTCGATGTACTCGGCCTGAACCCGGGCCAGTTTTTCCGGATGCTTCGCGCCGTGGAATCGCATCCAGCGCTGCGCCATCCCGGCACGCTGCATCTCGACGCGCGGCCGTGTGCCAAACTCAACCACCGTCGTGGTCACCTCGGCATTGGGCAACTCGGCGATGAACGCTTCGGTCAGGATGCCCTTGTAGTCCGCGAGCGCCTTATGCGTGATGCCCTGCCCATTCACCGCGCGCTCGCCCCACCACGCGCGGCAACGCTCCCACAACGGCGAGCCGGGAACCGCGAGGCCGACGTAGACGTGCTCCAGGTAGGGACCGATGCCGGTGTGGAAGTCCACCAGCGCGGCACGCTTCGCGTGCGCGACGTGCGCGTGCACCGCGCGAAGGAACGCATCCTGCGACCATTGCCGCCGGGCACCGCCGTAGAAAATGCCGTCGGCATGGCTGTACTGGCCGCCGTTGTAGGCATTGGAAAACGCCTTCTCGCCGACACGCTCGCGATAGCCGTCCAGCCAGCGAAACGCGGCCGCAAGGCTGGCGTCATCCAGGGTCTCGGGTGTGATGTTCGGATGGATCTCGGCGTAGCCGGGATTCGGCGGCGGCGCCGCGAAATCGACGAAATTGCGATTGAGGTCGACGTTGTCCTCGGTGACCCGGGTACGTTCCCGGAAACCCCAGGGATTGTGGGCATGGAAGAACGCGACGGCGGTATCCGGGGGAAGTCGCGGCGAGGACGCAAGCCAAGCTGTCTGCGCTGCGGAACCCGGGAAACCCTCGATGCCGTGCGTGCCGCTGCCGATGACGAGCACGTTCGCCGCATCCCGCGGTCCCTGGACGGCAACGTCGAGATGCAGGCCGCCACCAAACGGATGCGGGTAGCTTGTCACTGCGGCGCGGGCGGCGCGCGCCGCATCGAGGAACTTTGCACGCGCGTCGTCGTAGCTTTCGGAGAAGTGATCCAGGCTCATGCGCCGGAGACTACCCCATTAGAATCCAGGCGTGAACCCAGCCCAGGATGACGCGCCGCTGCCGGTCAAGCTCATCGTCGTCGTTTTCATTCCCTTCGCGAGCGGCTTCTTCCTGTCCATCCTGCTGCGCTACGTCAACGCGGTCATCGCGCGGGACATTGCGGCCGATTTCTCCCTTTCGCCCTCGGACCTGGGCCTGCTCACCAGCGTCTACTTCCTGGTGTTCGCCGCGTTCCAGATCCCGCTCGGGGTGCTGCTGGACCGTTTCGGGCCGCGGCGGGTGCTGGCGACGCTGCTTCTGTTCGCCGCCGCCGGCGGCCTTGCCTTCGGCCTGGCGCGCGACGTGAACGAGCTTGCTCTCGGCCGCGCGCTACTCGGACTGGGGGTATCCGGCTGCCTGATGGGATCCATCAAGGCCTTCACGCTCTGGTTCCCGCTGTCGCGCCTGGCGACGCTGAACGGCTGGATCCTCGCCATCGGCGCGCTGGGGGCGATGGCCGCCACCGCGCCGGTGGAGGCGATCGCCGGCGCGTCGGGCTGGCGCATGGTGTTCTACTTGCTGGCAGGATGCGCGGCGGCGATCTCCGCACTCATCTTCTTCGTCGTGCCCGAGCGCGCGCTGCCAGGTGCGGGCGAGACCTGGTCGCGCCAGTTCTCCGAAATCGGCGGCATCCTGCAAAGCGTGTTCTTCTGGCGCGTGGCGCTCGCGCTCATCGTGGTGCACGGCGCCTACCAGGCGCTGCAGGGCCTGTGGCTCGCGCCCTGGCTGATCGACGTCGGTGGGCTGACACGGCCACAGGTCGCGAACGCGCTGCTTGCCAGTTCCATCGCCTACGGCGTGGGCTCGGTGGTGTTTGGCACCCTGGCCGATCGCATGGCGCAGCGGCTGCTCGCGTTCAAGGTCGGCATGGCGCTCGCCGTGCTCGCGTTCTTCGCCATCGCGGCAGGGGTGCGCGAATGGGCGACCGTGGTGCTGATGGTCTACGGCTTCGGCGCCTGCGCCGCGGCGCTGCCCTACGCCATCCTGACCCAGCACTTCCCGCGCGAGCTCACCGGGCGCGTCATCACCGCCTCGAACATCTTCATGTTCCTCGCCTCGTTCGGCGTGCAGTGGGGCGTGGGCGCGCTGCTGCGCCTGTGGCCTGCCGCGGAGGGCCGCTACCCGGCCGAGGGCTATGCGGTCGCCTTCGGCATCGTGGGCGCGGTGCAGCTCGCGGTGCTGCTGTGGCTGCTGCCGATGAAGGAGCCGCAGCGCTAGCGTGTGTGGAGGATGTGGCCCAGCGTCTGCGCTGGGGCGAAATCGGCGAGCACCGATTCGTGGATGGCGCACAGGTTCTTCCAGGGATCCGGGTCGGCGTAGAAGCGCCGCAGGAACAGGAGGTCGGTGAGCATGCTGTCCATCCAGTTCACGTCCGTGGTGTAGCCCAGCACCGCGCGGCTGCCCGAGGACTTCAGGAACGCCTTTGCGAAGCGCTCGCCTTTCGTTCCGGCAAGCACGCTGCAGGCACCGAAGTACACCAGGTTGTCGTAACCCTTGCCCCAGCCCGCAAAGGCGCGACAGAGCGCCGCCGGCCCGACCTTCGCGAGGGCGGTATGGATCTTCCCGGGCGAGCCGTGGAACGAGAGGTAGTACACCGGCGTGTCGAAGGCCTCCGGATCGCGCCATAGCAAGCCCTCGCGGTGCTTGGTGTAGGCCGCCAACTGGGCCGGGGAGTCCATGAACCGGTGGGCGATCGCGAGCGGCGGGTCGAGCTGGGCGGCGAGCCCTTCGAAGAACGGACGCACCGAACGCTCGCGGAACGCATGCGGATAGCGGTCCGACCAGTAGGTCTCGAGGCAGACCAGCTTGCGCGGCGCGGCGCGTTTGAGTCGCGCAATCATGTAGGGTTTCCTTCCCAGGTAGCCGAAGTGTAGATTAGCGCCCTTCAGGAGGCACCATGTTCGAGACCACCATCGCAGGCAGCCTGCCCAAGCCGGGCTGGCTCGCCGAGACCGACAAGCTCTGGCCGCAGTGGCGCGCGCAGGGCGAGGACCTGCAGCGGGCCAAGCGCGACGCGACGCTCCTGTGGCTGAAGGAGCAGGAGGACGCGGGCCTGGACATCGTCACCGACGGCGAGCAGGCGCGGCAGCATTTCGTGCACGGCTTCCTCGAGGGGGTGGAGGGCATCGACTTCGAGCACAAGGTGAAGATGGGCATCCGCAACAATCGCTACGACGCCATGGTGCCGGTGGTGGTGGGCCCGCTGAAGCTGAAGGGCCGCGTGCATCAGTTCGAGGCCCGCCTCGCTCGCGCGCACACCAGGAAGAAGCTCAAGATCACCCTGCCCGGGCCGATGACCATCGTCGACACCATCGCCGACCGGCACTACGGCGACAAGGTGAAGCTGGCCATGGCTTTCGCCGAACTGCTCAACCAGGAGGCGAGAGCACTGGTGAAGGACGGCGTAGACGTGATTCAGTTCGACGAGCCGGCGTTCAACGTCTACATGTCGGAGGTGAAGCGCTGGGGCATCAAGGCCCTCGAACGCGCGGCAAAGGGTCTCAAGTGCACCACCGCGGTCCACATCTGCTACGGCTACGGCATCAAGGCCAACCTGGACTGGAAGGAAACCCCGGGCGGCGAATGGCGCCAGTAAGCGGAGATCTTTCCGGCGCTTGCGGCGAGCTGCATCGATCAGGTGTCGCTGGAGTGCATCCACTCCAGGGTGCCGCCGCAGCTGATGAAGCTGCTCAAGGGCAAGGACGTGCTCGTAGGCGTGATCGACGTCGCCTCGGATCGCGTGGAGACCCCACAGGAAGTCGCGCGCACCATCGGCCAGGCGCTCAGATTCGTGCCGAAGAACAGGCTGTTCCGCTGCACCAATTGCGGGATGGCGCCGATGAAACGGGAAATTGCTCGGGCGAAGCTCGAGGCGCTCGCCGCGGGCGCGGCGCTCGCGCGCAGGAAATACCGCTAGCTAGTCCGCGTAGCCGGGGTTGACCCGGTCCAGCACCCGCATCATGGCCTCGAAGTAAAGGCGCTCGCGCTCGGCGCGCGAGTGCTTGTCGTTGGCCGCCGGCGCCTGTACCTGTTTGACGATGTCATCGGACAATACCTTCAGCGGCTGCCCGGTGCCCATGGCCAGTACCTGCGCGCGGCACACCCGCTCCAGCTTGTACAGCCGCCGGTAGGCCTGCGCCACGGTATCACCCACTGTCAGCACGCCGTGGTTCTTCATGAACATGACGTGCTTGTCGCCCATCAGGCGTGCGAGGCGCTCGCCCTCCTCCAGTACGTCCGCAGTACCGCTGTAGGTATCGTCGTAGGCGATGCGGCCGTCGAAGAACGCCGCGGTCTGGCTGGCCGGCAACAGGCGATTGTTCTCCAGCATGTTGAGCGCCACCGCCCAGGTCTGGTGGGTGTGCAGCACCACCTTGGCGCCAGTGATGCGGTGGATCGGCGCGTGAATGCACTGCGCCGAGAGCTCAACCTCGCCCTTGCCCTCCAGCGTCTGGCCGGACTCGTCGAACACGATCATGTCGCTCGCCTTCGCCTCGGACCAGTGCAGTCCGAAGGGCAGGATCAGGAAGCGGTCCTCCCGCCCAGGGACGGTGACCGTGAAGTGGTTGTCGATGCCCTCCTCCAGTTCGTCTAGCACCGCGAGGCGGTGGGCGGCGGCAAGGTGCACCTTCGCCTGATGGACCGGATCGGCTGCGCGCAGCGGGTGGACGGACATGGCGATTTTCCCGTTCAGGTCGGAGACAGAATGTAGATCACACGACCGGCGATGAACTCCTTGGCCTTGGCGCCGTAGGCGGCCATGTGCGGGGCCGCGGCGTGCGCCTTGAGCGCGTCCATACTTTCCCACTTCTCTACCACGAGGAAGGTGTCCGCGCCCCACTTGGTCTGGAACGGCAGCGCCGGATCGGCGTCCACGGCGGTACCGTATTCGATGCAGCCCTGCTCCGCGCGCACGGCGGGGACGTTGGCGCGGAACAGCTGCAGGATGTTCTCCCGCATGCCGGGCTTGGCGGTGATGACGGCGATGACGTGGACCATGCTGGATTCCTTTTCAGTTGATCTTCTCGAGCTTCTGCAGGGAGCGCATGCGCCATGGAATCTTGCTGTCCGGAAACAGGCGCGGGTATTCGGTATAGCTGACCTCGCCGACGTAGATGTCGCCGCGCGAATCGACCGCCAGGCCGTGCGGTGCGACGAATTTGCCGGTTTCCAGTCCCGGGCCCGCCTCGCCGCCCAGGCGCGCGAGCGTCTTTCCCTTGCCGTCCGTGATCGTCAGGCGCGGCCCGATGTTGGGCATGTTGCGGTTCACCGGCATACCGGGTCCGAGCTCACCGATGATGAACGTGATCTGCGCCCCCCGGCAACAGTACAGGCCGCAGGGGCGGGACATGTTGACCCACTGCGTTTCGTACCTGCCATTGCCGTCGAACACCTGGACGCGATGGTTCTCGCGGTCGGCGACGTACACCCAGCCCTCGGCGTCGGTGGCGATGTTGTGCGGGATGTTGAACTGTCCCGGATCGGTGCCAGGCGAACCCCAGGAGAGCAGCAACTTGCCATCGGGCGAATACTTGTGAACCCGCGAGTTGCCATAGCCGTCGCTGACGTAGATCTCGCCCTTGGGCGAGAGCGCAGTGTGGGTGCAGCGGTGGAAGGGCTGGCCGCTCATATACGGCGTTGGCTTGCCCGGCACGCCCAGCTCCAGCAGCACCTTGCCGTCGGTGGTGCACTTGCGCACCATGTGGCCGAGATCGTCGGTCAGGTACAGGATGTCGTTGGCGTCGATGTGCAGGCCGTGCGCGCGCGGGTAGCTGCCCTCGCCCCAGGACTTGAGGAAGTTGCCCTCGCGGTCGAACACGATCATCGGGTGCTCGCCGCGGTTGAAGACGTAGACGTTATCCTTGCTGTCGCAGGCGACCGCCGCCGCGTCCTTGAATTCCCAGCCCTCGGGCAGCTTGGCCCAGTCCTCCACCACGCGATAGCGGTGCTCGCCACTTCCCAGGATGCTCGTCATGGCGCTAATCTTACTTGAGTGCCGCTCCCCGTCCACCTGCTTCCCACCACCGTCGTCGGCAGCTACCCGCAGCCCGACTGGCTGGTGAACCGTGAAATGCTGTCGAAAGTCGTGCCGCGCACGCGCATGCAGCAGATCTGGCGCATTCCGGAGCCGTTCCTGGAGCAGGCTCAGGATGACGCCACCGTGCTCGCCATCCGCGACATGGAACGCGCCGGCATCGACATCGTTACCGACGGCGAAATCCGCCGCGAGAGCTATTCCAACCGCTTCGCCACCGCGCTGGAAGGCATCGACCTCGCCAACCCGGGCATGGTCAAGGCGCGCTCGGGCATGACCCCGGTGCCGCGCGTGGTGGGCAAGCTGCGCCGTGCCGCCCCGGTGGAGCTGCGCGACCTGCAGTTCCTGCGCGCCAACACCTCGCGGCCGGCCAAGATCACCCTGCCCGGACCCTTTACCATGGCGCAGCAGGCGAAGAACGAGTACTACAGGGACGACGAGGAAATGGCGCTCGACCTCGCCGCCGCAGTCAACGCCGAGCTGCAGGACCTGCAACAGGCCGGGGCGGACGTCCTCCAGCTGGATGAACCGTGGCTGCGCAACGACCCGGAAGCAGCGAAGCGCTACGCGGTCAGTGCCATCAACCGCGCCCTGGAGGGCATCACGGTGCCCACGGTCGTCCACCTGTGCTTCGGTTACGCGGCAGTGGTGCCGGGCAACGCCAAGCCGACGGGGTATTCCTTCCTGCCCGGCCTGGCGGACAGCGTCGCGCAGCAGATTTCCATCGAGGCGGCGCAGCCGAAGCTGGACCTGGGCGTCCTGCGGGATCTGGCGGGAAAGAAAATCATGCTGGGCGTGCTCGACCTGGGCGACAACCGGATCGAAACGGCGGACGAGGTCGCGGCGCGCATCCGCGTGGGCCTCAGGTACGTCAAGGCCGAGAACCTGATCCCGGCGCCAGACTGCGGCATGAAGTACATGAAGCGCGCCACCGCCTACGGCAAGCTAAAGGCGCTGGCGGAGGGCGCGGCGATCGTCCGCCGGGAACTCTCCTAGGCCGGCATCCGCCTCACCAGGCCATCGCAAACGCCGGAAAGCACTCCGACTTCGAGCCTCGCGGGTCGCAGCCTGCTTCCAGCATTCCGGTGTCGCCGTCGCACTGCGCTGCCGAGACGAACCCTTCGGTCCAATCCGGCGCGATATCGAGATCGTGGCCTCGCGCCTGCAACTCCTCCAGCACCCGCGTGCCGAACCTGGGCTCGATGCGCGTGCGATTGGGCACGCTCGCGTGCGGCGCGAAGAAGCCGGGGGTGTGTTCGCTGGACAGCCGCGGCGCCTCGATCGCCTGAGGGATGGACATGCCGAATACGGCGCGGCACAGGTAAAACTGCAGCAGCCACTGGCCCTGGTTGTCCCCGCCCATGGTGCCGAACGCCATCCAAGGCTTGCCATTCCTGAACGCCATCGCGGGCGTGAGCGTAGTGCGCGGGCGCTTGCCCGGCGCCATGATGTTCGGATGGTTTTCCGGTGCGAGGTAGAAGGTCATCATGCGCGTGGACAGCGGGAAGCCGAGCGCCGGGATCACCTCGGCGGAAGAGATCCACGCGCCGCTGGGCGTGAAGGAGGCCATGTTGCCCTTCGCGTCCACCGCGTCCACGTGCACCGTGCCGGCGCCCCAGTCCTTGGGCACGAACTTCTCGCCCTCCGGCAGCAACGCCGCCTTGCGCCAGGCGTCGCCCGGGCGCAGCTCCCGGCTGGCGCGCTTCATGTCAATGAGCGCGGCGCGCTGCTTCGCGTACTCGTGGGAAAGCAGCACCGTCTCCGGCACCTTGATCTGCGCCGGATCGCCGTAGTACTGCTCGCGGTCGGCGTAGGCGAGCTTCATGGCCTCGATCAGCAGGTGGCAGTAGTCCGGGGTGCCGAAGCCGATCTTTTGCAGGTCGAACTGCCACAGGATGGCGAGTGTCTGCAGCTCGGCCGGGCCCTGGCTCCAGAAACCGGTCTTGAACAGTTCCGTGTCGCCCAGTTTCATCGAGGCCGGCTCTTCGACGCGGGTCTCGAAGGCCGCGAAGTCCGCCATCTCGAGCAGGCCGTCGCGCGCCTTCGAGTACTTCACGATCTCGGCGGCGAGGTCGCCCTTGTAGAACGCGGCCAGCGGATCCTTCTGCCCGGCGAGGTACTCGTAGCTGCGCGCCAGCGCCGGATTGCGCAACAGCGTCCCCACCTCGGGCACCTTCCCGCCCGGCAGGTACAGCGCTGCGCTGCCCGGCCATTCCTTGAGGAACCGGGCCTGCATCGGCCCGATGCCGTACTTGTGCTGGTTGCGCAGGCCCTCGGATACCGGGAAGCCGCCCTTGGCGAGTTCCAGCGCCGGCGCCACCACGTCGCGAAACGGCATCGTGCCCCAGCGCGTGAGCGCGGTGAGCAAGGCGCCGAAGGCCGCGGGCACGCCGGCGGCGAGGATGCCGGAATCCGGCACGTCCGCGAGGCCGCGCGCGCGGTAGGCCTCGGGCGTCGCCTTCATGGGCGCAGCCATGTTGCCATTGAGCGCGACGACGCGGTTCTCGCCCGCGACGCGCAGCAGGATCGGGCACTCGCCGCCGATGGTGTGCATCTGCGGGTTGACCAGGCCCTCGACGAAGGCCATCGCCACCGCGGCGTCGATGGCGTTGCCGCCGGCCTTGAGCACGTCGGCGCCGGCGTTGGCCGACAGGTACGAGTTGGAAGCGACCGCGCCGCGGCGCCCCATCAGCCTCGGATGGAAGGTGGTCGACTCGGTCGGGAGGATTCGGTAGGCGCGACGGCTCATGGTGGGCGAAGCATAGCCGAGTGCGAACCCGCGCCACCCGGCTGGTATCCTCCGCTTCGATGAACAGCGAAATCACCGTCGCCATTGGCAGCTTGGGCGCCATCGGGCGCAAGGTCGCGGCGAAACTGGACGAAGGCATTCCCGGCTTGCGTCTCGCGGCGGTTTCCGCGCACGACACGGCGAAGGCGGAAGCCACGGTCAGCGCCTACCGGCATCCGGTTCCGGTGGTCCCGCTGGCCGAACTCGCCGACCATGCCGACATCGTCGTCGAATGCGCGCCGGCGGAGGTGTTCCTGCAGATCGCGGAACCGGCGCTGAAGAAGGGCCGCACGCTGGTGGTGACCAGCGTCGGCGCCCTGCTCGCCCACCCGGAGGTGAAGGACCTGGCCGCGAAGCACGGCGCGCACATCGTGGTGCCGAGCGGCGCGCTGCTCGGCCTGGACGCGGTGCAGGCCGCCGCCGAGGGCGTGATCCACTCCGTGACCATGGTGACCCGCAAGCCCCCCAACGGGCTGGAAGGCGCGCCGCACCTGGTGAAGAACAACATCAGCGTCAGGAACCTGAGCGCGCCGCTCAAGGTGTTCGAGGGCAGCGCGCGCGAGGCGGTGAAGGGCTTTCCCGCCAACGTGAACGTGGCCGCGGCGCTCAGCCTGGCCGGCATCGGGCCGGACCGGACCACGATCCAGATCTGGGCTGATCCGGCGGCGACCCGCAACCTGCACACCATCACCGTGGTGGCCGACAGCGCGGAGTTCAGCTTCTCCATCGCCAACGTTCCGAGCGAGAACCCGAAGACCGGGAAGATCACCGCGCTCAGCATCATCGCGGCGCTGCGCAAGATGGCGAGCCCGCTGCGCATCGGAACCTGATGGCACGCCTGGCCGCCGACATCGGCGGAACCTTCACCGACGTCGTCCTGGAGCACGCCGGCCGGCGGCACACCGCCAAGGTCCTGACCACGCCGCGCGCGCCCGAGGAAGGCATGCTCGAGGGCATCGCG
>Ga0194133_10007333_pt1 | contig 13261 bp, 16 predicted proteins | sample TA2KigOf40mmetaG_FD_155448 | JGI IMG/M metagenome (GOLD analysis project Ga0194133, IMG submission 155448) | Freshwater microbial communities from Lake Tanganyika, Tanzania - TA2015055 Kigoma Offshore 40m | ecosystem: Environmental > Aquatic > Freshwater > Lake | place: Tanzania: Lake...
ACGGCTTCAATAGCAAGACCAGCAGCACCGCGAGCATCAGCAGCAGCAGGAGCAGGAGCAGGAGCAGGAGCAAGAGCAGGAGCAGGAGCAGGAGCAGGAGCAGGAGCAGGAGCAGGAGCAAGAGCAGGAGCAGGAGCAGGAGCAGGAGCAGGAGCAGGAGCAGGAGCAGGAGCAGGAGCAGGAGCAGCAGCGATACCATGCGGGGCTTCACCTGTTGGGCCAAGTGGAGGAAGAGTGCGAACGGCAGCAGTACGAGCATCACCAACCATCTTCATCAGTTGAGCAGTACTATACTGTTTAGTAACAAGATATTTCGCACACTTATCTGCTTCCTCGTCGGTAAAATTCATTTTTTTAAAATCCGATTTGACAATTAGAAAAGAACGCAACTTATCTTCAGGGATTTCAATGTCTGGAAGAAGTTCCATAGTAACTTGGTAGTTAACAATAAAAGTATTTGAAGCATTCAAGCAATAAAAAATTCAATTTTTTTTATAAACTTGAATATTAATAACTATTAAAAATATAATTAATAAATAAACTTTTATAAAAAATAGTTAAACAAACTAATAATAATACAAAAAAAATATAGTAAGAAACCATCTAATAGAAGAAAAACATTAAATTTGGCGTTTTAAATGTATAAATATGTAAAGAAAATTTTTTAAAAACAAATATATTTAATAAGTACAAAAATTGTTTAATTATTTAAGATAATATTGGAAGTGGTACAAAATTTTGTAAATAAGAAAAACATAAAATTATGTTTCCTTTTGAAGGATTTTTTTTTTGTATTTTTTTTTAAAGTTGTATTCATGGCTTAACCATACAAGCGCTGAAACCACATGGGCAACCGAGATGCTTACCAATTTCCGATGGCAGCGAGTCTGCCTTCGTGTTTGGCCTGAAAAGCAGCAATTGTTTCTCTTTTCACTTTATCTATCCAGGTTCTGATAGCCTGGAATGATCTCAGGATGTGACTCGATGTTCGTCATTGTTTCCTCTGACATCATCAGTTTATCCCTAAGATCCCTAACCTTGTCAGCGGATTGGATGGCAATATCATTGATGCTCTTGTACGCCTTGTGCAGATCAATATTTTCTTTACGAAAAAACTCGTACTGCAACAAGATTTTCTGGTTGCGATCAATCATGAACTTTACTTCCTTTTCAGACGCTTCAAGTTTGGCAGACAACTCCTCGTTTTGCTTTAACAAGTCCTCATTTTGCTTCAACAGCCTCTCATTTTCTTTCTTCAATATCTGCTTTGCACTGGTTTTTTTGTCCATAGTATTGTAACTAATCGTTAAAGTATAATATTTTATTAAAACATACAATAAATAAAAAATTCAATTTTTAATAAATTTTTTTCCTTGAATAAATTTATTACAAAACTTTATTTTTTTCATCAAACCATTAATGCGTTTTATCATAATACTCCATTGATCAGGAGTATATGCACCTTGTTTAATAATATTATCACAATGCTCTTGTTCTGAATAAATAATACAATAAGCATGATCAATAGAAGTAATATTATAAGTTTTAGGCATAATTAGTTAATATAATAAGTAAAAAATGTTAAACTAATAAAATTTCAATTTTTTTAATATATAAAAATTTACCACCATAATTTATCAATTTTTATATTATGTTTAATAATATCCTCTTTATCAGTAAAATTAGTACTATATCTATATGAAATATTATGACTAGGAATATCATCAAATTTATTAATATGTGTAATAGGATTATTTTTAATACAAGTACATTTAATATTACCTGTTATAAAATTTAAATCATTAACTAATAAATTATTGTATATAATACTAGAATTAATTTTATTATAGATAATATTATTGTAAGTTAAATTTAAAAATTTTAAAAATTGAAGAGAATAATAAGAAAATCCAACGGGAGATAAAACTATTTTAGATTTAGGTACATTATTATTTGTAATAAATATATTATATTGTGAAATAGTAAATGACCATGTAAAATGTGAGAAAGAACTATCAAGTGTAAGCCCTTTATTAATATCTAAATTTAATAATAATAATAATGTGTCATTATAAAATTTTTGTTTAAAATATTTAGTATTAGACCAACAAACAAATTGTTTATCCATAGGGCTAGCACAAAAACGGAACCATCCATTACTATCATTACAAAGTTCAATACATGTAAAACTATTTTTATTATATAAAAGTAATGTTTTATTTAATTTAAAATATATCCATTCAAAATTATTCATATTAATAAAAATATGTTAATAAAATTATAAATAAAATAAATTTCAATTTTTATTCAGTAATTAAATCAACAATATTATTATAAATTTGAAAAATTTTGGAAAAAATTTTAATTTCAGACTGATAAACTTGACAATAAGAACTATATTTTTTAATAATATATTCATTGTTAATAACTTTAATAAGAACTTTTTTTTTATAATTAGTATAAATACATGTTATAATATATACAAATTCAATTGAAACTTTATATTCTAAGTTTAAAATTATATTTAGTATAGTAAGAACTTTTTTATATAATTTATCAATATTATTGTTATGACGAACCATGTCATTTCCAGTGCAATTATTTGCTTCTAAAGAATTTTTTAAATTTGTATCTAAAAAATTAACTTCTAAATTTTTTTTATCTAAAATTATAAAAATTCTTATGAGAAAATACATATTAAATAATTTACTATTATTATTTACATTATGAATTTTATTATTAAAATTATTGTCATGTAAATATAATAAAAGTTTATTTTTCAGTATACATTTAATAATATCATTATCAAAATTTTTAATTTTATTATATGTATCAACTTTTTCACCATTTTGTAATAAGTTAAAAATTTTACATTTAATGTTAATATTTAATGGTTTTTTTGAATCAGATGATTTAATAAATGTGATAAATAATTTAAAATTATTAAAATTATCACGTTCATTTTCATTTAAACTTCTAGATTTTTTATTAGTAATAGAATTATAATAAAGTTTTTCTTTATTTTTTTTATAATATAATAATTCATTATTATTTTCAATATAATTTTTAATAGTTAATATTCTATGTTGTCCATCTAAACATTCATATAAACATGTATTATCTTGAATTTCAGATTTACATAATTTATATATGATAATATTTGGCATAATTAAATTATTAAATATAGTATATAATAATGTTTTTTGTTTATTGATTGACCAACAAAATTCTCTTTGATATTCAGGTGTAAATAATAATTTATTAGGTTTAATAAATTGATCATAAAATGATCTAATACAAATTACTTCAGATAACGATTCAATAGGATTATCAACATTATCATCGCTATCAGTATCACTATTATTAAAAGTGGACATAATTTATAATATTATTAGTATTAAAATCAAATAAAATTCAATTTTTAAATAATAGAAAATATCTGAATATATTTAATGGAAATAAAATATATATGTTTATATTTAGTATTAATAGTAATAATTATAGTAGTAATAATTTTTATTTATTATAAAAAATTTAGTGAAAAATATATGTGTTATTTATCAATATTAGCTATAATGAAAAATGAATCAATGAATTTACAAGTATGGATTGATCATTATATTTTTCAAGGTGTTGAACATTTTTATTTAATAGATAATGGCTCAACTGATGATTCTATAAATATTATTAATTCATTGATATTACAAGGTTATCCGATAACATTATATAAATTAACTGATAAATATAAGCAATTAGATTATTATAGATATGTTTATAATAATGAAAATTTAAAAGAAAAAACAAAATGGTTAATAATAGCAGATTTAGATGAATTTTATTATTGTAAAGATAATAATATAAGTAAAAACTTGAAATTATATGAACATTTACCGGTAATTTATTCTCAATGGAAAATGTTTGGACATAATAATTTAGATAAACATCCAAAAGATATTCGTATAGCATTAACAAAACGAGAGTCAGGATTACATGAATTAACAAAACAAATTTTTCAAACAAATTATGTAAATGCAGAAAGTATAACACAACATTCTATAATAAATTATCCAATGACAAGTGAAAATAATTTATCAAATATATTTATTTTAAATCATTATCCAATACAAAGTAAAGAATATTTTGAAAAAGTTAAAATGCATCGTGGTGATGTATTTCAAGCATGGGCTGATAATGTTCGCAATTGGACATATTTTAATGATTATAATAAAAATGCAACGGAAGAGGATACTGAATTAAAAGAAATTGTATTATCAAATAAAATTATATGATAATATTTTATTTATTTCTTATGCCTTTTATTTATAGCAGTTATTTTATGTCTTGCAATACCAGCGGCTTTTCTTTCAGTTTTATCTATAATAGTTACTATACTATTTAATTGTTCAAGTTCATTTCTTCTACGTTTTTTAGTAATATTAGTATTAAGTGTTTCAGTATCAGGTGTTTCAGTATTAGATGTTTTAGTATTAAGTGTTTCAGTATTAAATGTTTCAGTATTAGGTGTTTCAGTATTAGGTGTTTTTGTATTAGGTGTTTCAGTATTAGGTGTTTCAATATTAGTATTAAGAATGTTACTATTGGAGTGACAATTAAATCGTTTAGCGCGTTTTTTTAGTATAATATCAGAAGCAATATAAGAAATATTAGAATCTTCATGTGTAATAAAAGTGGGCGTGTGATTAGAAGCAACCTTGGGAAGTGTGAATTGATTTTTACTTTCAAACATATCAAAAGAAACATTATAATTTTCATGTGGAATAAAATGTTGTGCTTGATTACAAGTGAACTCATAAAGTTTGAATTGAATTTCACCTTCAATCATATTAAGATCAATAGGGATTTTATTTAAAGAATGAAATGGTGGTGAATAAAGTGTATTACAGTGAAAGTTGTAAAGATTTTTTTGAATATAAATTTCAAGTGTATTAAAATCAGAAGGAGTAAAAATATTATAATCTGAATGACCAATAGAAATAATAGTAACATGACCAATAATATAATAACTATAATCCGGATATTTTAAAATAGTATTATAAACGATTTTACCAATATTAAAATTATAAAAATGATTAAAAAATGAACAAACATAATCAGTATGAAGTTCTTTATTTATTTGTATAAGGGAATCAATATCACTATTTGACATAAATTAATAATAGAATATTAATATGAAATAACAATATAAAAATATTTCAATTTTTTTTTTAATAAATAATTTAAAATAATATTAAATATAATTATTAAAAATGTCTGATAAATTTATAAATGAAAATACAATTTATTCATTAGAAGAATTTCCAACACGTGAAGAATTATTAAATATAAAAGATGAAATAAAAGTGAAATATTATTTACAACATATAAAAAAAAATATATTATTATCAATAATAAATAATCAATCATATTATACATTAAATATAACAACAAATATGGAATTAAAAATAGAACCATGGATATTAAGTAAAGTAATAAAAATATTAAAGTCAAAGGGATATTGGATAACAGAGGAAAGTCAAGAGATCAAAATTTTATGGTAAAAAAGATATAAAAATAATAATATTAATAAAGATAAATGAACAATAAATTTAAAATATATGTGTATAATATAATATTAATAAATTTATGGAATAAATATAAAAATGATTATTATTATTTAAATGATAAAGAATTGGAAATATTAAAAAATAAGTTGGATAATTATAAATATTTATATAATATAAATGTAAAATTTGTAAATAAAAATTTAAAAAAAAAATAATATATATTTTAAAATAAAATCTAGATAATTTTAAATGTCATATAAAACATGTAAATATAATATAATGCGTGAAATAATAAAAGAATTTAATGATAAAAAATTAAAAATGAGAAATAATGAAATAATAACAAATAAAAAACAAGCACAAGCAATAGGATTACAAAAAAGTGAAAAAGAATGTAAATATAATAAAGAGGAAATAATAAAATTGTTAGAAAAAGTGAATACAGATTTAAATAATAAAACAAAAAAGATAAATTTAACAAATGTAATAGAAACAAAGCTAGCAATAAAAGTGTTAAATAAAAAAGAGAAAATAAAACAGAAAAATATATTTAAAAAGTTATTAATGGATAAAATAATACAGTCACAAAAAAATAAAGAGGAATTAGGTCATCAAATATGGGAAGAGTTAGAAATAATAAATAATTTATAGTATATAATAAATGGTAAATATATTTATATTTCATCGTGATTTACGATTATATGATAATACAACATTAATAAAAACATTAAAAGAATTAAAAGAATCAGTAATACCAATATTTATATTTACACCAGAACAAATAGAAATAAAACGAAATCCATATTTTTCAAATAATAGTGTCCAATTCATGATAGAATCATTAATTGATTTAAATGAACAAATAAAAAAATATGATGGAGAATTATATTTTTTTAAAGGTGAAACAATAAAAGTATTAAAATATATAAATACAATTCATAAAATAAAAACAATATCTTTCAACATAGATTATACGCCATATGCACAAGACCGAGACAATAAAATAAAATCATGGTGTGAGCTTAATAATATAGATTTAATAAGTGAGGAAGATGTAGTATTATATAATATAATAGATGGTAAAACCAAAAATATAAATACAGGAAATCCATATATAGTTTATACATATTTTAAAAAACATTGTTTAAATAATTTAAAAATAAAAGAATTAAATAATTTTAATAGTTTTAGTTTTTTAAAAACATCAAAATTAAAAGAAAAATTAAAAATAACAGAATTAAAAGAATTTTACGAGGAAAATGAAAACATAAATATTCATGGTGGGCGGAAAAATGGTTTAAAAATATTAAAAAATATAGAAGATTTTAAAGATTATAATAAAAAACGTGATTGTTTAAATTATAAAACCACATTTTTATCTGCACATTTACATTTTTGTACATTATCACCACGAGAAGTATATTATAATATAATAAGTAAATTAGGAAAAAATAATAATTTAATAAATGAATTACATTGGCGTGATTTTTACATGAATATAACTTTTTATTTTCCAAAAGTTTTAAAAGGTAAATCATTTAAAGAGAATTATGATAAAATAAAATGGGAAGAAGATAATGAAAAGTTTATATTATGGTGTAAAGGCGAGACAGGTTTTCCAATAATAGATGCAGCAATGAGACAATTAAATATAACGGGTTATATGCATAATAGATGTAGAATGATAGTTGCATCATTTTTAACAAAAGATTTACATATAGATTGGAGATTAGGTGAGAAATATTTTGCATCAAAATTAATTGATTACAGTCCCATGCAAAACAATGGTGGATGGCAATGGGCATCATCATCAGGATGTGATTCACAACCATATTTTAGAATTTTTAATCCATGGACACAAAGTAAAAAATATGATCCTGACTGTGAATATATAAAAAAATGGTTACCTGAATTAAAAGAAGTAAATAATAAAGATATTCATATATGGAATAAAAAGTATATGTTATATAAGATAAATTATTCAGCACCAATAATAGATCATGATAAAGAAAGATTAATAACATTAAAATTATATAAAAAATATATTTAATTATAATTAATAATAATGAAAAGAATAAAACATAATAATAATATAACAAATTATTATGATGGATTAAAATATTTAATAAATAGTAAAATGGATATAATAACATATGATAGTAAAATAATATTAATATTATACAATAATAATATAGTAAACAAAAACAGTGATAATAATTATTATTACGAATATGAATTAAATTATGATTGTGACATAATAGAAAACATAAGAATAGAAACAAAAATCAAATTATATATAAAATATATAATAAATAATATGGAGTATGAAAATTTTGATAGTTTATTAGTAAAAAATAAAAATTTAAAATTAAAAATTATATTTTTAAATAAACCATTATCAATAAATGAAATAATAATACATTATAAAAGTTATTTAGAAAAAAGTTAATATTTTTTTTTAATTTTAATAATTTCATTTTCAACATAAATAAGTCTAGATTCCAAATTATTAATTTTATGTAATAATTCTTTATTAAGATTATTATTATGTTCAATTAATTTAATTTGATTATTTAATATAAGTATCATATCATTAATATTCATTAAATAATATTATATATAAATTACTTTGCAATAGATTTTTTAAATTTAATATATAATTTTAAAAATATTAATAATATAATATCAATTTTTTTTTTTTTTAAAAATTTTTTATTTTTTAAGTTAGAAGCAAGATCAAATAGTTTAATATATTTATTTTCGTGGAAAAAACTATTAGTATCAATAATTAAAAAATTGTTAAATTCAATAATAACATTATATCTTAATATTTCATTAAGTATTGTTTTCAAATGAAAATCAACATTATGTGAAATTAATATATTAATATTTTCTAAATCTTTTTTAAAAGTATTTAATATAAATTCAATATCTTTACCTTTTTCTTTTGCAATATTAATATCAATATTATTATATTTAGTAGATTCTTCATTAATATACATTGTTCTAGGATTAACAATATAATAAACTTCTTTATCAGTAATAAATTCTTTATTTTTTTCATTATAGTATCCAATAATATAATGTAATGAAACCATTCTAGCATAATTATATAATTTTTTTTTAGAAATGGGTTCATTAGATTTATGTAATCCATTTGTTTCAGTATAAAAAACACAAAATTTATTTGGTTTATTCATAATAAATGTTAAATAATAATAATAGATAATAGTTTTTTAAATATAAATTTCAATTTTTTTGAAAATATAATTAAATATAAATTATTAAAATATAATTAATGTTAATAATAGATAGTGCAATATATAATGATGAATTTATATTAAATTTAAGATTAAAATATTTATATGATTATGTAGATATATTTATAGTAATAGAATCAATATATAATTTATCAGGAAAAAAAAAATCAAATTTTAATTTTGAAAAAAACATAAATAAATTTACAAATTATTTAAATAAAATAATTTACATAAAAATAAATGAATTTCCAGAAAGAAATGATGAAAAATTAAAATTTATTTTATATAATAATAACAATGAATATATAAATTGGTTTACAAAAAACTATATACGAAATACAGTAATAACATATCTAAAAGAAAATATAACAGAAAAATATATATTGATAGTATCAGATAGTAATGAAATAATAAATAAAAACATAATATTAAAATTAAAAAAAATATATAATACATTAAATATTATATTATATATAAAATTGGAACAAATATTTTATAATTTAAATTATAAATCGTATGATGATTGGATAAAAGTATTTTGTATAAATGACAAATATATAAATAATATGGAAAATGATATAAATATAAGTGTAATAAAAAAAACATATAATAAAAATGATGGGAAATATGATATTACAAAAATAGAATGGTATATAAAAGAATGTATAATGAAAGGTGTAATATTTTATAATTCAATAGAAATAATAAAATATGAAAATAAATTAAAATTGGAATATAATAAAAAAGATATATTAACAAAATTAAATTTATTATTAAAAGAATATAATGAAATAAATATAGAAGTTTTAGAAATAGGATGTAACGAAGGGAAAATAACATTGTGGTTATTAAATGAAATATTAACAAAAGAATCAAAAATAATATGTTTAGATTTATTTGAAGATATAAAAAAATATAATAATTTTATAATAAATTTAAGAAATTATAATAATAAACAAGTATTTTTATTTATAACAATAAAAGATTATTTAATAAAAAAGGTGTATATAAATAAGACATATAATATAATAATAATAAATAATATATCAAAATATGACAATAATTTATTAATATTATCATTATGTTTAGAATTAATAAATAAAACAAATGGAAAAATAATAATAATAGAAAAATTGGAAAATATAAAAAAAATAATAAAATTATTAAGATTTAATAAATACATATTTTTTATAGATAATAATGATAATTAAAATAATAATAAAATAAATAATAGTATTAAAATCAAAAATATATTTAACACTATATTTATAATTAAGTTCAGGGAAAATTTGTAATGCAATATTAATACCATTAGATACAGCAGTTTCAATAGTGGTAAATTTATATTTAGATTTTCCAGTATGTGCACCAATAACATATAAATTATTAATAGTATTACTTTTATAAGGTAAATAATTGTTATTAGGTGTTAAAATAAATGCACTATCAATATCATTCCATTTATTATCATTATAATAATTGCCAGATGATACTAATACTATTGATGGTTCAGGTAATAAGTTATTATATAATAATGATAATTGATAAAATACTTCTTTTATTAATTCTTCTTTTGAACATTCATTTGGTGTTTTATTTATTAATTCACCTTTTATATCTAATATAGAAATACAACAACTAATAACAGTTTTAGAATTATTTTCTTTGAATGTTGTATAATTAGATAATACAACATGAATAATATTCCATTTACTAATAGGTAAAGGTGTTTTAGAGTCAATATTAATTTTAATATTCCAATGAAAAACAATAGAAATATAAGTAATATATTTATTATTATTCATCCATGATGTTAAGTTATTAATATTTCCAAAAGAATTTTTAACAATAATATCATTAGAATAATTAAATATTTTGATTAAATTATATGGTGGAATAGCAAAGATAAATTTTTTACCATATATTTTATTATTATTATTATCAATAATATAATTAATATTATTATTATTTTGTACAATATCAGTAATTTCGGTATTTAATAAAAAATCAATATTAAATTTTTTTAAATATAATTCCCATAATTTAAATAATTTTTCATCATTAGGAAATTTAGGATAATAAACATTATAAAATATATTTTGATTAATTGATTGAAAAAATAAATTTAAAGAATATTTATCACTAGTTATGCCATCACTCATAATACATATTTTTTTAATAAATTCTTTAAGTTTATAACTAAAATGATTATTATTCATAAAATAATTCATATCAATATTTTTGCCATAGTTATTATTAATTAAAAATATTAAATAATGATAACTTAAAACTAAAATTTCATAACAATTAAAATTAGATATATTTTCTTTAATAATATCATATATTTGTTCTTTAGATTTAATATAAATATCATTAAAATTAATATTCATTTCATTTAATAACATTTTAAAATTAACAAAATTATTAAAATAAATTCGTGGTCCGTGTTCAGTAAAAATATATTCATTATTAATAAATTCTCTTCTAACTCTATGACACCCTCCAATAGTTTTTTCTCTATCAATAATTAATATTTTTAAATTTAAATCTTTACAACATTGTGCAAAAGATAAACCTGAAGGACCAGCTCCAATAATAACTAAATCATAATTCATATACATTAATAAAGAAAATAGTTAATTTATAATGTTTTAAAGATTAATTAAATTATTTAATTAATGAGTAACGAATTAATACAAGTATTTATAGAAGAGGCAGATAAAGTACATTTTACATCAAAATCGGGAATAGATGGTTTTAAAAAATTCATAAAACTAAATAAAGAATATGATTTAGGATTTTTAAGTTCAAAATATTTAAAATTACATTATGTGTTTGAAATAGTAGAACAATCAGATAAAATAATAAAATTTAAAATAATAAAAGTAAAGGAACCAGAAAATATAAAAGAAAATGTAGAAAAAATAAAATTAAAGATAAAACAAATCCGTGGCCAGCGTTTAAATGTAGTAAATAAAGACAATGTACCAACAGAAATATTTAATGAATACACAAAACTGAAAAAATTAGGAGGAAATATACCAATACCATCACCAAGCGAAGTGTTAAAAAATCCGGATCAATATCGTGTAATGATAACAATGGCTTTAAAGAATGAATTGGTAAAAAAGATACCATCAAATCATCCATATATAAAATACTTTAAATTATTAGCAAAAGAAATAGGTCATGCAGAAATATCAAATGAATTAAATCAATTAAATAATATGGATTTATTAAATAATACTGATTTATTAAATAAAATAAAACAAACAGATAAATTAGAAACTATAATAAACCCATCAAAAGAAGAATTAAACGATGATGATACGGAAGAGGAAAATTAAAAATGATATAATAATATAATATTATAATATAGTAAAATGTTAACAATAGTTCAGACATTTCAAATAGTAGAAAATAATAATTTTGATGATTTATTAATAATAATAAATTCGGATAAAAAGTTTAATTTTAATATTTTAAATAAAAATGGTGTATCATTGTTATATATAGCAGTAAAATATAGAGCGAGAGAATGTTTTAATTTATTAATAAAACAAGAGAATTTAACAATATTAAATAGTTTATCATATTATATAAATCCAATACATATAGCATTAGAATATTATGTAAATGGTAGGAATCATGTAAATAAATATTATTTGGATAAATTATTAGAACATAATGTAACAATAACAATATTAGCATTAAAAAAAGCAATGAATAATGCAGAATTATTTAATATATTATTTTTAAAGGTAATAAATAAATTAAGTATAAAAGATTACATGGAATTATTAGAATATATATGTGTAGAAAACAAATTAAATATATTAGAATATATTTATGAAGTGATAGATGATGAATCAAAAATATTAAATATAAATAAAATATTATTTAAATATAGTATATGTAATGATAATATATGTATAATAAATTATTTAGAAAAATATAATTTTAATTTTAAATTAGTAGATTCAAAGCCATCATTATATTTTGCATTAAATTATTCTTCACAAACAGAAATATTTAATTTTATATTTAATTATTATAAATCCCAAACAAGAGAAGAATTAGAAACAATAGAAAATATATATACATTAGATTTATCATATAATTTATTAATAAATGTGATAAATAAATATTTATTATTAGATTTAGATTTTGAAAAAGTGACAATAAATTTATTAAAAAAAGCTTTATCTTTTACAAATATTTATGATAGAACAAATTATGAAAATTTAATGACAATAATATATATAATATTAAAAAATAAAAAAATAAATTTAGTATTTAATAATGAAATAGTAATATTACATAATAGTGAACAATATTTAATAAAATTATTTAGTATAATACAATATTTTAAAATATCAATAAATAAATCAATTTTAACTTTTATAAATTCAAAAATATTAAATCAAAAATATTATG